>Ga0075030_100001267_pt1 | contig 22729 bp, 21 predicted proteins | sample LitLauG_LLR_2012_FD_71393 | JGI IMG/M metagenome (GOLD analysis project Ga0075030, IMG submission 71393) | Freshwater sediment microbial communities from Pennsylvania, USA - Little Laurel Run_MetaG_LLR_2012 | ecosystem: Environmental > Aquatic > Freshwater > Creek > Sediment | place: USA...
ACGTCGCGGCGCCGACGCGAAGCCTCGTCGAAACGATGATCGAGTGTGGTAAGTCGCGCGTGCAGGGTGTCGAGCGCTCCGACGGCGATGAATTCGTCACCACCCTGGGCGACCTGATCGAAGAGCGCGGTCAACTCTGAGTGGACATCGTCGAGCTCGCGGGCGCTCGACGCCCCCCGACGAACCGCCACCAGGGGGAGGACCACCGCGTCGACCAGCAGCGCTGCGAACACGATCACCGCAGTACTCGGTACCATCAGGCCGCACACCACCACGCTGACGAGGCCGGCGGCCACGCTCGTGATGAGAGGGCCGGCCACCGCGGTCAACAGGTCCTGAACGCGTTCCACGTCGCGCAACACGCTGTCGACCACGTCCGCGCTACGTGGTCCGAGTCCCGCCGGGAGCAGCGGCTCCAGATCCGTCGCGACGCGTGAGCGTACGTGGCCCATCGCGCCGAGCGCGGCGCGATGGGTCTGGGTGCGCTCCCAGTAGCGACCAGCCGCCTTGGCCAGCGCGAAGAGTTGCACCAACCCCATCGGCACCGAGAGCGACAGCACGCTCGGGCGCTGCGCGGCACGCACGATGAGCCAGGCCGACGTGGCGGCCAATCCGACGGTGGAGAGTGAGACCAGCAGACCGGCGGTCACCGCGACGCCTACCGCACGACGTTGGGTCCGCAGGGCGTCGCGCACCAGGCGCGCGGCGTCACCCACGGTGCACCAACCGCGGGTCGAGCTCGATGAGGTGGTCCCCCGCGAAGGGGCGATGGGAGACGACGAGGCGGGTCATGGTCAAGGTGCGAATCAGTTCGGTCACGATTCGGTCGCTCGCGTCGTCGAGGTGGGCGGTGGGTTCGTCGAGGACGAGGAGCGACGGCCGACGCACCAAGCACCGCGCGAGCGCCAGGCGTCGACGCTGTCCAGCTGACAGCGCGTTCGCCCCCTCGCCGAGCTCACGATCGAGCTCGACGTCGAGCTCGACGCGCGCGAGCGCGTCGAGCAACGCCGCCTCGTCCACGGTGGCGTCGCCGAAGGTGAGCGCCTCGCGCACGCTCGATCCCGGCAACCGCGGATCTTGGGGCAGATACGCGATCTCGCCGCGCCACGCCATGACGTCGAGGTCGGCGAGATCGACGCCATCGACCACCACCTCGCCGCGAACGCTGGGCTCCAGCCCCATCACGGTGCGTAACAGAGTCGTCTTACCGGCACCCGAGGGACCGCGCACCACCGTCAGAAGTCCGGCCGGCACCACGGCACTGACGCGATCAGCGGACCCGCCACCGCGTAGCGGCACCTCGCGCAACTCCACCCGCGGCGGGGTCACCGTCGCGCGACGTCGGCCGACATCGTCGGGGCCGAGGAGATCGAGGAGCGTGGTGGCCGCGGCGATGCCGTCAGCCGACGCGTGGTACTGCGCGGCCGATCGCCGTAGCGGCAAGAACACTTCGGGGGTGATGAGCAGGACCGCCAACGCCGTCGTGAGCCGCAGTGAGCCGTCCAGTAATCGAATGCCGAGCACCAGAGCGACCAGCGCGGTGGCCAACGACGAGAGGAGTTCGAGCGCGAAGCTCGATAGGAAAGCGACCCTGAGCGTCGACATGGTGATGCGTTGGAGGGCGCGTCCCACGTCGTCGAGTTGGTCGAGTGCGTGACGCGCACGCGAGTGGGCCTTTAAGACCCCCATGCCTCGCACGACGTCCCCGAAGTATCCCGCTAGACGCTGCTGATCGCGCCAACGCTCGTCCATCTTGTCCTTGGCGGCGAGACCGAGCAGCACCATGAACACCGGAAGCAGTCCCACCGCGACCGCGACGATGATGCCGCTGATTGGGTCGCGCGTCACGAGGAACGCGAGGAAGACGAGCGGCGCCATCGCCGATAGGACCAGGGCCGGGACGTAATTAGCGACGTAGGACTCGACCGCATCCACGCCGGTCGTGGCCAACTGCACCGTCGCGTCCACCGTGTCGGGTGTCCCGTGGCGCATCACGCGATCGAGCAATCGTCGGCGAAGGTCACGCCGCAGTGGGGCGGCGATGCGCGCGTTCACCGGTTCGTTGAGCCCCACCGCGAGGGCGCGGAGCGCGGTGGCGGCGCAGAACCACATGACGTCGCGCGCCAGTGACGCGTCGCGATGCGCCGCGACGCCGCCGAGCAGGGCCGCGAGCGACGAGGCCTGGACGATGAGCGCAACGGACGCGACCATGCCCAGCCCCACCGACACCCCCAACGCGCGACGCACGAGTGGCGACGCCCGTACGAGGCGACCGAGCAGGGCCGAGGGTCGTTCGGCCACGCTACGCGTTCGTGACGACGGCGGTCACGGGTGCGTCGGGACGACGAACTCGCTTCCTGAACACCCAGTAGGTCCAACTCTGGTAGGCCAGCACGAAGGGCGTGAAGAGGAGCGCCACCCAACTCATCACCTCCAGGGTGTAGCGGTGCGACGCCGTTCCCACGATGGTGAGGGTGTCACTGGGCGACACCGACGAGACCAGCACGTTGGGATACAGATTGAGCATCAGCGTGGTGAAGAACGCCACGATCGTGATGGCGGTACCGAGGAAGGCCCACCCCTCGAGGCGTTCGCGCACGAGCCATCCCACGGCCGCCAGCACGCCCACGCCGACGAGGGGCAGGAGCGGAGGGACGAGTCCGACCTGGTGACGGGCGTGCGCGGTCAGGTAGGTCCACCCGAGGAAGGCGAACACGATGACGAAGGTGAGCGGCGCCAACCACGTGGCGATGACCTGGGCGCGCTCGCGCACCGGACCTTCCGCCTTGAGTCCGAGGTAGGTGGCCCCGTGCAGAGTGAAGAGTGACAACGTGGCGAGTCCACCCAGGAGCGCGTAGGGCTTGACGAGATCGAAGAACGTGCCCGTCCACGCCGCGTTCGCCGTGATCGGTACGCCGTGGACGAAGTCGGCGAAGGCCACCCCCCACAGCAGGGCCGGCAGGGCCGATCCCCAGAAGATGGCGCGGTCCCACCACGCCGCCCACTTGGCGTCGCCGCGGTGTCGCATCTCGAAGGCCATGCCGCGGAAGATCAACGCCGCCAGGAGGACGAAGAGGGCCAGGTAGAAACCGCTGAACACCGACGCGTACCACTGGGGAAACGCCGCGAACGTCGCTCCCCCGGCCGTGATCAACCAGACTTCGTTACCGTCCCACACCGGACCGATGGTGTTGATGGCCACGCGCCGATCGAGGTCGTCCTTGGCGACGAACGGCAGGAGGGTCCCCACGCCGAAGTCGAAGCCCTCGAGGAAGAAGTAACCGAGCCAGAGCACGGTGATGAGGGCGAACCAGAGCTGTTCGAGTCCGCTGGGTGAGAGTTGTGCGAGCATCGTCAGTCTCCTAGTAGATGAGTTCGGGGATCACCTGGTCCTCAGACTCGCTGAGAACCGGAGTGGGCACCTTGGCGAGACGAATCATCAGACCGATCTCGACGATGGCGAGCAGGGTGTACACGGCGGTGAAGCCGATGAGCGACGTCGCCACGTAGCCCGGGGCGATGAGGGTGACCGCGTCCGAGGTCTTCAAGAGGCCGTAGACCACCCAGGGTTGACGCCCGATCTCGGTGAAGATCCATCCGGTGGTATTCGCGATGAAGGGCGCGAGCACCATCCACGACGCGAAGCGCAGGAATCGCGGCGAGTACTCGAGACGATGGCGCCTCATCAACCACAGACCGACTCCCCCGAGAAGGAAGAGCAGGATGCCGAGGCCGACCATGATGCGAAAGGTCCAGTAGAGCACCCAGATCACCGGCACGTAGCTACCGGCACCGTACTTGGCGGTGGCTTCCTTTTGGAGCTGGTTGATGCCGTCGACCTTGCCGTTCCAGGTATTGGTCGCGAGCACGCTCAAGATATGAGGCACGCGGACTTGGAACACCGGATTACCCGAGAGGTCACCGATGGTCAGAAGGGAAAAACTCGCGCCATTGGACGTGTTGTAGAGGGCCTCGGCCGCGGCCATCTTCATGGGCTGTTGCTGTTCCATCTGCTTGGCCTGCGAGTCGCCGAGGAACATCGTGGCGACCGCCGTGATGAGCGTCGCGACGACCGCGATCTTGGCCGCCTTGGCGAAGCCCGCGAAGTCGTGACCCTTGCGCAGGTGCCAGGCCGAGATCGCCAGCACGAAGACCGCGCCAGTGAGGAATGCGCTGAGCAAGACGTGACCGTACGCGAGCAGGAACGTCGAGTTGAAGATGACCGCCCAGAAGTTCGTCATGATCGCCTGGTGGCTCACCGGATCGATGGAGTAGCCCACCGGGTGCTGCATCCACGCATTCGCCGCGACGATGAAGGCGGCGGAAAGAATGGTCCCCAGACTGGCTAGCCAGATGGACAACAAGTGGATGCGGTCGCTCACGCGACCACGACCGAAGATCCACACGCCCAGGAATGTCGATTCCATGAAGAAGGCGAGGAGCCCCTCGATAGCCAAGGGGGCACCGAAGATGTTGCCCACGAACGTCGAGTAGCGAGACCAGTCCATGCCGAACTGGAACTCCTGGACGATACCGGTCACGACCCCGATGGCGAAGTTGACCAGGAAGAGCTTCCCGAAGAATCGCGTCATGCGGTCGTACGCCGGATCCTTGGTCGTGTAGAACGCCGTCTGCAAGATGGCGACCAGGAGACCCAGGCCGAGGGTCAGAGGAACGAACAAGAAATGGAAGACCGTCGTGATGCCGAACTGCCAGCGGGCCAGGGACAGTGTCGAGATACCACCGAGAATTATGTTCATATAAAAAACCTAAGATTTCTACGTTGACGAGGGGCGTTGTTCGATAAGGGCGTTGGTCATTTCGTCGTCGCGCGATGAATGACCGCGGCTAGTGGTTGCCCTTGGTGATCATGGTCATGAATCGGATGTTGAGCGCGACGAACCGCCACGTCTGGAAGAGCAGGTTCTTTCGTCGTCGCAGGGTCGACGCGGTGGGCAGCGGCGCCGCCGCAATGTCGTGAATGGCGTTGTCCATGGGGAATGTCTCCTTGATTATTCGGGGATGAGGTACCAGAGCGGACGAGCCTTGGCCTTGTAGATGAACAGCACGTGGAGCATGAACTTGATCCAGTGGCCGGCCAGGCCAATCTCGCCGAACGTGTCCTTGGTGCTGCGGCCCGTCTCGGGGTAGGTCGCGTAGTCGGGCACCACGGGGTACATGGTCATGGCGGCGGCCGTACCCCGGCGAAGTCCCGTGCCCGACGACGCCACGCAGGCGGCCCCCATCGTGGCCATGGAAGCGTGGCGCGCGGGTGTCGCATTCCCCCGGCGCACTCGGTCCACGATGGTCATCGCCACGGTCTTGCCCATCACGCCCGACGGCATTCCCGTACGCGGGGGCGCGGGGGCGATGACGGTGCCGTGGGGACTGGTGCGGGGACGCGAGATCTGGTGCGGCGGCGCGAAGGCGATGCCCACGCCGAAGACGTTGGGGAGGGTGGCGCTCTCGTAGGTGCGGGGCCAATCGGCCGCCGACCACTCCTCGTAGGGCTTGGCCTCGTACTGGGCGTCGACCTTCATGAAACCGCTGGGGGCGAAGATGTCCGCCGTGATGTCACCGCCGGCCGCGTCGAAGGCCTTCAGGTCGGCCCCGCGAAAGGGCGGCAAGAGCATGGCGAAATCGAAGTCGAGCGTGTTCTTCGACCCGTCGAGCTGCTCGTAGTGGATCGTGCCCGGGTCGATCTTCTCCACGTGAGCCTGCAGGACCGCCTTCACTCCGCGCTCGCGAAAGAGTGACTCCGTCCACATTTTGGAGGTGGTGGAGAACCCACGTTGGGCGAAGGTCATCCCGCCGACGCCGAAGTCGCCGAGTTCGTTCTCGTTGCTCAAGTAGGTGACCTCCGCCAGGTCGCGCACCCCCGCTTCGCGCAGCTCGTGCTCGACGTTGAAGCAGTACTCGAAGGCCGCCCCTTCGCAGGTACAGGTACCGTGACCCACCCCGACCACCAGGCGCTGGCGCTCGCCGGCCTTGAGTTTCGCGACCACCTCGGCGAACCTCTGCGCCGCCTCCACCGCGTGGCCCGCAGTGCAGACCGAGACAGTGTTGGCGTCCGGCCCGAGTCCCGGGGTCGCCGCGAAATTCAGCTTCGGTCCGGTGGCGTTGATGAGGTAGTCGTAGGTGAGTTGGGCTTCCTGACCCGCGCGCGCGGGATCGGTGTAGCGAATCGTGACGAAGGGCGCCGGGTCGTCCAACGTGCCGTACGGGTGCAACTCCGTCGCGAGGGCCTGGTGGAATTCGATCTTCTTCTTCTGATAGATCGGCGCCAGGGGGAACGTGACTTGCTCGGTCGTCATCTTGCCGACGCCCACCCAGATGTTGGAGGGTATCCAGTTCCACTTCGAATTGGGCGAGACCACAATGACCTGGTGCGCACCCTTGAGGTGTCGCTTCAGGTGCAACGCGGCCGTGTGACCGGAGATGCCCGCTCCCAATACGACGATTCTTGCCATGTGCGTGCGTCCTTCGCTCGGTACCAACGTGCTCACTCTATACCCCTTGGGGTATCTGCACCAGGGGCGAAGGACTTAGGTCCCGACCCGTCCGCCGATTCCGCCGAGTCGCCGTGAGAGTGACCATCGCCCCTAGAGCGTCGACGCAGCGTTCGCGCACAATGGAGTCATGACGGTCGTCGAATCCCCAGTCAGCGATGCCTCCGTGCCCGGAACCAGTCATCGCCACCAGGTCCTGCAGCGGCGATTCCACGACCGGCCACTGCTCGTCTTTTGGGAGATGACCAAGGCCTGTGACCTGGCGTGCTTCCACTGTCGCGCCGACGCCCAACACCAACCCAATCCCTGCGAGCTCTCGACCGACGAAGGGCGCGCCATGATCGACGAGTTGGCGCAGCTCGCGAGCCCTCGTCCGATTCTCATTCTGACCGGCGGCGATTGCCTCAAGCGTGACGATCTCGTGGAGCTCGTCGATTACGCGCGCGAGCGTTCCGTCCCGGTCGCGCTGGCGCCCTCGGTCACTCCCCTGCTCACGGTCGATCGCATGCGCGAACTGCGCGCGCACGGCATCAAGACGGTGTCGATCTCACTCGACGGCTGCGACAGCGCGACCCACGACGCGGTGCGCGGCGTGGTGGGTCACTTCGACGCCACGATGGCCACCCTCGACGCCCTCAAGGACGCCGGATTCACGGTGCAGATCAACACCACGGTGATGGCGAGCAACCTCGAGCAACTGGCCGATATCGCCCTGCTCCTGCACCGTCACCACATCGACATCTGGGAAGTCTTCTTCCTGATCTCCACCGGACGCGGCGTCGACGTCAACGCGTCGAGCCCCCAGCAGAACGAGGACGTCAGCCATTTCCTAGTGGACGCGTCGCGCTACGGCTTCACCGTCCGCTCGGTCGAGGGACCGTTTTTGCGTCGCGTCGCCCAGCAGCGCCACGAGAACGTCGCCGGACCCGCGACGTCGGACCTCTACGACCGATTGCACCGACGCCTCGAGGAACTTCTCGGAGCGCCCACCCACGACGTCTGCGCCCCGAGCGCCGCCACCCGCGACGGCAACGGCATCGTCTTCGTCGGCGCCACCGGTGACGTCTACCCCTCGGGCTTCTTACCCCAGACGCTGGGTAACGTGCGCGAGCGGACTCTGGTGGCGATCTACCGTGACCATCCCCTCATGAGGGCGATCCGCGACGCCTCGTTTCACGGGGTGTGTGGGACGTGTGCGTATAAACAACTCTGTGGCGGATCGCGTTCGCGCGCGTACGCCTCCTCCAGTGACTCGCTCGGTTCGGATCCCGCCTGCCTGCTGGTGGAGCGCGCGACGCTCGCGTGCGCCCGCTGAACTACTCCCGCGTCGCCGGCACGAGGGGATGCCCCTCCTCACACCGAGGTGCCGACGAGCGCCCCGATGCCGTAGGTCACGGTGAGGGCGACCGCGCCACCAATGCCGACGCGCAGGGCACCCCGGAGTCGCGACGCGCCACCGAGGGCGGCCCCGACGACGCCCAGGACGCACAGCGACAACAACGTGATGCCCGCGATGACCAAGGTACGCGCACCCGCCGACGTCAACGCCGCCGCGAGCAAGGGAATTAAGGCACCGAGGGCGAAGCTCGTCGCCGACACCCCCGCCGCCTGCAGCGGTCGCGCCGTCGACGTCTCGGTGTGGCCCAGTTCATCGCGCAGATGCGCACCGAGGGGATCGTGGGCGTGCAGCGCCGTCGCGACTTCGGCGGCCAGCGCGGGCGGTAATCCTCGTTCCTGGTAGATCGCGGTCAATTCGCGTAACTCGGACTCGGGGTCCGCCGCGTGCTCCGCTTCCTCGCGGCGCCGGTCGGACTTCTCGGTGTCGGCTTGGGCGCTGACCGAGACGTATTCGCCAATGGCCATCGCCATGGCACCCGCGCTCAGCGCGGCGATACCGGCGGTCAAAATTGCACTTCGACTCGAGCCGGATGCGGCGACCCCGACCAACAACGCGGCGGTCGAGACGAGACCATCATCCGCTCCGAGGACGGCGGCGCGCAGCCAACCCGAACGTCCCGATCGGTGCCCTTCGACGTGCGTTGCCATAGAGCCACCGTAATGCTTGAGGCACTGGGGCGACCACGGGTGGTGCCAGCGACCACCGCCGAGGTACTCCGGCGCGAGGTAGGAAGGTGGCGATCGTCCAAGTGACGGGGCTCGAGCTCGGTGATGTGAGCTCGAGCGGGTCGTTCACTCGTGACGGTGTACGCCAAGAAGCGACTGGCGACCGCCACGGGCCGACGACGTACTCCGATCCCTCGCGAGGGACTCGGCTATCGCCGCCAGAAGAACAGGTGCGTCACTCCACTCGGGCTGGGCACCTTTTCCAGGAAGAAACGGTCCATGAGCTCGTCGGGTCTATCCCACAGACGCTCGCCACGACCGATTTCGATCGGTGCGACCACGACATGCATCTGATCGATGAGATCGGCGTCGAGAAACTCACGCACCGTCGCGACACCGCCACCGATGCGCACATCCTGGCCGTCGGCCGCCTCGAACGCCCGGGCCAGCGCCTCCTGGGGCGACGCCTCAAGGAAGTGGAAGGTGGTGTCGCCCAAGATGAGGTCAGGACGCACGTGATGGGTCAACACGAATACGGGGGTGTGAAAGGGCGTGTCCTTCCCCCACCACCCCTCCCACTCCAGGTCCTCCCACGGTCCTCGCTGGGGGCCAAACTTATTGCGACCCATGATTTCCGCGCCGATGTTTCGCGTGAAGTCGCGAGTGCAGTAATCGTCGATTCCGTATGTCCCCCCGGCCTCGGTGCGATTGACCCAGTGCGCGGTCGCCCCCGCCCACGAGAAGAGCTCGGCGGGATTGGCGTGACCGAAGGGATGATCGAGACTTTGTCCCTCGCCCGAGCCGAAGCCGTCACTCGACACCGTGAAATTGTGGACACGCACCGCTGGGGACATGGGATCCTCTCCTCGCTGTCACGATACCGATGGTGACACGGCACTCCAAGAAAGCTACAACGGTGAAGGGTTGAAATCCTCAGGGTGGAGGTGATGGGATTCGAACCCACTGCCTCTACATTGCGAACGTAGCGCTCTACCAATTGAGCTACACCCCCGAAGGACTACCTACTTTAGCCGAGGGCGTAACGACGAGGTTCGCGCCGCCACGACGAGGCGTCGGCGGCTGGGGAGTCGTACTCGTCCGCGTACTGCTCGACGTCCACGTACTCCTCGGCGTAGTCCCCCGACGGCGCAGGAGCGTCCTCGCTGCCGAGCATCCCTCGGCGCAGCGGCAGGAGCGACGACGTGTCGAGTAATCCCTGGCTAACGGCGTAAAGTGCTGCGGCGACGTAGAGAGCCAGGGCGACCCAGGAGAGAACAGCCAGGTACTGCAACAGGGTCATTCCCAGCAGCAGGTCCAGTGCCGTCGTCACCACGGCACTGGCGCCGAGACTGACGAAGAAGCGGTTGCGCCGGACGCGCATCGAGACTCCCGGGGCGACGTCGGCGTAGGCCATGAAACCATCACTCGTGATCGGCGCGGGGGCCGGCGCACTGGCGTACGCGGCGTAGCGATGTGTCGCCGGCTCCACGGGGTGCGAGGCCCGGCGCGGCTCGTCGTAGTCGTAGTCGCGTTCCCACTCGTCCCACGACACCCGACTCTCCAAGGTCGAGTACGTGTCGTCGTCGTGCACCACCGTCAGGCGCGGGCGAGAACGAGCGGGTTCGTGGGCGGGTTCGTACGCCTGCTCCTCGTAGAGGTAGGCGTCGTCGAGCCGACGCGCGGGGGCGACGGAGTAACCCTGTCGACTGAAGGCCTCGTGCTCGTGGTGGAAGTGGTCGATGGACTTCTCGGCGCGCGAGTTGCGCACCTTCACCACCGCCCAGGGGGCGAGAAGTGCGAGCCAGAAGAGAGCGACGATGAGCGGGAGCATCAGTCGATTTCCCCAGTAGCACTCGTAAACATTGAAGTCAAATCTACCTTTGACTTCTTTTACATTGGTGGATGAGCACGGATTTACACCTCGTGCAGACCGCACTCCTCCTTCTCGGCGCCCGCCCACCGGCCCGATCGTCGGTCGCCGGCGCGTAACGGTTTGATCGTCACCGGTGCACAGCCGATGGAGGCGTAGCCCTGAGCCCATAGGGGATGCTCCGGTAAATCGTGCGCGCGCAAGTAGTAGGCCACGTCGTCGTCACTCCACGTGGCGAGGGGATTCACCTTCACGAGGCCAAACTTGTCGTCGAAGTGCACGATCTTCATGTGGGCGCGCGTCGGGGCGTCGACGCGCTTGACCGCGGTGATCCACGCGGCCTTGCCGTGCACCGCGCGACCGAGGGGTTCGACCTTGCGCAGTTCACAGCATCGCTCGGTGCCGCACGGCCACGCCGCCGCCACTGGGCCGGGCTGCGTGCGCGTCACGTTCAAGCGCCACTCGTGCTCGACGCGGGCGAGGAAGTCGAGGGTCTCGGGGAAGTGCCCCCCGGTGTCGAGGAATATCACCTCGGTGCCGGGAGCGCGTTCGTGGATCATGTGGAGCAATGCCACGTCTTCGAAGGAGCAGGCGAAGGCCACGTCCGATCCCCAGCGATCGAAGGTCCAGGTGAGAATGTCACTCGGGGCGGCGTGGGCCAACTGCTCGTTGACGGCGGCGAGCTCGTCGAGGAGTGCGGGCGAAGGTGACGTCATGACTTAATGCCTAACATTCTCTAGTGGTTTAGTAGACTAGTATCGATTGTAATCGCTCTATGTCCCTCTTGAGAACCCCCTCCCCCACCATGACAGACCACCTCGACCTACTCGAATCCCACGCCATCTTCATTCTGCGGGAAGTCGTCGCCGAGTGCGAGCGTCCCGTTCTCCTCTTCTCGGGTGGCAAGGACTCCGCGGTCCTGCTCCACCTCGCGGCCAAGGCCTTCGCCCCCCAGTCCCTCCCCTTCCCGGTGATGCACATCGACACGGGTCAAAACTTCGACGAGGTGCTCGATTTTCGCGATCGGGCCGTCGCGCGTCACGGCGCGCGCCTGCTAGTCGCCTCGGTCCAAGAATCGATCGACCAGGGCAAGGTCGCGGATCCGGGCCCGCTCGGCCCGCGCAATCGCTTGCAGACCGTGACCTTGTTGGACGCCATCACCAAGCACGGATTCGACGCCGCCTTCGGCGGAGCGCGCCGCGACGAGGACAAGGCGCGCGCCAAGGAGCGCATCTTGTCGTTCCGCGACGCCTTTGGTCAGTGGGATCCGCGCCAACAGCGTCCCGAACTCTGGCAGCTCTACCAGGGCAAGGTGAATCCGGGCGAGCACCTGCGCGCCTTCCCCTTGTCGGACTGGACCGAACTCGACATCTGGCAGTACATCGCGCGCGAGGACATGGAACTGCCCAGCATCTACTTCGCGCACGAGCGCGACGTGATCCTGCGCGACGGGATGTACCTGGCGGTGGGTCCCTTCGTCGAGCCGCGGCCGAGTGAGACCGTCGAGCGCCGCGTGGTGCGCTACCGCACCGTGGGTGACGCCAATCTGACCGGAGCGGTCTTGTCGACGGCCGCCACGCTGTCGGCCATCGTCGACGAGATCAGCCTGGCCAACGTCTCGGAGCGGGGGGCCACCCGCGGTGACGACAAGTTCAGCGAGACCGCGATGGAAGATCGCAAACGTGAGGGGTACTTCTAGATGAAGCTCGCCACCAAGGACCTGCTGCGACTAGCGACGGTCGGCTCCGTGGACGACGGCAAGTCGACGTTGATCGGCCGCCTGCTCGTCGACACCCGCCAGCTCTTCGACGACCAGCTCGATGCGGTGGCCGCCGCGTCGGAGAAGCGCGGCGTGGGCGACCTGGATTTGAGCTTCGTCACCGACGGTCTGCGCGCCGAGCGCGAGCAGGGCATCACGATCGACGTGGCCTATCGCTACGCGTCCACGCCCACTCGCAAATTCATCATCGCCGACTGCCCCGGGCACGTGCAGTACACCCGCAACATGGCGACCGGCGCCTCCACCGCCGACCTAGCGCTGGTGGTGCTCAACGTCGCCCACGGCCTCAAGGAGCAGACTCGTCGCCACCTGTGCATCGCCGCCCTGTTAGGGGTGCGGTCGATCATCGTGGCGGTCAACAAAATGGACGAGGTCCACTGGTCCGAATCCGCCTACGTCAGCGTGGTGGACGAGCTCACGACGCTGGCCCACGAACTGGGGTTCGAGTCGGTCACCCCGATCCCGGTGTCCGCCCTCCTCGGCGAGAACGTCGTCGAGCGCTCCGCGCACCTCGAGTGGTACGACGGGCCGACGGTCTTGCAGGCGCTTGAGGGCAGTGACGCGGGCCGTTGGACGCACGCCAACTCCGGCGCGCGCCTCCCCATCCAGTGGGTGCTGCGCCAGCACGGTGGCGGGCGCACCTACGCCGGCATGCTCAACGGTGCGACCCTGCACGAGGGTGACGAGGTCACCCTCCTCCCGGCGAACGTGGTGACTACGATCTCCTCGATCACCTCCGGCACCGGGCCTCGCGGCGCGGCGACCGCCGGCCTGTCCATCGACGTCGCACTCACCGACGAGACCGACGCGGGGCGCGGCGACGTGCTGGCCACCGCGCCACTGCCCACGGTGACCAAGGAGTTCGAGGCCACCGTCTGTTGGTTCGGCGAACAGCCCCTGCGGGCCACGCAGCGCTTGCGACTCAAGCACACCACCAAGGTCACGCCGGTGCGGCTGCGCGATCTCTCGGGCGTGGTCGACATCGAGACCCTCACGGTGGGACCGGGCAGCGAACTGGCGACCAACGACATCGGACTCGTGACCCTACAGACGGCGGACTGGTTGGTCGTGGACGACTACCGCGACAATCGCGTCACCGGTAGTTTCGTCCTGATCGACGACGTCACCAACGCCACGGTCGCCGCGGGCATGGTCGGACGCGCGGCCTTCTTGTCGCGCTAGGCCGGATCGAAGACGCCCAGGATCCCTCGGCGCGCGACCTCGAAGTGGCCGATCCACTGCGGGCGCAGTTCACCGATCTCGGTGCGCAACGCCCGGCGTACCTCGATGTCGTCCTCGGACGCGTGCGCCAACGTGTCGAGGAACGACACGGCGACCGCGCGGTCGTGCACCTGACCCAATACGTCCTGGATCAGGGCCAGCGTGGTCGCCACCTCGCGCGCCTCCTCACCCAGGTAGAAGGTGGCGACCTCGAAGTGGTAGCGGCACCGCTTCGAAGCGATACGCACCCGATGGAGGGCCGCGTCCGAACGACGCTCGTAGGGACTCCCCACGGCGTCGACGTACGCGCACGCCGCGTTCCACAGCACGGGCAACAACACCTCGCGGGCACTCTGGGACCAGAGGACGCCGCCCTCGGGAGTCTCGCTCCACTCGGTGAGCTGACGAACGAGGCGCGCGTAGCGCGAGGATTCGAGGAGCGCGGTGACGTCGCGTCGACGTTTCGTGGTCTGACGCGCGATCGTCGACAGGACCTCGCCACGCAGCGCCGACGAGTGGACCAGGCGCTCGTCGAACAGCGCCGCCAGGACGTCGAGGTCGCGCAACGCACCCAGGACGCGACCCATCCACTTGAGGTCGTCGCGCAGCGAGCGCCACGGTCCCCGCGACGCGACCGCCTCGAGGGCCTCCAACTCTGACCGCAGACGCCGGGCACTCACGCGCAATTGGTGCACGCCCTCGGGGTCGAGATCGTTGCGCACCAGGGGGTCCCAGTAGGTGAGCGACTTGACTTCGCGTCGCAGGAGGTGGGTCACCACGTCGCGCACGCTCGGATCGTCCTCGGGCCGCGGCGCGGAGGTCTTACTCACGCGACCTCACCACTCGGTTGGCACCCACCCGCGTCAATGTATACCCGCGACGCGCGTCGCACCGGCGCCTCGCGCGCTAGAACTTGGTCACCATGGCGAGCAGCGCCACGGCGAGCAGGGCGAGCAGGACGTCCATCGACCGCACCAATTGACGACCGCGCTCCGCGCTGGCGTGGCCGTCGTGAGCGATAACGTCGGCGACCGTGCGCTCGAGGGGCAGGGTGCGCGCCTCGAGGTGACCGGCGGCGGCCAGGTAGCACAAGAGACCCAGGCCGACCCAGGGCCGGGCCAGAGACACCGACGAGTCACCGAGGAACGTCATGGTGAGTCCGCTCAGGACGAGGAGGTGCAGCGCCCTCGCCGCCCAATTGCGGCGCGGCGGGAACTTGCGCCGCTGCTCCTCGTCACTCGCGCCGCGCACGATGGCCTGGGCCGAGACGCGCATCACAACGAACACCAGGATCGTGGCGACGGCCGCCAGCAGGTGGACCAGGAAGACCAGATCGTAGGCGACGCTGTGGTTCATGACTCAAAGAGTAATGCTCGCGCCGCTCGGTAGGGATCGGTCGTCCCCTCCACCAGCGCGTCGAGGAGCTCGTCGTATCGTGCGGCGTGAGGACCGGTGCGCACCGAGTCGCGCACGAGCGAGGTGAGCACGCGATCGAGTTCGAAGGCGGCTCGCCGGCGGTGTCGACGAGCGCTCTCGCTACCCGTGAGGAAGTCGTGGTGCGCGGCGATGGCGTCGTAGAGTTCGACCACGCCGCGCCCCTCGGTGGCCACGGTGTCCACGATCGGGGGTCGCCAGGGCGTCGCGGGTCCCATCGCCAACATGTGTTCGAGGTCGCGTCGCGTCGCACCCGCCCCCTCACGATCGGCCTTGTTGATGACGAAGAGATCGGCGACCTCCAAGATGCCCGCCTTCTCGGCCTGGACGGCGTCACCCCAGCCCGGAGTGAGAACCACGAGGGTGGTGTCGGCGGCCGTGGCCACGTCGACCTCCATCTGTCCCACACCCACCGTCTCGACGACGACGAGGTTGAACCCCGCGGCACCGAGGACCCGCACGGCGTCGGGGACCGCCATCGACAGCCCCCCGAGGTGCCCGCGCGTGGCCAGGGAGCGGATGTAGACGCGCGGGTCCGTGGCGTGGTCCTGCATCCGGTAGCGGTCGCCGAGCAAGGCGCCGCCACTGAAGGGCGAGGTCGGGTCGACGCACAGCACCGCGACGCTCTCGACGTCCAGCGCACGACCCTGCGACCCGCCGAGCGACCCGGCCGCCAGCGCGGTGGTGAGGAGTTGATCGGTCAGGGTGGACTTGCCGGCCCCGGGCGCTCCGGTGAGCCCCACCACGTAGGGCGCCGGCGAGGAGTAGACGAGGGACACCGTCTCGAGATGGAGATCACCGGAGCCCTCGACGTAGCTGATGAGTCGCGCCAGGGCCGCGCGCGACCCCTGTCGCGCCCGCGCCAGGAGATCGTCCGGGTCGCGAGGGATCACGGTTGCCACGTCACCGACGCGCCGAGTCGGGCCAACCGGCCCGGCAAGTCGTCGTACCCGCGCGCCACGTGCTCCATCCCGCTCACCGTCGTCGTCCCCTGCGCCACCAGACCCGCGAGCACCAACGCGGCCGCGGCGCGGATATCGCTGCCGCGCACGGCGCACCCGGTCAGTCGGTCCACGCCGCGAATCATCGCGTGGTGGCCCTCGGTGGTGATCGACGCGCCCAGGCGCACCAGTTCATCGACGTAGCGAAATCGACCGACGAAGAGGTTCTCGGTCACCACCGAGACCCCGTCGGCCACGCTCAGCATGGTGGTGATCAACGGCTTGTAATCCGTGGCCACGCCGGGATAGGGCAAGGTCGCGACGTCGCACGCGCGCAGGCGCGGTGGGCCCTTCACCGCGACGCCCGGGCCCGCGACGTCGACTACTCCCCCCATGGCTTCGATCTTGCGTAGCAACATGACCATATGGTCCGGTCGCGCGTCCACCACGCGCACGTCGCCACCGGTGATGAGCGATGAGGCGAGGTACGTGGCCGCCACGACGCGGTCGGTGACGACGTGATGTCGCGCCGGCGACAGCTCGGGGACCCCGTGAATGGTGAGTCGCGAGGTGCCCAGGCCCTCGATGCGCGCGCCCATCGCCACCAGCTGACGGCCGAGGTCCTCCACCTCGGGCTCGCGCGCGGCGTTCTCGATGACGGACCGGCCATCAGCCAGGACGCAGGCCATCAAGAGATTGTCGGTCGCCGTGTGGCTCGGGTACTCGAGCGTGATGTGGGTGGCGCGCAAGCGCCCACTGGACGTCGCGCGGATCGAAGTGCGCTCGTTATGGAAGACCGCGCCCATGGCGCTGAGCCCGTCGGTGTGGAAGTTGATGGGGCGATGCCCGAAGTCGTCGCCGCCGGGCAACCCCATGGCCGCCTGCCCACATCGGGCCAACAGCGGCCCGAGGATCACGATGGAGGCGCGCATCGCCTCGAAGAGGTGCGGGGGGGCCTCGGTCACGATGTCCGAGGCGGGCGGCACGGTGATGAGGAGTTCGTGGTCGCTCGGAGCGTGGACCTGACACCCCAGGGCCACCAGGAGCTCGCTCATCGTGGCGACGTCGGCGATATCGGGCACGTTGCTCAGGTGATGCGTCCCGCTGGCCAGCAGGCACGCGGCCATTTGCTTGAGGACGGCGTTCTTGGCCCCGAAGGCCTGCACCTCGCCCCCTAGAGGGCCGTTGGGCTGGACAACGAGAGAACTCACCCCTCAAGTATTGCCGTTTTGGCGACCGTGACCCGAGTGCGCAAACCACGGGCGAAGTACGCTAGCCAGGTGCTCAGACCGACGCGACCGGATCGCAACCTGGCCCTAGAAATGATTCGCGTGACCGAGGCGGCGGCCGTGTCGGCGGCGCGCTGGTCGGGACGCGGCGACAAGAACGCGGCCGACGGCGCCGCCGTGGACGCCATGCGCTTCGTCCTGGGCGCCGTGCAGATGGACGGCGTGGTGGTCATCGGCGAAGGGGAGAAGGACGAGGCCCCGATGCTCTACAACGGTGAGCGCATCGGCGACGGTCACCCGCCCGAGGTGGACATCGCCGTCGACCCGGTGGACGGGACGTCGCTCACCGCCAGCGGGCGCAACGGGGCGCTGTCGGTCATCGCCCTCGCGCCGCGCGGCACCATGTTCAATCCGGGTCCCTGCTTCTACATGATGAAGGTCGCCGTGGGTCCGCGAGGTCGCGGTGCGGTGGACGTCAACGCGTCGGCGACGGACAACTTGAAGGAGCTCGCCAAGCGACTCAAGAAGCCCATCCAGGAATTGGGAGTGGTCGTGCTCGATCGTCCACGCCACGACGACCTGGTCCTCGAGATTCGCGAAGCCGGGGCCCGCGTGCTGTCGATCTCCGACGGCGACGTCGCCGGAGCGATCGCCACCGGGTGGCCCAACTCCGGGGCGGACATGCTGATCGGCATCGGCGGCACTCCCGAAGGCGTCATCGCCGCCGCGGCCCTCAAGGGTCTGGGCGGTGAGATTCAAGGGGTCCTGCACGCGCGTACTCCCGAGGAGCAAGCGGCCGCCGAAGCGCTGGGCTACGACTTCACTCGCGTGCTCACCACCGACGACCTGGTGGCCTCGGACAACTGCTTCTTCTCGGCCACCGCCATCACCGATGGTGATTTCCTGCGCGGTGTTCGCTTCACCGAATTCGGGGCCACCACGCAGTCCCTGGTGGTGCGCAGTCGGTCGGGGACGGTGCGCACCATCGAGACGTTCCACCGCCACGACAAGCTCCAGGAATTCACGACCGGCTTGTGAACACGTTCCTTTGCCCTCGCTGACGCGGGGGCCTAAGGTCCGCTCAGGGGCGCTTCGCGCCCCGGACAAAGGAGTGGACCATGCAAGTCAAGGATCTTCTCGCCCGCAAGGGTCGTGACGTGGCGACCATATCTCAAGAACGCTCCGTCGGCGACGCCCTGCGGTTGCTCGCCGAGCGCGGCATCGGTGCGCTCGTGGTGACCGGAACGACCCCCCCACTCGTGGGCATCTTCTCCGAACGCGACGCGGTGCGCGCCCTCGCGCGTCACGGCAGCGAGGCTCTGTCGATGACGTGCGGCGACTTGATGAGCACCGACGTCACGACCTGCGACGAGGGGACCACGGTCGACACGTTGATGGCCCAAATGACCGAGCAGCGCATCCGCCACCTGCCCGTCGTTGATCACGGGGTGCTCAGTGGGATGATCTCGATCGGCGACGTCGTGAAGTATCGCGTGGACGAGTTGGAGCACGACAAGCGCGAGTTGATCGACTACGTGAGCGCCCGCTAGGGCACCCGGCTTACTTCGCGGTGCCCGCCACGCGCAGTCGCAGTTCCGCGCGCGCCAAGGACGCCTCAGCCTGCGCGCGAGTGGACCCGTCCATCTCGGCGCTCGACGAGAGAATCGCCTCGGCCGCGTCCTTGGCGGCCTGAGCGCGCGCGGCGTCAATTTCGCTGACGCGCTCGGCGGTGCCGGCGAGCACGGTCGCTCTGGTCACGCCGGGTTCGTCCCCGGCACCGACCTGAAAATAGCCGCCGTGCACGCAGAACGCCAGCTCGCCGCCCGCGGTCTGCACCCGCACCAGGCCGGGGACAAGGTCACCCACGGTGGGCGTGTGCTGGGGCAGCACCGCGAACTCACCCTCCGAGGAGCGCGCCATCAGGGCCGAGGCCTCGCCGGCCCACAGGGCCGCTTCGGGCGTCACGATTTCTACGAGCAGCGTCGTCATGGACTAGTTCTTCGCCAGCTCGGCAGCCTTGCGCTCGACGTCCGACGCACCACCCACGTTCAAGAAGGCCTGCTCGGGGAACGCGTCGAGGTCACCCTTGACCAGGTGCTCGAAGGACTCGATGGTCTCCGACACCGGCACGTTGATGCCGTCGATACCGGTGAAGATCTTGGAGACGAACATCGGCTGGGACAGGAACCGCTGAATCTTGCGAGCGCGCGCCACGGTGATGCGGTCGTCCTCGGAGAGTTCGTCCAGGCCCAAGATGGCGATGATGTCCTGCAACTCCTTGTAGCGCTGGAGGATCTGCTGCACCTGGCGCGCCACCGCGTAGTGGCGATCGCCCACGATCTCGGGCGCCAAGATGTTCGACGTCGAGGTCAGCGGGTCCACGGCCGGGTAGATACCCAGCGCGGCGATCTGACGGCTCAACTCGGTGGTCGCGTCGAGGTGGGTGAAGGTCGTGAACGGGGCCGGGTCGGTGTAGTCGTCCGCCGGGACGTAGACCGCCTGCAGCGAAGTGATCGATCGGCCACGCGTCGAGGTGATGCGCTCTTGGAGCTCACCCATCTCGTCGGCGAGCGTCGGCTGGTATCCCACGGCACTGGGCATGCGGCCCAGCAGCGTCGACACTTCGGATCCGGCCTGGACGAAGCGGAAGATGTTGTCGACGAACAACAACACGTCCTGGTTCTTGACGTCGCGGAAGTACTCGGCCATCGTGAGCGCGGCCAGCGCGACGCGCAGGCGCACCCCCGGCGGCTCGTCCATCTGGCCGTAGACCAGCGCCGTCTTTTCGATGACGCCGGACTCGCGCATTTCCAACAGCAAGTCCGTCCCCTCGCGAGTGCGCTCACCCACGCCGGCGAACACCGACACGCCGTCGTGCTGCTCGGCCACGCGACGGATCATCTCCATGATCAACACGGTCTTGCCCACGCCGGCGCCGCCGAAGAGGCCGATCTTGCCACCCTGCACGTACGGGGCGAGGAGGTCGATGACCTTGATACCGGTTTCGAACATCGTGGCGCGCGGCTCGAGCTGGTCGAACGCCGGCGGATTGCGGTGGATCTCCCAGCGGTCCTCGACCGGGCCGATGTCGTCGGTGTCCAGGGGCTGGCCGATCACGTTGAAGACGTGACCGAGCACCGCGTCGCCGACGGGCACCGTGATGCCCCGACCGGTTTGGCGCACGACGGCACCACGCACCAGGCCGTCGGTCGGCTTCATGCACACGCAGCGCACGCGACCCTCACCGATCTGCTGGGCGACTTCGCCGGTCACCGTCACGGTGACACCGTCAATGACGATGTCCATCTCCACCGCGTGGTTGATCTCCGGCAGCGAGTGCGGCGGGAACTCAACGTCCACCACCGGACCCGCGATCGCGACGACGCGACCCGTTTCCAGAGTGGTCTTTTCAGGAGCCATGGTCATTTGTTTCTCACTTTCCCGAGCGGAGCGCTTCCGCGCCGCCCACGATTTCCATGATTTCGGTCGTAATCGAGTCCTGACGGGCTCGGTTCATAATGCGAGTCAAGTTCTGGCCGAGTTCGTCGGCGTTATCGGTGGCCGCGGCCATCGCGCGCTGCTGGGACGTGTGGAACGACGCCGCCCCCTCGAGTAGGGCCGAGAAGATCTCACTCTCGAGGGCGCGCGGGGCCAACTCGGCGAGGAGTTGCTCCACTTCGGGCTCGAACTCGGTGTAGCCCTTGAGGCCCGTCGAGGTCACCACCTCGAGGTCGGCCGGGAGGGCCAAGGGCAGTAACTGCTCCGATTCGACGGTCTGGGAGCCCGCGGAGTGGAAGCGCGTGGACACGAGCATGACTTGCTGCACGTCCCCGCTCACGAAGGGAGCCGCCAAGGCGGCGGCCACGGCGCGCGCGTCGGCGAACGTCGGACGGTCCGCGAAACCCGCGAAGCTCTGCTCCACCTCGATGCCGCGGAAGCGGAAGAAGGCCGGTGCCTTCTTGCCCACGGTGAAGAGGCGCACGCGCGTCCCCTGGTGGGCGAACATGTGCACGAGGCGCTCGCCGGCGCGCAGCGCCGACGAGTTGTAGGGACCCGACAGTCCGCGGTCCCCCACGATCACCAGCACGATGGCGGTCTCCACCTTCTCGGGGGTGGCCAGCATCTTGCGCGCCGCCGCGGGGTCACCGGCGGCGGCCTCGAGGATGATGCGCTGCATGCCCTGGCGATAGGGTCGGTTCGCCGTGATGCGCGCCTGGGAGCGAGCGATTTGCGACGCCGCGATGAGTTCCATCGCCTTGGTGATCTTGCGCGTGGCCTGCACCGACTTGATACGTCGACGCAGAATTCTTTCCTGTCCGCCCGCCATCGCTCCTCCTCTCTCGCTCGATCGTCTCGGTGGTTAGTTGCCGGCCGCGAAGCCGTCGACGAAGGACTTCAGCGCCGCGTCCAAGGTGGTGGCGTCGGGCATGGTGCCCGTCGTGCGGATGTGGTCCAACAGGTCGGCGTGGGTCGCGCGGAAGGTGGTGACGAGCTCCTGCTCGAAGCGCCGCACGTCGCTCACCGCGACGGTGTCGAGCCAACCGCGGGTACCGGCGTAGATCACGATGCACTGCTCCTCGACCGGGACCGGCGCGTTCAGACCCTGCTTCAGGAGTTCGGTCAAGCGATAGCCGCGGTCCAGCTGAGCCTGGGACGACTTGTCGAGCTCGGAACCGAAGGTGGCGAACGACTCCAGGTCGCGGAACTGGGCGAGGTCGATCTTGAGCGTTCCGGCCACCGACTTCATGGCCTTGATCTGCGCCGCACCACCCACGCGCGACACCGAGTTACCGACGTTGATGGCCGGACGCACACCGGAGTAGAACAGGTCCGACTCGAGGAAGACCTGACCGTCGGTGATCGAGATCACGTTGGTCGGGATGTAGGCCGAGATGTCACCGGCCTTGGTCTCAATGATCGGCAGCGCGGTCAACGATCCACCGCCGAGGTCGTCGCTCAACTTGGCGGCGCGCTCGAGCAGACGACTGTGCAGGTAGAACACGTCGCCGGGGTACGCCTCGCGGCCCGGCGGACGGCGCAGCAGCAGCGAGATCTGGCGGTAGGCCTCGGCCTGCTTGGAGAGGTCGTCGTAGACCACCAGGGCGTGCTGAGAGTTGTCCATCCACTCCTGGCCGATGGCGCATCCGGCGTAGGGCGCCAGGAACTTGAAGGGGGCGGGGTCCCCGGCCGACGCCACGACGACGACGGTGTAGTCCATCGCCCCGTGGTCCTCGAGCGTCTTGACCGTCTGGGCGACCGAGGAGTTCTTCTGACCAATGGCGACGTAGATGCACTTCACGCCCTGGCCCTTCTGGTTCAAGATGGTGTCGATCGCCACCGTGGTCTTGCCGGTCTTGCGGTCGCCGATGATCAGCTCGCGCTGCCCGCGGCCGATGGGCGTCATCGCGTCGATGGCCTTGATACCGGTCTGCAGCGGCTCACCCACCGGCTGGCGGCCGATGATGCCGGGCGCCTGCACCTCCATACGACGCTGCCCCGGGTTGACCAGCGGACCCTTACCGTCGATGGGCTCACCGAGCGCGTTGACCACGCGACCGATCAGGGCGTCGCCGACCGGCATCGACAAGATGCGTCCCGTCGCGCGCACGACCTGCTCCTCTTCGATGCCGTCCACCGAACCGAGCACCACCGCACCGATGGTCTCCTCGTCGAGGTTCATC
>Ga0075030_100001273_pt1 | contig 22696 bp, 16 predicted proteins | sample LitLauG_LLR_2012_FD_71393 | JGI IMG/M metagenome (GOLD analysis project Ga0075030, IMG submission 71393) | Freshwater sediment microbial communities from Pennsylvania, USA - Little Laurel Run_MetaG_LLR_2012 | ecosystem: Environmental > Aquatic > Freshwater > Creek > Sediment | place: USA...
GGCTCGTCGTGCCCGCGCTTGGCCACGGCAAAGACCCGCCCCTCGGCCTTGGCCCCGTCGAGCGTCTCCTTCACGTAGGAGCGAAGGACGGGGTGCGGCCCGATCTCGAGGAAGATGTTGATGCCGTCGGCGACCATCTCCTGCACCGCAGACTCAAAGAGCACGGGCCGGCGGATGTTGCGCCACCAGTAGCCGGCATCGAGCTGCGCGCCGGGCAGCACGCCGCCCGTCACGGTGGAATGAAACGGCACCCGCTCGGCGCCGGGCTGCAGGCCCGCGAGCGATTCGCGCAGCTCCGTGGCAACGCTGTCCATCGCCTGGCTGTGGAAGGCGTATTCGAGGTCGAGGCGCTTGTGGAACGTGTCGCGGCGCTCGAGTTCGGCTTCGAGGAGTGCAAGGTCCGCTTCGGGGCCCGCGACCGTCACACCCCGCGCGCTGTTGATTCCGGCAAGCTCGACGGAGGGCTTGAGCCCGAGCTCCTCGAGGAGCTCGCGCGCCGCCGCGCCTCCGAGGCCCACTGCGGTCATGCGGCCCCGGCCGCGCGTGAGCCCCTGGAGGCGGCTCCGGTGGTAGATGACCTGCACCGCCTGCGCAAGGCTGAGCGCCCCGCACGCCCAGCCCGCGGCGACCTCGCCGACGCTGTGCCCCGCGACCGCGACGGGCCCGATGCCCCGGTGGCGCAACATGGCGGTGATGCCCACCTGCACAGCAAAGAGCGCGGGTTGCGCGATCTCGGTGTTGGCGTAGCGCTCCTGGCCCTCCCCGTCGCCCTCGTTCTCGCCCGAGAGCTCGTCCACGAGCGAGAACCCCGCAAGCGGCAGGAACTGCTCGTCAACGTCGCGCACCGCCTGGCGAAACACCGGATCCGCGAGAAGGGCCTTGCCCATGCCCATCCACTGCGAGCCGTTGCCGGAATAGATGAACGCGGGACCCGAGGGCTTGGCAAGGCGCTGGCCGCGCGCGATGTCGAGGGACTCGGCTTCCCTGCCGCCGCCACCCGCCACTTCGCCCCCGAGCCGCTCCATCGCGGCCGCCAGGCTCGCCGGCGTCACGCCGAACACGATCGCCCGGTGCTCATGCCACTCGCGCCCGTGCACGCTCTCGTGCGCGATGTCGTAGAGCGCGCGCTGGGGTTGCCCATGCAGCATCTGCGCAAGGGCCGCCGCATTGGCCCGCAGCGCCGCCGGATCCCGGCCCGAGACGAGGAGCGGCAGGTGCACATTGCGGGGCACGCGCGGGCGCGAGACCTCCTCCTCCTCGTAGCTCTGGAGCACGACGTGGGCGTTGGCACCGCCAAACCCGAAGGAGTTCACCCCGACCGTGATGGGGCCAAACGCCGGCAGGACGCGATTCGAGGTGACGACCTCGATGTTCCAGTCCTCGAACGGGATGTGCGGATTGAGGGTCTCGATCCCGATTGTCGCGGGCACCACGCGCTCGCGGATGCACCCGATCGCCTTGAGGAGGCCCGCGACCCCCGAGCCGGTTTCCAGGTGCCCGAGGTTGCTCTTCACCGACCCGATGAGGAGCGGCGTGCTGCGATCGCGCCGCCGCCCAAGGGCCTCGGAGAGGGAGCGCGCCTCGATCGGGTCGCCCACCGCGGTCCCCGTGCCGTGGGCCTCGACGTACTGCACGAGGTCGGGCGTGATCCCCGCCGCGCGATAGGAGGCTACGAGGAGCTCCGTCTGCGCTCGGGCGCTGGGGACCGTGAGCCCGGACTTGCGACCGTCGGTGTTGACGGCGCTATGGAGCACCACCGCCTCGATCGGGTCGCCATCGGCGACCGCCTGGTCAAAGTCCTTGAGAAGGAAGAGTCCCCCGCCCTCGGAGCGCACATAGCCGTCACCCGAAGCGTCAAAGACGCGGCAGCGACCCCGCGAAGAGAGCATCGAGGCCTTGGAAAACGAGATGAACCCCAGCGGATGCAGGTGCAGGCTGATGCCGCCCGCGAGCGCCATCGGCGACTCGCCCGAGGTGATCGAGAGGCAGGCCTGGTGGAATGCAACGAGCGAGGACGAGCAGGCGGTATCGATCGCCATGCTGGGGCCGCGCAGGTCGTAGATGTAGGAGAGGCGGTTGGCGGCGATGCTCGCCGTGTTCCCGGTCGCAAACGAAGCATCGATCGCGCCCAGGTCGTCGGCAAAGCGCATCGAGTAATCGGCCGTGGCGATGCCGACATAGACCCCGCACGGCGTTCCGCGCAGCCGCTCGGGCGGAACCCCCGCGCTCTCCATCGCCTCCCAGGCGAGCTCGAGCAGCACCCGCTGCTGCGGATCCATGAGGGCCGCTTCGCGGGGCGAGATGCCGAAGAAGGCGGCATCAAACCCGGAGACGTCGCCGATCGAGCCCGCGGCGAACGTGACACTCGTACCAGGGTGATTGCGCGCCGGGTGGGTGAATTCGTCGAGGGACCAGCGCGAGGGATCGACCTGGGTTACGAGATCGCGACCTTCCAGCAGATCACTCCAGAACCGGTCCCGGGTGGTTCCCGGCATCCGGAACGAGCTTCCGATGATTGCGACTCGTTTGCCCATTCGTTAGCGCTATCGCGACTACCTTCCAGGTAAAGCGTGGGCTGCATGAACGAGCGTGCGTTCGGTTCCGATTGTATTGAAAGAGGAAGGTAATACTGGGAACGTCTCGTTGGCGACACAACTCGGAGAGCCGAGTATTGCGGACGTAAAAACGCGAGGAAACCGGACATCGAAAGTTCCATCGCTCGAAATTTACCGCTCGACGCGGCCGGTGAACGCGAGCGATTCCACTTTGGAGGTCATCGAACCCCCGCGATCTTGCGCACCACCGCCCGGTAGCCTTCATGCCACCACGGATTTCTTCCTCCCGTACGGGCGCGCCACGCGATCAGGAGATCCAACGCTTCCTCGGGCTGGATGATTTTGTTGGCAGTGGGATGAAGGTAGATCGGATAGAGAATCAATACGCCCGCAAGAAGTTCATCGAGCCCAAGGCGTCGCGTCCTGCGCGTGGGTGGCAAGAGATCCTTCGTGAGCCCCCATCCCGCATAAAAGGGTTGGCCGTAGCAAGTGACAGGCTTACCCCGAAGGAGAGCCTCGAACCCGGCAAGGGATGTCAGCACATGAACTTCGTCAACGGAAGAGAGAAGCATTCCCATCTCGACGTTGGTAATTATTTCGTCACACCAGCGCGTCGCAAGTCCCTCATCCGCTCCCGGCAAGCGCATGCGCGCAACGACATCGGGGTGCGGCTTGTAGAGGACGTACGCGCCGGGATTCGATTCCCGGACCGCCCTCAGGAGTTCCATATTGCGGGAAATGCCAGGGGCGCCCAGGGCGATGGATGCATCGCTCTCCACCTGCCCCGGGACGAGGATCACGCGCGTCGCCGAGGACGGGCGCTGCCAGGCGAGATGATCGACGTTGTATTTTGTGATGCGCTCCGCAATGATCCGTTCGCGCAGGGCGCCCGCCCGCTCGAGCAGCGAGGGATCAAACGGGTGGCCGCCCAGGATCCGCTCAAGACCCGAGGGCCGGGTCGCGTCGTAATAGATCCCGACCGGATCGACGACCCAAGAAAGCGGGCGAACGATGTCGGCGCCCAGCCCGACTGAGCGAAGGAATCCGTCTTCGAGCCGGAACACTTGTCCTGCGGGGCCGAGGCCGGGGGGTGCAGTGGCGTTTCCCCAGACGGCAACGCACGCGTCCTCCGCGACCGGGACGCCCTTCTCCAGAAAGTCGACTTTGGAGCCCGCAAAACACTGGCGGACGATTGGCTTTTTCCAGCGCGGGAACCCAACGGCGTGAATGCGCGCCGGAGCGCTGGAGCCGCCCGGGGAATAGGTCACGATGGTGGTGCGACTTCGAAAAGTGCCTCGATTTCCGGATCGACCAGCGCGAAATGATCGTCCCATGTTGGAACCCGGAACCCCTTCATGCGGTGACGCTGCGCAAGCCGTCGCGGAGCATCAGGAGATAGGTAATCGAGAATCGCCCGCTTCCAGCCCATGCCATCGATCGGATCGAGGAACTCGGGTACTGCTCCCGCGATTTCGTGGAAGACTGGTATGTCACTGACGATCGCCGGCACGCCAACGGCCAATGCCTCGATCAGCGGCAAACCAAACCCCTCGACAAAGGAGGGAAAGAGCAGGGCCCGCGCGTGTGCAAGCCAGGAGGCGATCTCCTCATCTTCGCAGCGCCCCATTTCGATAACGCAGTCGCGCAAGCCCGGGCAGCGCTCCAGCATATTCACGGCCTGCTCGCACTCCCAGCCCCGTTGACCGATCACGACGAGTTTGGGAGCGGAGGCACCCAATGTCTCGGCAAGCTCTCGCCAGATATGCAGTAGAAGCAGGTGATTCTTGCGGGGTTCGATCGTACCCAGCACGACGAAATACGCACCGGAAATCGGCGCCGCACTGTCCCGCGGGCCAAGTTGTGCAGGGGCGAGGGGAGCGACAATGCACCGGGGACGATGGGATCGATCCGGTCCGAGCCATTGCTCGAACGCGTTTCGCGTGAACTCGGAATTCAGGATCACAAGCTCACCCGAGGCGGCCATGGTTTCGAGCCGTCCCTGGTGCCGCTTCTTCTCCTCCAGGCGGTTGTATTCCGGATGGGTAAGGGGAATCAGGTCGTGCAGAAAGTACGCCGCGCGCAACCTGGCACCGGCGATCTTTCCCTGGTAGGCGGGCTCGTTGACGCCGCTATGAACGACGTTGAGGAGGACACTCCCAGGGGCCGGGCCGACACCAAAACCCAGATACGCCTTTCCGACTGCTGCACGAATCCGAAGGGAACTCGTCGGACCAGGAAAAAGAATATCTTGAAAAATCCCTTCGCTATCCCTCGCCGAAAGGAAGAGCCACCGATCCCTCCAGCGAATCAGGGCACGCGACCGATTTCCGTAGCGTCGTATGTATTCCATCCCGACGCGATCAATGCCGGTCGGGAGGCGGTTCTCGAGCAGTCGTGCAACGTGGCGTGTCAGGTCGAAAACGAGCGCGCGGTCACGCATACCTCGAATCAACGTCAGGCACCCTTTGACCGTCGGCACTTCCCTGTAATCGTCAAAATTAGGCCCTCAAGGCCCTCGGGGAGGCACAGGTGAATAAAATGGGTCGAGGCCACCTTCTTGAGACAGGCTGCCAACCTGCAAACTGGCGCACTTGCAAACCCTCAAGGCACGGCTTTGCGCGGATCCCTTTCAAGCCGAAGGGAGGCAACGCGGTGAAGCGTTTGAAATCCACAGCCTGTAATACGTAACTAATCGAGGCCTCTCAAAAGAAGCATACCTCTCGACTGGGCTTCGGCCTAGTCCAAATTCCCTTGCGTCTTGACATCATGCGCGCAATCCATACCCGCCGACGCCACCAGCACGCAAATCACAAACTGAAAGCAATTGTTGCGGCGACTGCCATCGTCTGCCGCCCAGTCACGGCCGCGAAACTGCGCCGCCCCGCTTTAAGAAAAAATCTTTGATCGCCGAACAACCAAAACAACGCTGCTTTACTTAACTACGGCCAAAACTACATCCCTACTCGTCAAAGGCTGCCTCAAGCAAAACACCGCGAAATTCAGAACCTCCCCAAATCAAACCGCGCCCAAGATCGTGAGATTGCATGATCTAAATCGAACTCAGCACGATTCGTCATCTCTGCAGGACTTCCTTGATCGCCCAAGCCCGAGGCAGATTAAGGAGCGATTAACAATCTCCGCCACATTAAATTCTCCTGTAACGATGACGCGCTCTATTGTGTGGAGTCCAGCGTGCAACGCGCGGTTGAAGAAGCTGTCGCAGTCGTCAGATCTAACAGTGTCCAGCGTCGCCGATATCTCGAAACTTGCATTTCAACCACAATTTGGAGCAATGGTCAGCGGCGACCCAACCGCAGATCTGGATTCCCTATACAAGCCGCTGGATCACGAAGCCAATCGATGTGACGATGTATTTTTCTGCAATTAGCAATTTTATATGCGGATCCCGATTGTATGGAGGCAGATCCACGTAAAGGTCGACAGGATTGCTTCCCACATTAAAATTCGGAACCAAAACCGTGTTGCCATCTTTCTCAATCTCGCAGAACATTTGCCTCAAATCGACTTCGCGATAAAGGGACAATTCCGGTGTCTCAAGAGTCTCATCTGAGTTAGATATATTGAACTCGGTTGTGTGGACAGCAAGGCCTCCCACTTTTAGATTTTTGATTGAAGCCTTTACAAAATCAACCCCATGCTTCAAGGATCCAAGGTGCTCCAAAGCACAGGATGACCAAACAAAATCATACTGACCTAGGTCGCTGGGTATGTTGTTCATATTTACTTGGCGAAATTGCACCGCGCGCTCAAACAGTTCCCAGGCACATATTCCCCCATAAAAGAAGTCCTTCACACTTGTACTACCCCAATATCCGTCGCCCCCATTTGGTGGTGCAATATCCGTGCACATTACATTGCAACCCCGCCCAGCCATCACGGCTGCCAACGGCTCCTTCCCGCATCCAAATCCCAGCCCCCTGGAGCCAACCCGCAACTTTCCGAACTGCTCAAGAGCTCTCAAAATATAAACGTATTCCCATTGCTTCCGGTGTCGCAGCTTCTCTTGCGAAATTTCAGCGCAGAGTCGCTCGTACGTTCGCTCCTCGAATTGACTTGAAGTGCAGACTTGAGTAGTAAGCGTCTCAAGGGTTGGCTCACCCACTACCTTCACGTTTCCCGACATAAGCTTCCCTCACAGACTCTTATACTGTTTGCCTGACATATTTACCGTCTCGCAAGTACAAAGTCTGCGTCTGCTTGGAGACCTGCCGAATCCAACCACAAAAATGTGGGCCTACCTGTCCGCAAAAAAGGCATTTACTGCTTTAGCAATTTCTTGACGCCCTGCATAGCACCTAAGCGAACCTCTGTTCTTCTACGCTCACCTTGCCTCAGTCAAGAAACTTAATGTGTAACTATCAACCTCTGATATAAGTTAATTGCTCTGACAGCCGACGCTCGCGCTCCAAATCTGCGGCTTTGTCGCCTAGCACCATTGGATAGTGTTACCCGCAGGCTATCCGAATCCAATAACCGCCTAACGCAATTTGCGAGGGAGCTTGCTTGTCCTGGCTCAAACAAAAGCCCACAAACTTCATTTTCTACAACCTCCGGAATGGCACCGGCCCTCGCTGCAATAACGGGCGTGCCATGAACAAAGGCCTCAAGCGGGACCAAGCCGAAGGACTCGTATCGTGATGGGAACACAACGCAATATGCGACATTCAGCAACTTCTGCTTAAGGACGTCATCAATTTCACCCAAAAATATGATTTTTCCCAGCACATTGGCGTGAAGTCTATCTTTAGCACGGCCTTCCCATCCTTCCACATCTCTTCCCGCAATTACAAGAAGCGACTTGGTGTCCGGCCTCAAGAACTCTCCGGCCGCATCAATTAGAACATCGACACCCTTTCGACTTTCCAAACGACCAACAAACAAGATTATCCTTGAGGTTGCGAGCCTTTTTACGTCAACATTAGAAATGGCTGCCAGTTGATCGTAATTGTCTCGGAAGTCGAAGGAAGACCAATAAGCTATTCCGCAATGCGACATCTCCCATCGACAATCTGCTTGTAATTCATATTCTTCTTGAATGGTGTTGGCGATCGATTTACTTATTGGAACTACAGCGTCAGCATTCTCTATAAGAGTCACCTCCGACTTCCGAAAGAGCGCATTCTCAAGATCTCCAACACTCCAGCGATTCGTTCTTGCAACGACCGGAAATGGTGTTACGAGTCGAACCACGACCGCGGGACGCTCACTCCTCGGCAGCATCGAAATAGCAAGGGCTTCACTATCCCACAGCGCAGAGTCGACGACATCGACTCGCCCATTTTTAGATATGCCTGCGAGCGCCTTTAGGGCAGACAGAGCCCAATTTATATTGTTTCGAAACCCTGGCGCAGGAAGATCGTCGGCGCAATATTCCGCATGAGCCGCATACACAACGGAAAATTTTCCTCTTTTGTAGATTTCTCTGTTACCGGGCACGATCACAGTAACCTGATGACCCATGAGCAGTAATTCGCTTGCGAGGTGATAGTAAAGTGTGCCAATTCCCCCTCCCGCTGCAAAGGGAGGAAACTCCTTCGTTACGATGCATATGTGCAACACACGCACATCCTTTCCCACCAATGCATGAGAAGCACGGTGGGTGAAGACACGCAAGTCCGATTCTGATTTGGCTATTGCTCTAGTCTTTGGGAATTCACGCGCGTCGTCGAATCCCTTTGCAACTCCCCTCTCAATACTTCTCAAGCTGTCGTTCAAGTATTCTTTCGTGATTTCGCCAGCCGCATAAGCTGCTCGAAGGGGTTCGATTCTTTCAGTCGAAATTTTCTGTTCGACAAATTTCCGAAGAGCGGCGTCTTTTAGGCCCGAATACGCCGCGATAAAGTAGGCAATGTTTTTGCAGATTGCAAACCAGTTAAACTGGTATTTTCCAAGTCGATTTTCACTTTTTGCAAATTCATGGCGGAGGACTAAATCCGCCGAGTACGCAACTATCCACCCCCTAATCTGTAGTCGGTAACAAAGCTCGGACTCATCTAAAAAGTAATCAAATTGCTCGTCATATCCACCAACTTCCTTTATGCACTGCGATGTGAAGCAAGCGTTGGTTCCAAGTAGCGTTCGGACCCAGCCATTCTTGCCAATAGTTGAGGATTGAACATGTTCCATCACTTGGGCAAATTTGTTAATGGCGGTCTCTTGAGCTTGATACTCCAAGGAACCAGCAAAGAAAACGGGCCCGCCCAATCCACCCACCGCATTGGGACATTTGTTGAACGTTTTTAGTAAAACATCAATCCAGTCGTCGTACGGCAGGGCGTCATCATCAATGAAGGCGATAAGATCGCCAGAGGAAAGCTCGATTCCAATATTTCGCGAAACCGAAAGATTTCTTTCTGGATTTGTTCCAACTTTAATCTTGCCGGCATACCTGCTAAGCACCTCCTGCGTTGAGTCGGTTGAAGGACCATTAACTACAATCACCTCAAAATTTTGATTTGATTGATCCGCTAAATAATCGAGACATCGCTCCAACAAGTCGCTTCGGTTATATGTGCAAATTACAACGGAGACGGATGTAAATTGGTACGGCCGTGGAAGAACAACTCGCAAAGCATTTGCAAGTTGCCGTTCGACCGCGTGAGCTGAGAACCGCTTTGCGTTTCGGGTCTGCTTTAGGATGAGGTCGTTCTTTATTGAGCTATCCGATAAAACTTTGACGATTTCCTTTAAAAGTTCACTGCGAGTCACGCAAACACCCTCTCCCACGCCGAGCGTTTCAGCGACAGCAGATGTATCAAGCGCAACTACCGGAAGCTTATAGTGCGACGCCTCAATAAGCGGCACACCGAAGCCTTCATGCTGGCTAACTGAGACATAAATAGAGGCGCGGTTGAAGTGCTTATCGACTTCATCATCGGCGACCTTACCCGTTATCTCAACGTCGTTCTGCAAGTTGAGCTTTTCAACAGTCGCTACAACCTTTTGGTAATACGGATCGCTTCTGTCGTAGCGCCCAACTAACGTGAGCTTTCTTGCTAACTCGGGACGCCGCGCTCTAACCTCCGAAAACACCTCGATTAGCTCATGCTGACATTTATTCGGCGCGACGCGTCCACAAAATAACCAGTTCCCAATCGTTTCTTCTCTTCGATCGAGATCATCGCTCTTGTATGGCACAACTATAGGAACCACTGAACAGCGGTCGGGTTGGGCTCCCTTTTCGATCAACTCGAGTACGTTATAGTTACTAACGCCCCAATAGTAATGGCAGCTTTCAATCACCTCCGCCAATTGCTTCCGACCTAAAAGGCAAAATTTATAGAGATTTGTTGAAGGCTCAAAGAATTCATGCGGGGTAATGTTGTGGTAACAACATATCTTCGTCGCCACGCAACTTTTGAATTGAGGAAACGCGAATTCCGAAAATCCAGCGTAGTGCAGAATTACCAGGTCAAATTCCGTTACTGTAGCGACCTCAAAATCTTTTCTATGAGATTGAACGTTTTCGTGGTGCCATTTAGAGTGAATTGATGTTGACATTCCCAGATTTCGGAGCATTTGTTCCATGGCGATGACATAATTTGAGACGGCGTCACCGTAGTCCAGGGCCTCTACAAACTGAAAAATGTGCCCGCGAAAATCTGTGTCTAATATCACACATTCTCCTTCTCAATGTTGGACACGAATCACGTCCCGTGTCTAATCGCGCCTCGGGAGACTTTTACTGCACTAGCTTCATTCGAGTTCTCAATTTTCTCTTTCAGAAAATTGAATATGCCTTGCGGATCCTGATTGGGAAACCGAAGACTTTTTATTTCCTCATTTCCATGGGAACTGCCGAAACTTGATATCTCTCCCTGCGAAGGACGCCTGCTCTCTCTTGCGTGGTCGGCCTCGGATACCTGACCTACATTCCACCTTCCTTGAACCGCGCCATCTTTTTGGTTTGAGAGTTGATCGAGAGCACTTATAAATTGCTGGTTCATTTCTAGCAGGTCTTCTATTTTATTTTGAAAAACCCTCGCTTGACGACCTCTATAACCCGGGCTCTCCGAATTGGTAACGTGCGACAGGATTGCACCGACGACTGGTATGTGTGAAATCTTCCAAACTAGCATCGCGGACCTTAATCTCGGCAAATTTACTTTCAATCGCCGTCGTTCCTTCGACCGATATATTGAGGTCAGAATCTCTATTTTTGCATCGCCCGCTTTTAGTCTATTGAGGTAATGGTGCATACCTTCGGGATCGGTTTCTCTCTTCAATAGCCAAAAATACGCGGCATCAACGAAGGCCTTGTTATTTAGACTATATAAGGCACGCAGTGAGAAAGGTGCCTTGAAGATTGAACTCGCCGTATCAGGTGGGCTTTGTTTCATGGATTTCGATTGAGACTTCATTGGTAGTTTACTTAGGTAGGCGTCGGTGTTTTTCTCTTCAGTTTTTACAGCGAGCTTTTTTGAGGCTTTTTCTTGTAGATACGTCGCTTGGCCGTGCGTCCCACCTTGCATGTACGTCTGATTGGACAGCCCGCCTTCAGCCATGCAGATGAGCTCTTCAGCCACTTCGGCCTCAAACCGTCCATCCGCTGCGCGGCTCATTGCTTCCAGTTTTTTCTGACTTAACCTTGTAAATCTCTCGGCCCTCGTATAGAGATCGATACTTCTCTTTGCGGCCTTTGGGAGAACATTCCAGCAACCTAGTTTCAACTCGTCTTGGAGATACTGAACAATTGACTCGAACGCTCCCAATCTAAACGTCGCGATCGCAGCAGAATATTGAATTATGTTTAGGTAGTACTCTATAGCCTTCCCAGCTTCTAACTGAGAGGTTTTTAACTGCTTCTTGGCAGTCTCTAATTGAACTGAAATTTCAGCAATTTTACTTTCAAGCAGGACGTTTTTTTGTACTTGATTTTGTAGTTGGTTCGAAATCAACAGGCGCTCTTGATCGATTTTCGAAAGGCTCACTGCGAAGTCTTGGCAAACTTTTAGCAATTCTTTATTCATGCGATCAGCATCTGCCAGGTGCGCTTGTTTCATCTCCTTGATTGTGGTCGCGTGAAGACGTCCCTCGCTGTCAATTTGACCCCTTAACGCAATCACTTCCGCATTGAGATCTACGATCTGTCTTTCGCTGAAGCCTAACCTTTCGATAAGATGTGCTTGCGCACTTGACAATTGATTGACAAGATTTGTTTTTTCTCTATCTTGGCTTTCAAGCTTCTTCTCAAATTCGATAACCTTCATTGCTCTGTCGTCCGACAGAATCGCAATGTCTCGTGTTAGTCTTTGAATCTGCGTAACATATTCATCGCTTTCACGCTTCAGCGACAAATATTCTTGAAGTTTTTCTTGCAGCGCTAGACGATATTTTTTCGCTTCATTGTCTTTGTCACTAGAGGCATTTTTCTGCTCCTCCAACGCAATTTGCATCTGCGTTACGCATTTCTGAAGATGCGCTATTTTTCCGGTTAAATTCTCGGACCATTTTGATGTTGCCGTACCACTTAGAGTGAAGTCGTCAAATACATTCGGCGGTAAATTGATTCGCTCTTCCAGGTCTAGGTGATCCTCGGAGAGATAAAAGCGGTTTAGCCCATCGAAATATACAAAGCGATAGCCTTTTGCAATGATCAGGGGTTCCCAATTGGCGTATACCTGAAACGCCTTTAGCGGAATTGTGCTTTCGATTACGAAAATCCATGGTTTGATTTTGGCATTTCTCCAACCGGCGAGAGCTTCCTTTTCTCCTCCTTCAATATCGATTTTTACCCAATGAATTTCGTCCCAGCCAAGGGCGTCGAAGACATCGTCTAGCGTGATTGCGGGGACAACTTCTACTTGGACATTTAGTCCGGAGTTTCTGTGATTTTCCGCGATTTCTGAACTGCAGGTACTTAAGCCACCCGACTCCACCTTATATAGCTTGATGCTTCCGCTAATGGACGTTACGGCGGCCTGAATTACCAAGTCACCCGGGCGCTCGGCCTTAAGTTGATTCGCAAATTGCGTCACCGGTTCAACGTGAATTCCGTGCCAGCGATGTTCGTAGAACAGTGCGCTAACAGAGTCTACGAGGGGATCTTGCGCTCCTATGTCAACGTAATTTCCGCAATTAACGTGCCGTAATGCGCGCCAAAGTATTACGTCTTCGAAATTTTGTGCACGTGAAATTGAAGTCGACATTTTCGTCATTCTCTTTTTGATTCGGCCACTACAGCTTTTTTTACTTCCGTCTTTTGAAGCAAGGCTTGACACACTCTTCCATCGAGGAGGTCGATTTTTGTTGAGGTTTCCGCGGGAGCATTGGTTGAGCGGATTAGATTAAGGTCGCAGCAATAGAAAATGGTTGACGTTTTTTAAATTGTCGCATTTGTAGAGTCAGTAAGCACCACTTTAGCCAGACCCCGTGTAAGTCAAGACCCGGCACCACGCTGAAGCTTTCGAAGTTCACCGCCTGAGATGCGTGGCTGGCCCGGATTCCGAAGAAAATCCCGAAGCTCAAGTAGAGTCTGGCCCGTTCCAAGCTCACTTTCGTCTTGGCAAGACGCGGCCAATTGACGCCTGGCGGTGAGACCCGCAGAGAAATCATCGAAAAGCAGCAATCAACGTAGCACCTTCGGTGCTCCGCCAGAATATAAAATGTTCGTAAATTTCGCTCGCCTGGTTTGCAAAAGAGAGCGTCTCTCGCCACTTAGCCACCACCACGACGACTTTCATTTTGGCTACGTCCAACGCTAAAACTCTACCTGCTTTAATCTGTCTCAATCCCAAGGTGGTAAATATCAAATCCTCTACCTTCATAGCGCAGCCAATGAAGATGCCTCGAACGAAGGCGCGGCGCATGCAACAGCCCTTTTTAGTAAAAGACGATCTTGCGATCTCCCTCCATCAACTTGTATGCACGCACAATCGGACACCTATCACAACCAGCGGATATAAGCGCCCTTAGGTCCGAATCGAGAGCCTAAAGAACTTTTTTTGTCGAGGCGATACGGGTCGGCGGAGGTCCGCGTCGTTCTAGATTAGTACGGCGAGAGCGCGACGCCAGCTATGAGCGTTGAAGAATTTTTCCCCTAAATCGCCAGTCAAACGCTTTCCTCCGGTGAATAGGTAGGCATCAATCGCGACGTGGTTTGGTGCTCGTCTAGCCAAATGGTCTCCGGGGTTCTAAGCGCGTGAGACGACGTCGACTTTATTTCCTGCAGCGATTTCGCATTTCGTCGCAATCACTTGCGCCATTTTCCGCTGAGCGCCGTACCCAATCGATGCCACCTAGATGCCGCGATTGCGCCCGATCGACTGAAGGATTGCTGCCGAGGTGTCGGCCCAAGTTGCGTGTTCTCGCGTACCTGGTTGAGTAAGTTCTCGCGACGTAAGGAGCCAGGATTCGATCTGCTCCGAAAGCTGTTCTGCGGAAATTTCCCGAGGAAAAAACGTGATTCGAGGGTCCCCATGCATGCGAAAGACCGGGATGTCCCGGGCTAGCACCAACTTCCCGTGCTGCAGTGCCTCAATTAGCGGAAGTCCAAATCCTTCAGCGAGCGACGCAACAATCACTCCGCTGCAAGTCCCGTAAAGCGCTGCAAGTACATCGTCGCTTGCGTTGTCGAACCAGAATAGGCAATCCCCTCGCGCCTCGTGCGTCCGAATTCGTGCCTGGAGCTGCTCCGTCTGCCAACCGGGCCTCCCGACTATCACAAGATGCAGCTTGATACCCCGTCCCCAAAGAGCCTCGAAGGCTTCTAGGACCACCTGATGCGCCTTTCTAGGCTCGAGAGTCCCAACAATGAGCGCGCTCGGACGTAGACGAATTTGCGAAACGACACCGTCGAAACCCTGAGGACGTCCGCGCGTAGGTATGCTCGCTTCGACGTCCGAGCCCATTGGTATCACCTGAACATCGATTCCGTCGCGGAGTCCATAGAGAAGTTCCACACGCTTTTTGAACTGCACTGCCACAAAGGGCGATATGCAAAGTACTCCATCCGCCAGACAAGCAACCAGCCGAAGCCATCCTCGGTACCTCGCGACAACTTTAGGGGAGAACCATTCCGGATGCTCGTCGGGAAGTAGGTCGTAGACGACGAACCAGATTACCCCCCCTCGCCGTCTGAAGGCGGCCAATTGCTTGCGGTGATTACGAACTGAATCCAGCGCGAGATCCAATCCAAGGAAAACCTCTCCGGGACCACCGCGTATCGCGGACCCTCCCGTGCTTGCTCGAGGAGCATCAGGCCATTCAATTTCGTAATAAGGCCGCTTTCGCGTCGCCCCAACAGGGCAGACCGTGAGATGCGGGATGGATTGCCCCAACAGTTTTGACGCGACAGCTCGCACGACCCGTTGGATGCCTGTTCCCGCGTCATGTCGCGCTACCACAGACACATCGATGTAGATTCGCCGAATTTCTGCAGTCGCCGCTGCACATCGCGGACTGGCACCGAGTCGATTCCTCCGGACGAACCACGCGTCGATCCAGGTTGGCACGAGGACTTCTCGTATCTTGCGCTCGATCACATGGAGCGTCACGCGGTAAGCCTCTGATAATGACTATATGCCTCATCAATATTGTCAAAGAGCGACATTGTTCCTTCGTGCAATACCGCGGCCCTCTGGCAGTGATCCCGAATATTGTGCGGCTCGTGGGAGACCATGACGAAGGAGCGATCCGCGCGCTTCTCGAAAAGTTCACGCTGGCACTTGCTGTGAAAGCGCGCATCGCCGACCGAGATGATTTCATCGATGAGGAAGCAGTCGAATTCGACCGCCATGGATATGGCAAAGGCCAGCCGCGCGCGCATCCCGGAGGAATACGTCTTCACGGGCTCCCTCATGTACTTTCCCAACTCCGAGAATTCTTCCACGTAGCCCAACTTGTCCCGATAGTCGGCTCCGTGAACGCGGCAGATGAATCGCAGATTGTCCAAGCCCGTCAGACTTCCCTGGAATGCCCCGCCGAACGCCAGCGGCCAGGAAATGCTCAATCCGCGGGAGATTCGTCCCGCCGTGGGTCTCTCGGCCCCGCTCAGGAGTCGAATGAGGGTCGACTTCCCGGAGCCATTCCGGCCAAGGATTCCAATCTTCTCGCCTCGCCGGATGGTCATGTTGATCCCGTCCAGGACGATATGCGGTCCGCTGCGAGTCGGATACTCCTTGCGCAGATTCAGGATCTCGATCACTCCGGCACCACAAGCCTGCTGGCTTTCCTTTCTTGCGCCAGCCCGGCTGCAGTCAGAACAAGACAGAAAGCCGCCATATACGAAAGGTCGTAGTGAGTCTGGATGACCGAACCAAAAAAACCCTCCCTGACACACTCGACGCCATGCACCATCGGCAGCATGAGGATCGCCTCCTGCGCTTCCGGAGGCAGCCAGTCGACCATGAACGCGGCACCCGAAAGAGGAAACAACAGGTAGGCAGCCGGATGCCATAGCTTTTCCACAAGCTCGGACCGACTCGAAAGGCTCCCCATCAGTAAAGCCAGGGAAAACCCGAACCATGCGGTCATGATCCAACCGGCAAGTACGCGCAGGATGTCCTGCGGCGGATCCATCCATCCCAAAAACGTGAACGTGGAAGCGAGAGTAATGAATGAGGTCGAGGCTCCCGCAAACTCCAGGATCAATCGCGCCGCAAAGATGTCGATGACCTTCACCTGCCGGTGATACATCAAGGCGAGATTTGGTTCGATCGCCGCAACGCAACGGGAGGGCATATTGCGCCAAAGCAGCACGGTCGAATAACCCGTAACCGCGAATGCGACGATCGGGATCGGAGAGTCCTTGTGCAGTCCCGCGAGCGTCCAGAGGGTCGTGACACCGAGCGTGAACATCATCGGCTCGAAAAACAGCCAGAGGAAACCGATGTTGTGGCGACCGTAGCGCGTCAAAACCTCCCGCATAAGGAGCGCACCAATTACGCGCAACTGGATTTCGAGGGCTGCAATGGTCCTGTCCACGGGCAGGCTAGTCCAGGTGTTCGTGAATGCCTGCGAGCAGCATCGTCAGGATGCCGAAAGAGAGAAGGCCCACAGCCAGTGTCGCGATGATCGATCGGACGCGTCGCGGTTCAATCGATTCATCGGGAACCTGCGGCTGGACGATTCTTTCGAGATAGATCTGTTTGCGTTGAGCTTCGTTACGCGCCTGTTCGAGCGTATTCAGTGCACTGGCAAGCATCCTATCGGCGAACTCCCGATCGAGAGCGAGTCGCTGGAAGTCGGCAGCCTTTCCAGCAAGTGAGCCGCGGCCACCTCCCGCCACGTGAGCACCCTGTTCCTTCATCGCGCGCTCGAGTACCGTAACTCTTTGCCGAAGGACGGGGAGTTGCGGATTATCCTGAGCAAACTTCTCTAGCTGTGCGATTTGCGCATTGACGGCGATGAGTTCTTCTTGAATCTTTCCGACCTCCTGGAGCGGGATTGCCGATTCCCTTTCCGGATCGATCACCCCCTTCTGATTTCGAAAGGTGGCAAGTGCCAGAGCCGCCGCCTTGGCGTTCTCCTCCGCCTGGGCTACTTCGGCTGCAGAAAATCGGATCATGTCCTGCCGGCCGCGCTCATTCAGTCGGTTGACGAGTTCTTCCGCAAGTTCCAATAGTCGTTCATTTATGGCATGCGCGTCTTTCGCCGTGAACGCTCGAGTCGTGAGGGTGGTAATAGACGAAGACGTGTCGAGCCTTACTGTCACTTTTTTTTCGTAATACTTGTAAAGCGCTTCGAAACTTTGGTCCCAATCAACAGCACCGAACCGGCTGAATGGATCGATATCTTTGGCGGAAAAAGCTTTGTTGATTTGCAGGCTAGCGTCAATTGCTCGTAAGGCGTCCCGAGAGAGTATGTAGTCCTGTACGGCATAGGAGTCGTCCTGCGCTTTCGCAAATCCTGTGTCCTTCAGAATCATGCCAAGAGGTGAAGTACTCGATTGACCGGGGCTGCGAACAACGAATCGCGATTCCGATACATATACGTCTGACGCTATCAAGCCAAAGTAGACAGACGAGACGATGGTCGGCAGAAGCACGACGACTACAAACAGCCGGTTGGAAAGGAATTTTCGGCCAGTTTTAGCGGCGGATTTGAGAAGGCCTTGAATTTGATTCATCCGTCGCATTTTGGTCGTGTTTGACTGCCGTTGCTAGAAGCCGAAGGCTTGCTTGGCGTTGAGCACTGGGTAGACGACCGAGAATACGATGTTAAGGACCTTCTGTAGTTCTGTGACCGGAGCGTCTGAGACAAATACGACGTCTCGATTGTTCATTGCGAAGCTCTGCATGACGAAGAAACTTTGCGGGTCCCGGAGGTTGACTCGATAGATGACTGGCACCATTCCCTCGGGGGTCGTGGCGACGGGACTCGTCGGCCAATCGAGGGCGTCTTTGCGTTCCAGACGGAAGATGAAAACTCCCCGAGCGTCGGACTGCTGGTCGATGAGACCTCCCATCCGGGCAATCGCCTGCGCAAGCGTTATCCCACGAGCCTCGAAGTTGATTTCTTCGTTCTTGCCGGTTGCTCCCAGCGCCGTAAAGCTCAAGGGCGCATAGAGCGCAGTGACGACGTCGCCCGAGGCGAGCGGTACATTCTGCTTGGGATCCTGAATAATCGTTTCCAGCGGAAGCGATTGAACCTCACTGCCGCGAGTCACTTGGATGGTCATCTTGTTGACGGGTTGCCGAACACCACCCGCCGCTGCGATCGCGTCGAGAAGCCTCTCGTGACCGGGAGTAAGTTGGAGTCGCAGACTGGAATTGAAGTCGCCCACCACGGTCGCAAATCGCGTCACATTGCGAGTAAGGCGCACCATCACCTCGGGCTGATTGGCCTTTCCGGTGAGGCGCTGAGCGATTTCGTGTTCGACTTCGTGAAGGCTTTTTCCCGCCGCAGGGACGCGGCCCGCAAATGGAACGACCACGGTGCCGTCGGCATCGATCATCTGCTCGGGCAAGGTCGTGGGGCGCGCTCCGCTTGCGGCAAGGCCAAATCCAGCGCCGGCGGGCGCTATGCCAAAAAGTGTCGCGGGCGGCGCCTCCCAGATGTTCACTTCAATGAAATCGCCGGCGCCCAAGATCTGGGTCGTTGCATCGACGTTGCCCAGCGTGTCGGAAAATAGATGCCGCTCGCGAAGGGTGAGAAGCCGCCGGGCAACATCGTCGGTCACGTCGACGATCTGAATGCGCGAGCGAGCTTTGTCTTCCGAAGTCGCGGAGTTGCTGATATCCCTCGTGGTGGGACCATTGCCCGGGATCCAAGCGCAGCCGGCAATCGCGATTGAAACGACTGCAGCCAACCCGCGGACGACTCCCCGGACACTCCATGAGAGTCCCGAGGGCCGATTTCTTACCGGAACGCGGTCCGCAGCAAGCCTCATTGCTTGATGATAGCGGATCAGGTCGTTGCAACGACCCCGCGAAAATACTCGATGGTTCGCGATAGACCTTCTTCGAGCTTCACGGCAGGCCGCCATTGGAGCTCCCGCTCCGCGAGGCTGATATCCGGCTGGCGCTGGCGCGGGTCGTCGGCGGGGAGCGGCCGGAAGACAAGGCGGCTCTTGGATCCCGTGAGCCGCAGCACCGCCTCAGCGAGCTGGCGGATGGAGAACTCGCCCGGGTTGCCGATGTTCACCGGGCCCGTGAAGTCGTCGGGCGTGTTCATCGTCCGGATCATCGCTTCGATGAGATCGTCGACGTAGCAAAAGCTGCGGGTCTGCCCGCCGTCGCCATAGAGCGTGATGTCCTCGCCCCGCAGGGCCTGGACGATGAAGTTGGACACGACCCGCCCGTCGTTGGGGTGCATGCGCGGGCCGTAGGTGTTGAAGATGCGCACAACCTTGATGCGCAGGTTGTGCTGCCTGCGGTAGTCGAAGAAGAGCGTCTCGGCGCAGCGCTTTCCCTCGTCGTAGCAGCTGCGGATGCCGATAGGGTTGACCGAACCCCAGTAGGTCTCGGGCTGCGGGTGGACATCCGGGTCGCCGTAGACCTCGGAGGTCGAAGCCTGGAGGATCCGCGCCTTCACGCGCTTGGCAAGGCCCAGCATGTTGATCGCCCCGTGCACGCTCGTCTTGGTCGTCTGCACCGGGTCGAACTGGTAGTGGATGGGAGAGGCGGGACAGGCGAGGTTGTAGATCTGGTCGACTTCGACGTAGAGCGGGAAGCACACGTCGTGGCGCATGAGTTCGAAAGCCGGGTTGCCCAGGAGGTGGGCAATGTTGTGCTTGCTGCCCGTGTAGAAGTTGTCCAGGCACAGCACGTCGTGTCCCTGCCCGAGCAGGCGCTCGCAAAGGTGGGACCCGAGGAAGCCGGCACCGCCGGTGACGAGGATTCGTTGCATGGGAAGGGGCTCGGAATGGTTCAGGCGGGCTGCAGCCGTTCCCGGCGCAGGAGTTCGCGATAGCTGCGATAGGTGGGCGAGCTCCAGAAGCGCAGCAGGCTCGAGACGTGCAGCCGCAGGGGCCGCAGGGAGCGGTGCGAGGCGCGGCGGGCTTCGTGGGTGGCTTGCGCGCCTTCGGCGACGGCAAGCCGCAGGCCACCCAGGCGGACCCGGGCGCAGAGGTCGACGTCCTCGCAGTAGAGGAAGAAGCGCTCGTCGAAGCCGCCCAGGGCTTCGTAGGTCCTGCTCCGAAAGGCCAGGAACATGCCGGCGAGCCAGTCGGTGGCCTGGGCGGGCTCCCGGGTGCCGTGGCCGGAGAAGCGGCGGCGGAGGACTTCGGCCGGGGTCACGAGGGGACGACGGAAGTCGGCTTCCGTGCCGTCGGGGTTGAGGATGCGCGGGGAGGCTACGCCCACGCCCTGGATGGCGGGGAAGGGGTCGGCGCTGAGGCGCAGGTCGGGGTTCATTACGGTGAAGAGGGGGGTCGAGACGTGTTCGAAGGCTCGATTGTGGTTGGTGGCGAATCCCTGGGGATGGGAGTTGTGGGTGATCCGGACGGCAAAGGGTAGTCCCTCGGTCGCGGGGGGTGCCTCGAGGATGTTGCAAGTGAGAATCACTTGCTTTAGTGAGGGTGGGGCAAGACGGGATAAATCGCTCAGCAGGCGCGAGCAAAGGTCCGCTTGACCGTGGCTGATGATGGAAGCGGTGAAACCCTCACCCCCGGCCCCTCTCCCGGGGGGAGAGGGGAGGGAATTGTTGGGGCTCATTCTCCGCGGGCCCAGCAGAGTTCGTTGAGGACGAGCTCGAGGCTTGCCTGCCAGTCGGGGAGGATAAGTCCGAAGTCGCGCTCGACCGCCGAGCACTCCAGGCGCGAATTGCGGGGCCGGACCGCGGGCGTCGGATAGTCGGAACTCCCGATCGGTTCGATATCCCGAACCCGGATGTCCCCGACGATGCCAAGCTCCCGGGTGCGCTCGAGGATCACGCTGGCAAAACCGTGCCAGCTTGTCGCGCCGCGCGCGGTAAGGTGGTAGATGCGGGGCGTGAAGCCCGCATCGGTGCGCCGGCGCGCCTGGATCTGCGAAATGATCTTGGAGGTCGCGTCCGCGACCATGCGGGCCGAGGTGGGCGCACCGACCTGGTCGGATACAACTCGCAGGTGTTCGCGCTCGGTTGCGAGGCGCAGCATCGTGAGCAGGAAGTTTCGTCCGCGCGCCGCATAGACCCAGCTCGTGCGAAGACAGATCCAGGTGGCTGCGCTCTCCTGGAGGGCGCGCTCGCCAGCGAGCTTGCTGCGACCGTAGGCGTTGATCGGAGCCGGGGCGCGGGATTCGACGGAGGGGGCATCCCCCTCCCCATCGAAGACGTAGTCCGTGGAGTAGTGGACGAGGAGTGCGCCCGTGCGGGCGGCTTCCTCGGCGAGCACCTTGACCGCTTCGCCGTTGACCTTGGTGGCGAGCGCTTCCTCGCGCTCGGCGCGGTCGACGGCCGTGTAGGCGGCAGCGTTGACGATGACGTCGGGGCGCAGTTCGCGCAAGGGTTCGCGCATGCTCTCGGGTTCGGAGAGCTCGAGGACCGCGTGGCCGGCGCCCACCACCTCGCCCAGGACCTGGCAGGATCGGAGAAGCTCCCAGCCGACCTGGCCGTTGCGGCCGACGATGAGGATCCTGCTCACTCGTAGACCTCTGCCTCGGACAATAACGGCGCGGACCGATCCTTGGCGGCAAGCGACGGCTCGCCTTTGATCGGCCACTCGATGCCGATTGCCGGATCGTTCCACCGCAGGCTGCGATCGTGTTCGCCCATCCAGAATTCCGTGGTCTTGTAGAGAAAGTCCGCCAATTCCGAGAGCACGAGGAATCCGTGGCCAAAGCCCGGCGGAATCCAGAGCTGTCGGTGATTCTGCTCGCTCAGCACCACCCCGGTCCAGCGCCCGAAGGTTGGGGAGGAGCGGCGAAGGTCCACCGCGACGTCAAAGACTTCGCCCCGCACCACCCGCACGAGTTTGCCCTGCGGGTGGACGACCTGATAGTGGATGCCGCGCAACACCCCGCCCGAGGAGCGCGAGTGGTTGTCCTGCACGAAAACCGGCGAGAGCCCGGTCGCCTCGCGGAAGGTGCGCTCGTTCCAGCTCTCGAGGAAGAACCCGCGCTCGTCGCCGTGCACCTTGGGTTCGAGAAGGAGGACGCCCTCGAGGCGGGTCGGGGTGGCTTTCATGAAGCCGCCTCGGCGGCGAGGCGCAGGAGATAGCGGCCGTAGTCGTTGCGGGCGAGGCGCTCGCCGTGCTGCACCAGGGTGGCGCGGTCGATCCAGCCCTGGCGAAAGGCGATCTCCTCGGGGCAGGCGACCTTGAGACCCTGGCGTCGTTCGATGGTGGCGATGAACTGGGAGGCGTCGAGGAGCGAATCGTGCGTGCCGGTGTCGAGCCAGGCGACGCCGCGGCCCAGGATCTCGACCGAAAGATCGCCCCGCTCGAGATAGGCGCGATTGACGTCCGTGATCTCGAGCTCGCCCCGCGCCGAGGGGCGGAGCTTTGCTGCGATCTCGAGGACCGCGTTGTCGTAGAAGTAGAGCCCCGTGACGGCGTAGTTGGATCGCGGCTGCTTGGGCTTTTCCTGGATCGTCACCGCGCGCATCGCGGCGTCGAACTCGACCACGCCGTAGCGCTGCGGGTCGACGACGTGGTAGGCAAAGACGGTCGCGCCCGCTGTCCTAGCGTTGGCGCGCTGGAGCTGCTGCGGGATGTCGTGGCCGTAGAAGATGTTGTCGCCCAGGACGAGGGCGGCGCTCGC
>Ga0075030_100001283_pt1 | contig 22608 bp, 13 predicted proteins | sample LitLauG_LLR_2012_FD_71393 | JGI IMG/M metagenome (GOLD analysis project Ga0075030, IMG submission 71393) | Freshwater sediment microbial communities from Pennsylvania, USA - Little Laurel Run_MetaG_LLR_2012 | ecosystem: Environmental > Aquatic > Freshwater > Creek > Sediment | place: USA...
AGGGGCCGCATTCGAGGTTGAGCTTTTGGTGCTCAAGCGTCTCCTCGGGCAGCGGGCTTGATGCAGATTTCTTCCGGCAGCAGGGATCTGGACTCTGAAAGAACGAGGCATTTCCTGCCGGGGATGCATAAAAGGATGGTTGGTAGTGGGGTACGCTTTTGCGTCACTTTACCGCCGAATCTCATTGCGGGTCCCGTTTTGCTAGTCGCTTGACACCTGGTATTGCAAAAGTGGTATTACAAAGATTGGAGACACGGCGTGAAGGGTGTGTGCTTTCTAGGTTGACGGGGCTCTGAGCACCTGAGCTATAATCGCAACCCTTTGGAGAGACAACTACCTTCATCGCCGCTGGGGATGCTAGCGATTTAAAGGCAGTGCGTCCTGTGAGAATCTCAAAAGAAATCTTAAGAATTTCTATTTTCCATCTCGATGGCAACTACGCTCAATGTTTTGTATGAGTTTGGGCCTTTTCAGCTAGACCCCCCCGAACGACAGCTACTCTGCGACGGGCAGCCGATTGCTCTCAGCCCGAAGGCATTCGATCTGTTGCTGGTGCTCGTGGACCGATCCGGGCACCTCATCCAGAAAGAAGAATTACTGAAAGTTGTTTGGCCGAATTCCTTCGTGGAAGAGGGAAATCTGGCGGTCACAATTTCGTTGCTAAGGAAGGCGCTGAACGACGATCGGGGACAGCACCGCTACATCGAAACTGTTTCCAAGAAGGGATATCGCTTCGTAGCCGATGTAAAGCGGCATGATGACACGGAATCGGCGATCGCCGGCACAGGGCCGACGGCTGATGTTGCGCCAAAGCCCATTCCCGAGGTCGGCCCGTTACCGACCGTCCGAGAAGCTCAGCCAGCCCGCCGCAAAGTGAACTTTTCCGCCACCCTGTGGGTCAGCGTGGCAACCCTGCTTATTGCTTTGGTTGTTATCGCGTTCACCCGTCATCGAGCCACGGCATCGGTGCCGAGCAGTTCCGAGATTCGCTCCCTCGCGGTTCTGCCGTTCCAGACATTGGGTATGCACACCCCGGACAAATATCTGGAAATCGGAATGGCCGATGCTGTCATTACGAAGCTGGCGAATACGAGAAAGGTCATCGTACGGCCTACCAGCGCAATCCAGCGATACGCCGGCCCGCAGCTAGGCCCGCAGCTAAGCCCGCAAGGCGTGGGCCGCGAACAGGGCGTGGACGCAGTGCTGGAAGGTAGAATCCAACGCATTGACGACCGCGTGCGGGTGACGGTCCAGTTGATTCGCGTTCAGGACGGTGTGCAGCTTTGGGCAGACACCTTTGACAAGCAGTTTACAGACATTTTCGCGCTGGAAGATTCGCTCTCCGAAATGGCGGCGCAGTCCATTCGTTTGCAGCTCACCGGCGAGGAAAACAGGAGGTTCACAAAGCGCTTAACGGAGAATCCTGCTGCGTACGAAGCCTACATGAAGGGACGATTTTTCTGGAACAAGCGGACCGACGCCGGTCTGAAAAAGGGACTCGAGTATTTTCGTGATGCCATTCACCTCGACCCTGCCTTCTCCGAAGCCTACGTGGGCGTGGCGGATTCGTACGCAACCCTTGGGCTCTATGCAGTTCTGCCACCGAAACAGGCTTTCCCGGCAGCCAAAGATGCCGGCAGCCGCGCCCTGCAAATGGACAGCACTCTGGCCGCCGCGCACGCTACTTTGGGCTTCATCTACTTCTACTACGAATGGAATCCATCGTTATCGGCAGGCGAATTCCAGCAAGCACTAAAGGCAAATCCTCACTACGCCATGGCGCACTCCTGGTATGCCGAGAGCCTGGCGGCGAGAGGCCAATACTCCGAGGCTGCGGCAGAGGCTGAGCGCGCGCTTCAGGATGATCCCCTCTCCATGATCATTGGCAGCAATGCTGGTTGGACTTATGCTCTCGCCGGGCAGTATGACCGGGCAGTTGAGACCCTGAAGAAAGCGATGGAGATCGACCCCACCTTCCCGCGTACCCACTTCCGGCTAGGACAGGTTTACGAACAACGCGGCGAGTACGCGCTGGCGATTTCTGAGTTTGAACAAGCCGTGCATCTGGCGGAAGACGATCCTTACTACGAGGGCTCGCTCGGGCACGGGTATGGCGCTTCGGGAAACTTGCAACAAGCGCGAAGGGTGCTTGAGAAACTCCAGGATCGAGCAAAGCACCAGTACGTCCCGCCCTATGCCATCGCCGTGGTGTACGCCGGTATGGGCAATCGGGATGAGGCGTTCCACTGGTTGCAGAAGGCGCTCGAAGATCGCTCGACTTCGATGGTCTTTTTGCGATCCGACCCTGAATTTGCCGCACTTCGCTCCGACCCGCGCTTCTCTCAACTCTCCAAAACCGTAGCATTCTAAGAACTCGTGCCCGGCTGACAGCGCCTCGGGTTGTGTTATCTTGCCCGAATCGACGAGATTCCCTTTTTCGAATCACTGCATTTTTTTTACGACTTTTCATCTAGTTTTCAAGTTCGAGGCATACATCACCCCATGAGCGAGGTTGGCGTACGCATCCTCAGGGGTAGACCAAGGAGGCAACATATGAGTAGGGACAAAGCGAACTCGAAGGAAAAGGGTTGGAGTCGGCGCGAATTGCTCACAGTAGCTTCTTCGACAGCAGCGGTTGCCGCAGCTACTTTCGCGATGCCGCGCGAAGCAGGCGCGGCGGCCGAAGAGCACAAGCAACACGCTCCGCTTCAAGAATTCAAGTACGACATCGAGGCTTTCGAAGGACGCGTGACTGCCGGCGGCTCCGCCAAAGAAGCAAACGTCGACGAGTTCCCGATCTCCGAGAGCATGGCAGGAGTTTCCATGCGGCTGCATCCTGGCGGGCTGCGCGAACTACACTGGCATGCGATCGCTGCGGAATGGGCCTATGTCATTCGCGGCAACGTTCGCGCCACCGTGATCTCGCCTGCCGGCGAAGCCGAATCCGCCGACTTCGCGCCGGGAGATGTCTGGTATTTTCCCAAAGGCCATGGCCATGCTCTGCAATGTCTGGGACCAGAGGAGGCGCATTTTATCCTGGTATTCGACAACGGACATTTTTCGGAATTCGGCACCTTCAGCATCACCGACTGGATGGGGCGTACCTCTCCGGAAATTTTGTCGCGCAATCTGAACCTGCCGGTCTCGGCATTCGCATCGATTCCCCGTGACGAAGCATATATCGTGCAAGGCAGAATTCCGCCTGCAGTTCCTGAGCAATTGCGTAATCAAACTCTTCCGGAAAATCAATTCCCGCACAAATTCCGCCTTGGGGCAGTGCAACCGCTCGTGTTTGCCGGTGGTGAAGAAAGGATCGTGTCGGCGAAAGAGTTTCCTATCCAAAAAACTCTAACGGGTGTGATTCAGGACTTGAAACCGGGAGCATTGCGAGAACTACATTGGCATCCAAACGCCGATGAGTGGCAATACTACATCTCGGGCCGTTCGCGAGTTACGATTTTTGGCGCTCACGGGCGAGTTGCAACCGAGGAATTCCGGCCAGGACAGATTGCCTTTATCAAACAGGGCTTCGGCCACTTCGTAGAGCAGGTTGGGGATGAGCCCACGAGAATTCTGATTCTCTTCAACAGTCCGGTGTACGAAGAAATTTCTCTCGCTGGATGGCTCGGGGCGAATCCCTCCGCTCTCGTAGCGGACAACTTCGGCTTCTCTTCGGAACAAGTAGCGTCCTTGCCCAAAGCAAGCAAAGGGATCCTTGGCTGATGGAGAAAATTGGTTTGTAAAAAGAACTGTACTGACGACAAGACGAGACAACCCAGCTCCATATTTTTTTTCATCATCAGATTTTCTTTAGTGAGTGGTGCTAGAATCCCACGCATCTGGGGAACTCGTCCTGCTCTTCCTTTGCGCCTTACATGTGCAGAACAATACGCTGTCAACTTAGGAGCCGAGAAATGCCGCCGGTCGCGGGGAAGCCGCATCCCTGCCGAACTTTGGCTGGGGCGAGGACGACTAAGCAGGAAGCCCGCATTGATCATTTCGTACGAGCCATTGTCGTGCAAGCGAGAAGGCCTTCGCTCTTTACGAGCTGACATGACTACGGGAACCAACTACAGCGTTGCAGCTTCGGGTGGGTCGCTAACGAGTCCGGGGGTTGGTTCGCTCTGGTCGGGCAAACGGTTCTACATTGCCTCGCTTCTGTTTCTGAATCTGTTCATCAACTACATCGACCGGATCAATCTTTCGGTGGCCGGACCGGCGATCGCGAAGCATTTCAGCTGGGACCCGGGAAGGATGGGCGTGATTTTCTCGTCCTTTCAGTGGACGTATTGCTTCTTCCTTCTCCTCTGGGGATGGATGGCGGATCGCATGAGCACGCGCTTCATCAACAGCGTGTCGGTCACGATCTGGTCGATCGGGGCGATGCTGACTGGGATTGCCACAGGCTTCGCCGGGATGCTGGCCACCCGGCTGGTGTTGGGAGCGGGGGAGGCGGCTTCGTTTCCGACTTCCGGCAAAGTTGTGAGGCAATGGTTTCCGCCGGGCGAACGTGGGCTGGCAACGGCGATTTTCAATGCTGGCACGTTTGCCGGGCCGGCCTTCTCGGCTCCGTTGGTGGCATGGTTGCTAATGCGAGTAGGATGGCGGGCGTCTTTCGTGCTGACGGGTTCGCTGGGATTTCTTTGGGTGCTATTGTGGCTGAAAGTGTTTCGCGTCCCGGCTGAGTGTTCATGGTTGCCGGAAGAGGAGCGGAATTACATTCTGTCGCAAACCGATGTGCAGCATCGAGCATCGCCTCCTCCGAAGGGAACATTGCTCCGACTTCTATCGCGAGCCACGATGTGGAGTCTTTTCCTCACCCAAGGCTGCTGCGCCTATACTATGTTGCTTTTTCTCTTCTGGCTGCCTTCCTACCTAGTGCAATCGCGGCACATGTCTATCGTGAAGGCAGGATGGTTTACTTCCGTCCCCTACATTGCTGCCGTGTTGGTGGGACTGCTGGTTGGAAAATTGAGCGATAGCCTTCTCAGCGATGAATCCATCAAGCAAGGCAAGCGGCGAACGTTGCTGATCGTATTCATCGTGCTCTCCGTGTCCGTTTTGCTGACAAACATGATCGCCAACCAGTGGATGCTGCTGCTGATTGTCTCGATCTCACTGGCTTGCATTTCGAGCGCGCTTTCGTTGAATATTGCGCTCACTAGTGACCTGGTGTGGAATCCGGAGATGGTTGGAGTCGCGACGGGATTTCTTATTCTCGGTGGAAACATCTTCGGGTCGCTGGTGCCGATCGTGACTGGCTATATCGTGAAGTGGACGGGCAGCTTTGACCTGGCTTTTTACCTGGCAGCGTTTCTGCTAGCCGTGGCAGCACTGGTCAGCTTCAGCCTCACTCGCAGGCCGCTGGCATTCAATACCGAGGGGTCCTGATCGCGCCGGATGCAACACTGTCCGCCGTGAAAAGGCAGACAAACCGAGAACTAACTCATGAACGCTAATCTTCAACAGCACTGGTCCTTGCGGATGGTTGCCCCCCTTGAGCCTGGCATCGTCTGCATGGATCTGGAGCGCATGTTCGATTTCTACACCCGGGTATTGGGGCTACGGTTCGCGACCGATGCCGAAGCGTTCCCTGAAATGAGCACGAAATTCGGGACCAGTCCCCACGGATTCCGCATCATTCGGTTGCAAACCCCGTATGGCGAAAGAATTAAGCTGATCCAGCCCAAGCAGACAGTTCTCAAGCAACAGCCGAGCCCCGACTGGGTGTTTGAGCGGCAAGGCATCACATATCTAACCTTCGTGATTGCGGATGTCCGGGAGGTCACGGGCCGTCTTAAGGAGCACCATGTCGACCTGGTCACTTCGGAGCCTGTGCCCATTCGGGAGGGAATCACAGCGATCTTCGTGCGCGACCCGGAGGGCAATTTTCTGGAATTTGTACAATACGCCGACGTGGCCGCGTATCGACCGGATATCTTCAAGTGGCGGCAGTTCTTCTAGACCTGTACCGGACATCGGAAGTTGCAAGTCTTTGGCAACACTCGAGTTGCTGCTTGGACAAAGAAATTCTTAAGATTTCTTTCGCAGATTCCACAAGACCCGGAGTCTACGAGTCCACTAACTTTACAGCCACATATTGGGAGAAATCCGTATTGCCGCCGCACCCAACGGCGGCTCTCGATAATGCTCGCATCCACGTGGATGCGACTCTCAGGGGGTAGCCGTGGGGATTTGTGGAAAGAAGTTCGCTACGGTGGTGGTTCTGCTTGCGGCTCTGTCAGCTCTGCTGCCGCTCTCTTCTAAGGCGCAAGTCTCCGGCGCCACTCTGACCGGCACCGTCACCGATGCCTCCGGCGCCGTCGTGGGCAATGCCGAGATCTCAATCACGAATCAGGCCACCGCCGACGTGCGATCGGTCAAGGTAGACAGTGCGGGAGTCTATGCGGCGCCCAACCTGTTGCCCGGCAAGTACGATGTGCGGGCCGTGGCTCCCGGATTTGCCACCTCCATCCAAAAGGATGTGGTCCTTACGGTGGGTGGCCAGCAATTGCTCAACATCAAAATGCAGGTGGGGAAAGTTACCGAAAGCGTCGTGGTGAACGACGAGGCTCCCCCTGTGCAACTGGGGGACTCAACCATCAGCGGCGTGGTCAGCGAGCAAGCAGTGCAGCAACTGCCCTTGAACGGACGCGATTGGACTTCACTGGCCACCTTGCAGCCTGGGGTTAATTCGCTCGGATCCGTCCAGGCAAATACCGGCGGACCCGACCGTGCCCGCCGCGGATACGGCGTTCAGATGACTATTTCCGGGACACGCCCGACACAGAACAATTACCGCATCGACGGGATCAGCGTGAATGATTACACAAACGGCGGACCCGGCAGCGTGGAGGGCTCCACGTTAGGCGTAGATGCTGTGCAGGAATTTTCGGTCCTGACCAGCAACTACTCGGCGGAATATGGCCGCACGGCCGGAGGCGTCGTCAATGCGCTGACTAAACCGGGAACTAACGGACTCCACGGAGACGTTTACGAGTTCTTTCGCAATAGCGCACTCGATGCCAAGAATTTTTTCGATCAGTCGGGGACGATCCCACTGTTTCACCGCAACCAGTTCGGCGCGTCACTTGGCGGACCGATCAAGCGCGACAAGACCTTCTTTTTCGCGGACTATGAAGGACTGCGCGAATCCAACAATATCACCACTTTTTCCACCGTTCCCTCGATGGCCGCTCGAAAGGGCATTCTGTGTTCACAGCCCGGCACACCCCCCGCATGCACCACGTCTCAGGTTAGCGGTGCCGCCAATCCCGATCCGGCGACTGGAATCGACAAGGCGGTCTTGCCATATCTCGGTTTGTGGGGTCCGGAAAACCCAAACTTGCCCTACTTCGAAAATGGCGACATTGGCACCTACGCATTCGTCGGCGGACACGTTACGACTGAGAATTTCGCTGTAGGTCGCCTCGACCATCGGTTTTCCAATAAGGACAGCTTTTTCGGGAGCTATCAGTATGATCTGGCAACGCTCACTCAACCAGATCCAAACAACGACGTGCTGGTGGGAAACACTACGGGCAGAGGATACGTTGCGCTGGAGGAGACGCACATCATCAATTCCCAGATCCTCAATTCAGCCCGCTTCGGACTCAACCGGTCGCTCCACACGGCGAACGGCGTCAAGGCAATCAATCCACTGGCGGCGCAGCTTTCGTTGGGCGAGAATCCCGGCGCCGATAACCCGCAAATCGATATTCTGATTGGCATTACATCCATTCAGCCGGGCCTGAACCAGATTGAGAAGCTGGATTTCTTCGAGAACTCCTTTCAGGCTTACGACGATCTTTTCTGGACCCACGGGCTTCACGGCATCAAAATGGGATTCGCGTTCGAGAAGGTGCAACTGAACGCCTATGATCCCGCGCCGGCTGGAGAGGTCCAGTTCTTTAGTCTGGCGGACCCGAACAATTTCGGATTCCTGACGAATAATCCCAACAACCTGGCTGCACCATTGCCCAGCGCTCCGTTTATTCACTTTAATTTCCGTTCCAATATCTTCGGCGCTTATTTACAGGACGACATTCGCTTACGTCCTACGTTGACGTTGAATCTGGGCATTCGGTATGAGATGTCCACCGTTCCAGCAGAGATTCACGGGCACCTCTCGGCCTTGCACAGTCCATTCAATCAGAGCTTCTCTGACACAATCGTAGGTCGAACTGTTTTCAGTAATCCCACATTGCGAAATTTCGAGCCTCGCATTGGGTTTGCTTGGGATCCGTTCGGTAAGGGTAAGACTTCGGTGCGGGGTGGATTTGGCATTTTTGACGTGCTTCCGCTTCCTTACGTCCTGGGACAGTTCGCGACAAACACCGCGCCCTTTACCGAGAATGGCAACGCGGTCAATTCTCCGGGCTGTCAGGCAGCCTCGAACTGCACCCTGCCGCAGGGGTCCTTTCCCACGCAGGCCTTTAATATTCTCGCGAGCCAGGCGCAAAACAATCTTGGCCTCCGCATCGCTGATATTCAACCCAACCCAAAGCGCGACTACCTGATGCAGTGGAACGTGAACATACAGCATGAACTCATCCCCGATCTCACAGCGATGCTGGCGTATGTAGGTTCGCGTGGCGTTCACCAGATCTTCAGAGCCGACGACATTAATTCCGTATTCCCCATTAACGGTTCGAGACCTCCCTACCTGTGGCCGGCTCCCGGTACTGGAACACCGATCAGCCCCAACATCGGGCGCATGGATACCCTGCAGTGGAATAACGATTCCTATTTCGATGGCATGGAGGCCCAGGTCCAAAAGCACATGAGCCATGGCGTCCAGGTGGGAGGCAGCTATACCTGGAGTCGCGCCATTGATGGAGGGGACGGTTCGATCGCCAGTGATTCTTTCCTGAATTCCATCCCGGGCCTGCTCTTTTTCCTTCCTCGCTATCGACGAACTGCGTCTGATTTCAATATCACGCATAATCTGACCATCAACTATTTGTGGAATATTCCGACAGGATCGCTTTCAGGTCCCTTGGGGTGGGTGGCGAAGGGATGGCAACTCGGGGGCATCACGCAACTCAGAAGCGGACTGCCTTTTACGGTTTTGATCGGAGGTGATCCGCTGGGACTGACCGACTCGGCTGCCTTTGCCTATCCCGATCGCCTTACCGGGCCGGGCTGCGGAGCACCGGTCAACGCACAGAATGCGCTGAACTACCTCAAGACGCAATGTTTTGCTTTGCCCGTCGCGACTCCCGCCATTGCGTCTCTTTGCGTTCCGTTCGCTCCAAACGGCGTCACTGCACCTGGCACTTGTTCGAACCTGCTCGGCAATGGCAGCAAGAATGATGTTTACGGTCCCGGCCTTGTCAATTTCGACTTCTCGGCTGTGAAGGACACGCGTATCGGGGAGAGGATCGATGTGCAATTTCGCGCTGAGATGTTCAACATCTTTAACCGTCCGAACTTTAATCCTCCGCTAGTCAACAACTTCGTGTTCAATTCCGACGGGAGCCCAAACAGCACAGCAGGGTTCCTGGACTCCACAGCCACGAACAGCCGCCAGTTGCAGTTTGCGTTGAAGGTCATCTTTTGAGCGCCCCCCGGAAAATCGGCAGCCAGAGTGTCAACTCTGGCTGCCGCCTTCCCGACTCCTCCTTTGCTATTGCTTTCCCGGAGGAAATCCGCAAATCTGTCTAAACTCATCTGATGAGCAAGCGACTCGAGGGAAAAATTGGAATCGTCACCGGTGCAGGCAGCGGAATCGGTCGCGCCTGCGCGATTGCTTTGGCAAAAGAGGGCGCGCAAGTTGCCCTCATCGGCAGACGGAAGGAGCTTCTCGAGCAGGTGGCCCATGACATCGGCGATCTGGCGTGCGCTATCTCCGCCGATCTCGCCCAAACATCCGAGATTCAACGCTTGGTGGATGAAACCGTCCGCCGATTTGGCGGGCTTAACTTCCTGCTCAACAATGCCGGTATCCTGCAGGTTGGAAATGTCGAGCAAATCACCGAAGAGCAGTGGGATCGAGTCTTCAACGTAAATGTCCGATCGGTGTGGCTACTGTCTCGCGCCGTCTTACCCCATATGAGGAAAGCAGGTGGTGGTTCCATCATTAATATTGCCTCTACGCTGGGGATTGTTGGTGCGCGGAACCGGGCCGTCTACGCTCCCTCAAAAGGTGCTGTGATTCTTTTGACCAAGAGCATGGCAATCGATCATGGGCACGAGAACATTCGTGTCAATGCGATCTGCCCATCCTTTGTTGAGACGGAGCTTACGTCCGCCATTCTCTCGAAATCCAACGATCCCGATGCCGTTCGCCGCGAGCGAACCGCTGCACATCCCATTGGGCGCCTCGGGCAGCCGGAAGATATCACTGGACTCGCCGTATACCTTGCGAGCGATGAATCTTCGTGGACTACGGGGGCAGTTCTTCCCGTCGATGGGGGTTACCTGGCTAGTTAGAAATAGTAGGCTTAGTCTATTTGCAGCTTCTGTTTGGCGTTTACGTGCGCACCCGTTCGACGCAATAGGCGCATCCGTACTTGGCGCGCGCCCCCTGACCACCGAACCGATTCGTCACCGTCCGGGTCAGTGCACGTTTTTGTCGAGCCATTGCATGAAAAACTTCGCAATTTCAGAGCTGTCCTCCTCGGACATCATCTGGTGACCATTTCCGGGTAACCCGATGTCTTCCAGTCTCACATAGGTGGTCTTTACACCTGCCTGATTGAGCCAGTCGGCAACACATCGCGCGTAAGGACGATGGTAGCTCGCCTCGCCAGACACATTGAGCACCGGGAATCCTTCCATGTTTATCAACTTGTGCGCCGGCTCTTTCTGGAGCCAGCAAGGGATAAGACCCGGGTCGGGCTGGCTGGTCTGGCGGACAGGCTGCAATTCGGCCGGATTCTCGATCGGCGGGTCGTAATGAAGAGGAAGATTGCTCAAGCCCCAGAGACGCCCCGGTCCGGATTGCCCCAGTTCGGCGTTCTCAAGCGGTGGCGCCCATGGTTCCGGCGCGATGATACCTTTGATAAGTTTCGGCCGGGCATCGGCCGCGACCCATCCGGAAGGTGCATACCCCGAGTTCACAAGCATAATGACCGGCTTCCCGATCAAATCCAGCAATTGAATCAGGGCATCAGAAAACAGCTTCTCCTGATATCCGGCCACATATTGGACTTCGGTCTTGGCAAAATAATCGAATATCGGGTCGCCGATTTTGCCTTTCTCCGGGGAGTCGCCCGGCCATTGGGTATGCTTGTTCCATTGTGGCCAAGCCTTCTGCATCTGAGGAGTCGGCGGGATGCCACCGGTCCACACCTCTTCCAACAGCGCAGCGGGGCGAGGCGGCGTCAGCGCAGGATATAGGTCAGGGAAATAAGCAGAACGGCCAGCCCCCGGAGCGTCGACCATGTACACCGTGTAACCCGCATTCAGGAAGTCGTAGGCCCATCCGGGACGTCCGTCAGGTGTTTGTATCGACGGCAAGATAGTTTGACCGCCGCCACCTACAACGAACACGATCGGATACGGGTGCTGGATTTTCTTTGGCTCCCAGACCTCAACAAACATGGCGCCAGCCATGACTTCGTTTCCTGGTTTGCCCTCCCAACTCCCCCCCACATAGAAATCGCCCATGCTGCCCAGGTTTTCCGTAGAAATCTTCGGAATGCACCCCTTTGTTGGGATGCATGGAGCCGGCCGGGAAGAAGCCGGAATCGATTCGCCAGCTTGCTGTGCGCTCATTTCGAATGGAATGCCGAAAAGAGCGCATGCCAGCGCCGAGAGCACCCCGATCGAGACCTTCGAATTCATCACCATCTCCCTTTCTTCGTTCAACCAGTGTGTATCGCCTGATACATCGAGCAAGATCATCGCTTCAATCGAGCGAGGTGCCACCGATGCGGTTACGGAGCAAGTTAATTTTCCTAGTCAGTCGTTCTCAGTTGCGCGCCGTACTCCCTAGTCTTCACCCCATCCGAAGTTGGGCAAGGGATGGGCAAGAGGTGGAAGATCCCAACTACCCGTAGCCAGCGGGCGGACTTCGCGATCGATTCGGACGTCAAGGACGGTTGGTTTACCCGACGCGATTGCCGCTTCAAGTTGCGGAGCAAGATCTGCGGGCTTCTCGACGGTCACGCCACTTGCGCCCATCGATCTGGCCATCATCGCGTAATCGGCGGAGAACAATTTGCCGTTCACGTCGGTGAAGCTCACCGCCAACTCGCGTCCTTTCCCGAAGTAACCTGCCTGCTGATCGCGAATGGAGCAATACCCGAAGTTGTTCCACACCAGCCAGACGACTGGGATGTTGTATTCGACTGCGGTCAGCACGGCGCTGGCATTCATCATGAAAGCGCCGTCGCCGCATACCGAGACGACGGGCTGCTCTGGCGCCGCCAGCTTCGCCCCGAGCGATCCGGCAACGGCGAATCCCATAGAAGCGAAGCCCCACGTCTGCAGGAAGGTACGCGTTTTCCAGGCTTCAAATTCGGCAACCAGCCAATTGTGGTGAACACCGACGTCAACCATCACGATGCCGTCCGCCGGAACCACCTTCCGCAACTCAGCCACCGCACGCTCCGGACGAATGGGAACAGCATCCGAAGTCCGAGGCCCGGCCGTCGCTTCGGCCCAGCGCTTTTGCCAGCCCGCCACTCGTTCCAGCCACTTGCTGCGAGCACGATTGCCCGAACTGCGCGGCGCCGCCAGAAGTTGCTGCAGGAAAACCTTCGCGTCGGCAATAATTCCCAACTCAGGCCGGAAGTTGCGGCCAATCTCTGCGGGATCGATGTCGACATGAATCAGCTTGCTGGGAGGAATGTTGTAAGTGAAGCCGGGAAGCCATGCACTGGTTGCACGATCGTCAAACCGTGTTCCCAACGCCAGAATCACGTCCGCATTCCTGCAGGCTGCATTAGCGGGATACGATCCATTGCGTCCCGTGGGTCCGAGGCTCATAGCATTCCGCGGGTCGATTACTCCTTTGCCGAAGGGAGTCGTAACTACAGGAACTCGAAAAGCTTCCGCAAATACCAGTAATTCCGGTTCGGCTCCGCTGAGTTCGACACCATGCCCCGCGACAATGACTGGACGTTCTGCATTCTGCAGCAGCCTTAGCGCTTCATCGACCGCGGCAGGATCAGCCGCCGGATGTGCATAGTCGGCAATGGGCCAGTCTTTGTCGCGCATGGCGACGCTGTCCTCCACAAGCTCCACGAAAACATTCAAGGGAATGTCGATGTTTACCGGCCCCGGCCGACCATTGGTCATCAACGCGAAAGCCTGCCGCAGAGCTAAGGGCAGCATGTCGGGTCGCGTTGGCTGAAAGCTGCGTTTTACGTAGGGGCGCAGTACATTCACAAAATCACCCTGGAAATATCGTCCCGTCTCCTGAAAGGGGCCGCGGTTCCACTGCCCGGTGGGAACGTTGCCAGTGATGTTAAGCATGGCTGACGAATCGGCGAACGCCGCAGCGATCGCTACGATGAGATTTGTCGATCCCGGACCGCAGGACGTGTAGGTCGCAACCGGCTTTTGCGTGATCCGGAAATAGGCTTCCGCCATGAACGCTGCGGCCGATTCATGGTGTACAGAAACCGTCTTGATCTCGTCGCGGCGATCGAAGATTCCGTCAAGCAAGCCAAGAATGCCGTGCCCGCAAACTCCAAAAATATATGGCACCTTCTGCTGAACCAGAAAATCGGCAATATAAGCCGCACCTTTCGTTGCCGACTTCACGCGCGGAGACTGCATTTCGCCATGAGCCATAATTTCCTCTGCAATTATTTCGCGATGCTAAAGCCCCCATCAAAAGTGTCAGACATGCTCCAGAACATCGTCTTCACTTGTTGATAGGTCCTGATTCCTTGCAGCCCCTTCTCTCGGCCGAGGCCGCTGTCTTTGAATCCGCCGAACGGAGCGGCGGTTGAGAACTGCTTGTAGGTATTGATCCAGATCATGCCCGCCTCCAGCGCCCGCGCCACGCGCCAGGCGCGCTTGTAATCGGCGGTCCAGATGCCCGCAGCCAATCCATAGCTAATGTCATTCGCCTGCTGCATAAGATCGTCTTCGTTGTCGAACGGCATGGCGCAAAGCACGGGTCCGAAAATCTCCTGCTGCGCGATCGTTGATTTGTTCGAGATGCCGGCGACAATCGTTGGCAAATAGAAAGCACCCTTGCCGAGCCGAGCCTCGGATGGACGAGTTCCACCAATGAGAATTTCCGCTCCCTCTTGCCGGGCCCCGTCGACCATTTTCTCGATGAATTCCCGTTGCGAAAAACTTGCGCTCGGACCAAGCTGTGCTCCCGCCGCATCGGGCAGGTCGACTCGCAAAGCCTTGGCGCGTTCGATGATCATCGAAATCACCTGGTCGTAGACTTTTCGCTCCACGAACAATCGCGATCCCGCAGTGCATGATTGACCGGTACCCTCGAAAATCGCCACGGTCGCGGCATCCGCTGCTGCTTTCAGGTCGGCATCCGCAAAGATGATGTGGGGAGATTTTCCGCCAAGTTCCAGGACCGCCGGAATGATCTTCTTTCCCGCGAATTCAGAGATTCTGCGGCCCACTTCGGTGCCTCCGGTGAATGAAACCATTCGCACTAGCGGATGATTCACAAGAGCATCCCCGATCTTCCCTCCCGCGCCGGGCACAACGTTCAGCACTCCGGGCGGAACTCCCGCGTCCAGACAAATCCGGCCCAATTCGATGCCGCATGTCGGCGTGAACGATGCCGGCTTCACCACGACTCCGTTTCCCGCGGCGAGCGCGGCCGCAATTTTGTTGCACGTCAGCGTGATGGGAGAATTCCACGGCGTAATCGCCGCCACCACTCCCCACGGTTCATATACCGTCATGCTGAGATAATTTCCGCGCGGTGGTGTAATTTCAGAACCGAGCGTTTCAATTGCGGCCGCACAATATCGGAACGTCGCCGCGCCGTTGATGACCTGATTCTTGCATTCCTTCCAGACCTTTCCGTTCTCCAGCATCTGGCACCGCGCGAGCAAGTCGGAGCGCTCCATCATCAGATCGGCGATGCGATTCAGCAGTCGCGCGCGGTCGTGGGGCAACATGTTCCGCCAGGATGGCTGACTGGCGGCTTTGTGCGCCGTTTGTACGGCTGCATCGATGTCGGCCTCTGTTCCGGCACAAACTTCATAATTGATCTCGCCAGTCGCGGGATTTACGTGAGTAATGCGAGAAGAAGTATCACTGACCCATTCCCCTCCAATCAGGAAGGGCACTTGCTTGAGGCCCGCAGCTATCGACATTTATGACTCCTTCGATAAATCTCTTTCGAACAATATCCCGCGATGCCAGCGTTACGTCCGGCTCTTCGCCGATGAGGGCTGTACTCGACCTGTTCCGTGAGCTGAGCGCTTCGGGAACTCTTGTTTACCCCTTCTGTTTTCGGCCGAACCGGCCCGAGAGGAACTACCCTCTGCAGAGGCCCTTGCCGTCTTCCCCTCCGAGATCATTGCCCCGGAAATTCGCTGGCAGGATTGGCGCTCGATCAGGCGCACACCCAGTATTCGGTGTTCCGGTTCGTGACCGCCACCCCTTGCCATCATGCCCAACAACATCTCAATCGAGGCTTTCCCGGTTTCGTATTTTGGCTGATCGACGGTCGTCAAAGGAGGGTAGGTGATCTGCGACATCTCGACATTGTCGAAGCCAATAATTGAGATGTCTTCCGGGACCCGAATGCCTTTTTCAATCATGGCTCGCATACACCCGAAGGCGATGACGTCATTTCCCGCAAAAATGGCGGTAAAGTTTCGCTGACTTAAATGCTGCCGGGCCGCCTTGTACGCCGCTTCAAAGGTGTGTTCGCCATAAACCACCCTCGGTTTTGGAAGGCCCCGATCTTGAAAAGTCTTGAGGAATCCTATTGCGCGATCGGCGAAGTTGCCGTGTGTTCGCGGCCCCGTAATGTGAAGGACGTCGACGTGCCCAAGACCAATCAGATAATTCCCCACAATCTCACCGCCCGCGAGATTGTCTGCGATCACCGCAGAGAAGCGGCGTATCGGAGAGCGCCGGCGCGCCAGACTGAGATTCAGCAGTACGATCGGAACACCAGCAGCCCACAATTGATCTTGCTGCGCTGGTTCCAAGGGCGCCACTGAGTTCATCACGATCCCATCGATTCGCTTGGACACAAGCCACTTGAGGTAATGCATCTGCTTCTCGGCATCCAGGTCGCTGTTGCACAAGACCAGGTCCCAGCCCGCACGGAACGTCGCATCTTCAGCGCCGCGCGCAACTTCCGCGAAGAAAGGATTTCTGATGTCACTTATGACGAGACCAATGCTATGCGACTGTCCCGTCACCAGACTGCGCGCCACCTGGTTTGTTCGATAGTTCAGCCGCGCCGCCGCATCCGTAATTTGCCGACGCGTGTCGTCGTGTATCCCAAAAGAGTTGTTGAGTGCCCGGCAAGCCGTGGAAATGCTGACCCCTGCTTCCCGAGCAACGTCTTTTAGCGTTACGGGCATGGATGTTGCAATCGTTTCCGATTATCCAGAGCAGCAACGTTTCTGTCAATATTTCTCGTAAAGAGAAGACTTAGACGACGCAACCCGGCAACCACGATGGCCTTAGCCGGGGCGATCGGCATAAATAGGCTGTTCTTTCGGCCATTTCAGATCCCAGCATGTCCGAACAATGGCGCCAAATAAAAACCCTTGACATCGCAAATTTTGTGGTGATATTGTCTCGCGCGGCGTCGGAAACGTTTGCAACGTTTTACGACCAAGAATTGCTCCGCTAGCGCTTCCCCCAGGATTCACTGGCTTGAGAGCAGTCAGTAGGTCCTTCGTGCGCTCAGGCAAACCGGCATGTTTGTGGCCCTTCTTGGTGCCTCGATGCCGCAATGCAAATAGCAGCGGCGGAAGCGTTTGCAAAGAGAGGTGTGGTACTTGAGTGCAGAAGAACTGACTGTCCGCAACAAGAAACCAGGCGTTCCGAAGCCCCTTCAACAAGGAAAAATGGCATCAGGCGTTGATATCCAGAGACGTGCGCGGAGCAAGGATTTCTTAATATTCTTTTCGGGCTTTCCTAAGGACTTGACGCTTAGTAATGCTTAGGTTGTGTTGGCGCATCCTTGACCGGGCAATAGCCGCGCTTAGTACAGCACAACCGTTGAGGCCATTCGTGAATACATTCATTTAGCCTTCCGCCCTTTTCAACTGGAACTCGTTTTAAGGCAGTGGATTCGGAGATGAATCTGACAGGAGATTTGGAGATGACTTTCTTCTCGTCAAGCAACGAAAGCGCATGCGCCTTTACCCTCCAGATGTGCTTGCGATTGGTTGTTATAGCAATAGCGAGCTTGTTACTTTTCCCGTCTGCTTTTGCGCAAGGCAGCTTCGGCACGATCCTCGGAGCCGTTACCGACCCAAGCGGCGCCGTCATCGTAGGGGCCGAAGTGAACGTCCTGAATGTCCAGACGGGTGTGTCGCGTACACTGACCAGCGACTCGGCCGGCGCGTACAACGCTTCCACACTCATTCCCGGAATCTACACCATTCGCGTTAAGGCAAATGGTTTCCAATCCTTCGAGCGCCAAAACGTAACCCTGGAAGTGGGTCAGAGCGTCCGCGTAGATTGCACGCTGCAGACCGGCAGGGCAGACCAGACTGTCACTGTCACGGATCTGACCCCGCTGGTGGACACCACCAGCCCAACTTTGGGCGGCACGCTGGAGACCAAGCAAATCACGGATTTGCCCCTGAATGGCCGCAATTACCAATATCTGATGACCCTGCGTCCGGGCGTCGTGATCCAACCTGGAGGCTCTCCCTGGACTACGAGCACCAATAACCTCCGCCCCGATGACGCCAATTACCTGGTAGACGGCGTGATCAATTACAGCTGGTATGACGCCAGGTCCACAGCCAATGACTCCAGCCCTTTCACCGACGCGGCGACGATTCTGCCGGTTGATGCCATCCAGGCATTCAATGAACAGGAGAATCCACAGGCGGAGTATGGATGGCGGGATGGCGCTGTAATGGACGTGGGAATTAAAGCCGGGACCAACCAAGTCCACGGCTCTCTGTACGCCTTTGGCCGCGACGGCTCCTGGGATGCCCGCAATACGTTCAACGTGGGGCTCAGTCCGGATGGAAGTTGCATCCTGAATCCGGCAGTTCCCAGCGTCTGTAATAAATTGCCCACTGAACTCGAGCAGTATGGCGGCGTCATCGGCGGTCCGATCATCAAGAACAAGCTCTTCTTCTTCGGCGGATACGAGGGCCTGCGAAGCCAAATTGGAAACGACTACGCTGTTGCCGTGCCTCAGACTGCTGCGGGCGCGGGCCCGGCAAACAGTATGGTCGACGCCATCACGGCGTTGCAGAATGCCGGTTACACACAGATATGTTCGGCTTCGGTTACAACGAATTGTCTGAGTCAAGCGAGTTTGAATCTGCTCGGTTGCAGCGGGACAGCGTCTTCGCCAGGTTCCTATACGTGCACCGGTGGTCTTATCGCAGGGGCGCCGGCAAATACTACGATCTACTCTTCAACCTTCCCCATCTTCAGTACCTCGAAAAATGGGCTGGTAAAGATCGACTACGCCATCAATGCCAAGAACTCGGTGAATGGAGTGTTTTGGGACGGCCATTACGCCGCTTCTGGACAAGATCACCCCAGCGTGAATTCAAGGTTCCTCACCAATATGGATATTGCGGGGAGATTCGGCGAAGGCGACTGGATCTATGTCCCCAATTCCAGATGGGTGAACGATTTCCGCTTCGGCCTTGCTGAGGCTCTCTACCATGTGAACGTCGCCGACGCGAAAACACTCGCAAACGGTCAAGGCGGTTTGTGCACGGCTACCGGTTGCGGCAGCGGCTACCCGCTCAATACCGGGGCCACGCAGGGCGGATTGCCGCCCATCGCAATTGGAACTTTCGCCGGTTTGGGTAACATGAATCCCGGCCGTCCAGACGTGGAGGGCCCGAGCCTGTTTACGGACTATCAGGACAACGTCTCGTATTCGCGGGGCAAGCACTCCCTCAAGTTCGGCGCGGAATTTATCCGCGCCACTGCTGAACAGAACGTTGACAATGCCAGAGGCAATATCATCCAGTTTAATGGCGGAAATAGTTCGGGAGTCGGCGATTGCGGCGGCTCTTCTTGCCCCTTGGAAGATTTCTTCTCCGGAAACCCCAGTTTTGGAAGCACCAATGTCGGCTACTCGTACCGCGAGATGCATTGGAATATGTTTGCACTCTATGGCCAAGATAGTTGGCGCGTCCGCAAGAATCTGATGTTGAACCTGGGACTGCGTTACGAATACGCGCAGCCGATCAAAGAGATACACAACCTCTACGCCAACTTCGATCCAAATTCCCCGACCGGAGTTGTTCAGCAGGGCCAGCCCGGTACCCCCTCTCTCTGGAAGCCGGTCCGCACCAACTTCTCTCCCCGCCTTGGCTTCAACTGGGATGTCGGTGGCAAAGCAACGACTGTTCTGCGCGGCGCGTTCAGCATTATGTACAACCAGCCGATTGGCAGGTACTTTATGGACAATGCGCCGCCCAACGGCTCTGCGGGCAACGTTGGCCAGAATCCTACCGCCGCTTGCACCGTATTTTTTGTTGCTCCACAAACCTGCGCCTCGGCGGGTGGAACCACTCTCGGCGGCACAATCAATTTTGGCGCACCCACGTTCACGCCTCCCGCGCTCAACTGGAACGGCGTGGCGTTTCCGCAGGGTGGGCTCGCTTGCACACCCGATTCCCAGTGCAGCCTGTTTGCGGTGAATCGGAGTCTGAGAACGCCCTATGTCATCAACTACAATGTCGGCATCCAGCGGCAGATTAATCCCAATCTCTCTGTGGAGGCCGAGTACGTTGCCAATCTAGGCCGTGACCAACTTTCTCCGCACGATGTCAATCAGTGCGCTTCGAATCCGAGCGGGAACTGCGTCCGTCCCTACGCAAAGCAATTCCCCTATCTTGGGATTATCAACGTGCTCGACAACTACGGAATCTCCAACTACAACAGCCTGCAAATTACTGTGACCCAGCGGACGAGTCACGGCCTGAATTTCCTCCTCGGTTACACCTACGGTCATGGCCTCGACACCGGCTCTCTGAATCTGAATGAAGTTCCTCCGCAGAACGGCCTGAATCGAGGAGCGGAGTACGGCAGCAGCGACTTCGATATCCGGCACCGCTTCACGGCATCGGTAACGTACAACCTTCCGGGCATCAACGGCTTTGGCCAGATATTGAAGGGCTGGCAGATCAATACTGTCTTGACCCTGCAGACCGCCCAGCCATGGCTGGTCCTCGACAAGGTGGACAGCTTCAGCACCGGCGGAAACCCGCTGGGAGATCTCGCTGACCGCTGGGATTTCTTCGGGAACCCAAGTGACTTCCGGTCTGGCTCGAGATCGATTATGCACTGCTCGGGTCCGGGTGCTGGGGGATGCTCTCAAACTGACGGCCGCACCGGCCAACTCTACTGCAATGGAAACCCTGGCGCGTGCGACACAACGACATCGAATGCACTATGGGCAACATGTGCTTCGGTCGCTCCGGACCCTGCAACTCTGGCCAAGGCCGGCTGTTACGTGGCGGGACACTCGGCGATGGTTCCCCCCTTAAACGGAACTTATGGCACCATGGGCCGGAATATCTTCCGGGATTCCGCCTTCAAGGGCCTGGATTTCTCCGTGTTCAAGACATTTAAGTTCAAGGAACGATACGCGGCTGAATTCCGCATCGAGATCTTCAACACTTTCAATCACCCTAACTACGCCAACCCTTTCGGCTCAACGAATTTGAGCCTCTTAGGCAACGATCCGAGCAATCCCAGCACGTTCGGTTGCGGATGCGCCACACCCGACGTTGCTGCCGGCAATCCAGTGATCGGCTCCGGCAGCCCGCGCGTGATCCAAATCGGATTCAAGTTCACTTACTAGAACAACTTCTTCGCCGCTGCCGCTGTGCGGCTGCGAGCCCTCACGGTCTCTAAGACTGACCGTAGTTTGCTCCGAGGTCTCCATCTCTGTTGAACGTGGAAACCTACCCGGAGTGTCCACTTCGCGAGCATGTACTCTGTTTTATAAGGATGTCGAGACGGTCACAACCGGAAGCTTACCGATCAGGCCAACCCAACCCCTATTAATGATTAACGGCAGAGCCAAGCCCTGCCGGTCTACGCTCGACCACTCATTAACCCTAATGAAGTCTGAATGTTACTCATATCGAAGACCATCGATTTACAAGAAGATTGGCGTCGCGTATCGCATTAGCGATGACAGGTAAATCATTGAAGGTGAATGATTGTGGTGGCCAGGGACGGAGTTGAACCGCCGACGCCAGCCTTTTCAGGGCTGCGCTCTACCACCTGAGCTACCTGGCCACTTTTCGCAACCCGCCGGTGATTGCGGGCTTCGAGGATGTTCACACGCTATCGTGTGCGGGATCCGGAGAGAACGAATCGGTTCAGTGCCGATGCGTGTGGAACGTTTCCGATTATAACAATCGCACGGGATTCCCTCAATGGCGCTCAGTGCGCTGCCAACCATGAACAGCGTTCTCGGTCATATCCGCGTTTCTGCAGAAGATTGGCCGTTCCATCGGTCGCCCTCCTGCCGACACTTCGCGCGAAGCCAAACAAGCTTTGGATGAGTACCACTGGCGGGAAATATTCGTTGAACTGCGCAATGTGCTTGAGCGCGCCGATTCTGGCCGACGGCGGTTTGATCGCCGCGGATCACCTTGCCTTGACCCCGCTCGCGCCCGCTCAGATTAAGCCAGCGTTCCAGGTCTATCCATCCGCGACTAACCACACATGCGAGTCCGACCATCTCGAATCCAGGGAGCGCGCCATGACCGAAAAGGACCCCCAGAAAGCACGCTTCAACAAGTCCATAGCTGTAATGAATGCTTTTGTGAACGCGCGACTATCCAAGAAATGCCTCGCCTTGGAATGCGGATCCAGTGTCCTCGTGAGTGATTGAAACCGGTTCAAACGCGGGCTGAGTCAGTCGGTCCAGATCCGACCTATCGTTGCGGTTCCGCATGAACTCCCGTGACGCTGCAGTCGTGAAGTCTTCCTTCAGCCTTTTCCAGTCTGGGGAGGTCTGCCGAAATCAGCACATTGCGCTGCCGCATGTCGCGCCACAGACTCAACTCTTGGGAAAAGAACGAGCAGGAGCGTTGAGTGCGGTTCATGGTTTTGAGTTCGCTGGTAGATTGGGGAGCCATGCGTGCCACGACGGCGCCAGAACTGGAGTAAAGATCAGCAAGCGTTCGCTCCATGATCCAGTTGTCCGGGTCGGCTTTCACCATCGGTTCCAGAGTCGCGATCCCTTCGAGATAACTTTGCAGGGCAGCGCCCGGCGACGCGTTAGCCTGAATACTCCCGAGATGCAGGAGATTCTTGGCGAAAGCGTAACGTCCACGTGCGTCGGTTGGATCGCTCGATACCAGCACTCTCCGGATCTCAACCGCTTTGCTGGAAGCCTCAGTAGCCTCGCGGGTCGATCCTTTCGCAGCCAGAGCATTGCCCAGTGCCTGGTAGCTGGTGGCCAACCGGTATCGGCTGTCGAAGTTTGTCGGGTCCGCGCTGAGAACCGATTCGCTCAGCTGCACGGCCTTG
>Ga0075030_100001284_pt1 | contig 22599 bp, 30 predicted proteins | sample LitLauG_LLR_2012_FD_71393 | JGI IMG/M metagenome (GOLD analysis project Ga0075030, IMG submission 71393) | Freshwater sediment microbial communities from Pennsylvania, USA - Little Laurel Run_MetaG_LLR_2012 | ecosystem: Environmental > Aquatic > Freshwater > Creek > Sediment | place: USA...
GTTATCGCGGATAGCCATCGGGATATCTGGTTTGTCGGCGAGCGCGGTCTGTTCTGCTTGAACCCAGCGACAGGACGAGTCACTCGCCTTCCCGCAACCGGCAATAGCCTCAGCGCAGACAGTGTGTATGAAGACGAAGTCGGCAATTTGTGGATGCTAGCCAATTCCCCGATCGTCGGGCTCGTGAAATATGATCGACAGGGAGAGCGCTTCACGAGATACCCACTTGGCGCCCGTGGTGTCGGCGTCTTGGCATCGACCACGAACGGGGGGTCGACTAATGGCAGCCTGGCGCCTGACGGGCAGAATGGATTATGGGTGCCGTCGAGCCTGGGCCTCTCTTACTTTGACCGGCGCACAGAACGTTACACGTACCAGTTTCAGCACGATGAGACCAACCCGGATAGCCTCGACAGTAACGCCATTTTCTCAGTCTATCAGGATAGGGGTGGAGTGCTATGGGTGGGAACTGAGAATGCAGGGCTCAATATTCTCAATTTCCGGCAAGAACAGTTCGTCCACTATATGCATCGCGCCGCCGACCCCAATAGTCTCTCACCCGGCAGGGTCAAGGCGGTTTATCAGGATACGAATGGCGTTCTGTGGTTAGGCTTGTTTCCTCGCGCCCTGGATCGATTCGATCGAAAGACGGGCCAAAGCACACATTACCTTCCCAACCCGGGCGACGAGAATACGCTCGGTAAAGGCACTAACGTTAATAGCATTTACAAAGATGCAGCCGGTTATCTCTGGGTCGGTGGCGGGGGCTGCGGTCTTGTTCGGTTTGATGAACGGACTGGGCATTTCAAACATTACCGGCACAACCCTGATGATCCCAACAGCTTGATGTCGAATAACGTTTACACGATCTATGGAGACCGAAACGGCCATATATGGGTGGGCATGGAGGGCGGTATAGGCCGCCTCGATCAAGTGACGGACGGGTTTACCAACTATCGGCCTGTTCCGGATAATCCGGCCAGCTTGGCAAATACCGTCTGGGTCATTTATCAGGATCGTTCCGGCACGATGTGGTTAGGGACGTGGGGCGGCGCGCTGATCCGTTTCGATGACAAGGCGAAGACTTTTGTGAGTTATACCCCCGACTCGCGTGACCCTCACAGACTCAACGGCGGCGGCATCAACACCATCCACGAAGACCGGACAGGAACACTGTGGTTGGGAGCGATGGACGGACTGTACCGGTACAACCGGCAAAATGAAACGTTCGCCCGCTACACGGAAATCCAGGGCCTGCCGAGCAGCACGATTCGCTGCATCCTGGAAGATGGAGTTGGCAGGCTCTGGCTTAGCACTCAGAAGGGCATATCCCGGTTCGATCCTCAGAGGGAATCGTTTAGAAACTACGACGTCTCCGACGGCTTGCAGAGCAATGAGTTCAGTACCGGTTGCTATCAAGGCCAAGATGATGAGATGTTCTTTGGTGGCAGCAATGGGTTCAATGCATTTTTCCCTGAAAATGTCCGCGACAATCCCTACGTGCCGCCAGTAGTGATCACTAGCTTCAAAATCTTCAACAACCCTGTCCCCGTCGGCGCTAAGTCGGTACTTAAGAAAGCCATCCCATATGTCGATTCATTGACTCTCTCTTACCGGGACAATGTCTTCGCCTTTGAATTCGCGGCCTTGAGCTACGCAAATTCCCAGAAAAACCGTTATCGATATAAGCTCGAAAACTTCGAACCTGGCTGGAACGAAGTGGGCAGCAAGCAGCGCCTGGCTGCCTACACGAATCTCGACCCCGGCGAATATGTTTTTCGCGTGCAGGGGGCAAACAGCGATGGCGTATGGAACGAAGAAGGGGTGTCGCTGCCCATTCTCATCACGCCGCCCTGGTGGAGAACCAACTGGTTCCGCGCCCTTTTTGCGGTCGCCCTTTTGACATTGCTTTGGGCCGCGTACCAGTTGCGGGTCCGGCAATTGCATCGTCAGTTTGCGATGACACTGGAGGCCCGCGTCGGCGAGAGAACACGAATTGCTCGGGACCTGCATGACACGCTATTGCAAAGTTTTCAAGGTTTGGTCTTCCGCTTTCAGGTGGCTCGCTATCACTTACCGGATCGTCCCGAAGACGCATCTGACGCTCTGGATAGCGCGCTGGTTTCCGCAGATCAGGCACTCGCGGAGGGCCGTAGCGCGATTCAGGAATTGCGCTCGGCGCCATTCAAGGGAAGCAACCTTGAGCAAATGCTGCTGGCCACGGGTCGCGAACTGGCATCCTCACAGAATGGTAAAGATAGTGCCCCGCCTCTGCGCGTGATTGTAGAAGGCAAGCGACGAGTAGAGCGGGCGATGATCAGGGAAGAGACCTATCGAATCGCCCGAGAGCTGCTGCGGAATGCTTACCGACACGCACACGCGCAGAGCATTGAAGCCGAGCTACGCTATGATGACGATGCCTTTCTGTTAATCGTACGAGATGATGGAAAAGGAATCGATCCCAAATTACTGAAAGACCGCGGTCGAGCCGGTCACTGGGGGCTGCCCGGTATGTATGAGCGGGCAGAAGGAATTGGAGCCCGATTGGATTTCTGGAGCGAAGTGGGCGCCGGGACGGAAGTGCGGTTGACAGTTCCAGCCGCTATTGCCTATGAAAAATCTGGCGACAGGGGTAGATTTAACCTATTCCGGAAGACGAAGATCTATGAGCACCGCTCCTAGTTCGATCCGAATCATGACTGTGGATGATCATCCTCTCTTGCGCCAGGGGATTGCGGCCCTCATCAAAACGCAGCCAGATATGGAAATGGTAGCTGAGGCGTGTGACGGGGAAGAGGCCGTCGCGCAGTTTCGACTGCACCGCCCCGACGTGACCCTGATGGACATCCAAATGCCGAATGTAAATGGTGTCGAAGCAATCAGCCGAATTAGGGGCGAATTTCCAGACGCCAAGATCTTCGTGTTGTCGACCTTTGCCGGTGATGTTCAAGTCCTACACGCGATCAAGGCGGGTGCCCGCGGTTACCTGCTGAAAGGAAACGTCCGCACAGAACTGCTGGAGGCAATCCGCACGGTCCACGCCGGGCGCAAGCGAATACCGCCCGAGATTGCGGCGGAGCTGGCCAACCACGCGGCCGACGATCAGCTGAGTTCGCGCGAAATTGATGTGCTTCGTTTGATTGGCGAAGGCAACGCCAATAAGCAAATCGCCGACAAGCTCTCAATCGGGGAAACGACGGTCAAGAACCACATCTCCAACATACTCTCCAAACTGGGAGCCAACGATCGGGCGCATGCCGTTACCATTGCCCTGCAGCGCGGGATCATCGAGCTAGACGTGCCCAAAAGGTAGACTCGAAAACCCTACTTTTAACCCTTTCGATGTCTTCCCAAAATCACTAGCATGAGACCAGCATCGGAGGACGTGTCTGCAACGTCTGTTTTCCACATTCGCCGAAGGCTGGCCCGGCGCTGGTCTTCTGCTTCAGCGCGTGCTGACGAGCACGATTCTGGCCTATTGCGGGGCCTCGCATCTCCTTGAAAACGCTAGATTGGCGCCGAGCCTCCCTTATCTGAATCTGATTGCGGCTATCGCGGGCCTACTTCTGCTTCTCGGCCTTTGGACGCCACTAGCCGGAATCACCATTGCCATCGTTGGCGTCTGGGTATTCCTTGCGTGCCCGGCGCATTCGCTGACGGCAATCATAGTGGCTGTCCTTGGAGCCACCGTGGCGATGATTGGACCCGGCATGTGGTCCATTGATGCCCGACTCTACGGCAGAAAGCACCTCGAAGACCCGCGACGCTAGACAACGTTCAATTCCCCCAAAAGTACTAACGCTCTCCTCTCCGAGAAGTACAACCTGGAACCCTCACCATATACCCGGACCGCGATCACCCGATTTACCGTTGTGAACCAAAGGCAGGTCGTTGCACACTCATCCCGTAAACAAGCCTCAGGGGAGAGCAAATATGACGTACATTCCCACACAAAATGGCTTTATGAGTCTGGAAGATTCCGAAAAGCTGTTACGGCTTATCTTCCCAAACTATCCCAGCCTGGAACCGTGCCATCGCGGCCCACGTCTTGAACCGACTGACCGACGCAGCGCAGATCGGAGCAACTAGCCATGTTTCGCATCACTTCCGAAACCTGCCATGCTTTCACACTCGCCGAAGTTCTAATTCTGGCGGCGATGAACGTGGAAAGCACCCGTCTAGCAGCCGAAGGCCAGGTCCGTTGTAAGACGGCCGCGCAGAGAGGATATCTCTCGGCTACTCAAGTTCTTCGCACAAAACTTCGCAAAGCACAGCAAGTGTAAAAGGTAAAGGAGGAGACTATGGGGTGCGCGACTATGGATTTCACAACCCTCGGAGACCTAGCAGCAACAGGCCTTGCCAATGTGAGCGATCTCGAAGACCAGCAACTGCATCTGGAAACAGAACTTAGCTCTGAGCACTGCTTCGAAGATATCGTCGGCGGGAGCCCAGCCCTCCAGAAAGTGTTGGACCAGGTGGCGATCGTCGCACCCACCGATTCCACGGTCCTGCTTCATGGAGAGACAGGCACGGGGAAGGAGCTGATTGCGCGGGCGATCCACAACCTCAGCTCTCGGCGCCAACGTTCTTATGTGCGAATGAATTGCGCGGCCATTCCCTCGGGCTTGCTAGAGAGCGAACTTTTCGGACACGAAAAGGGGGCCTTCACGGGGGCTCTAATCCAAAGAAAGGGTCGATTCGAGTTGGCGGACGGAGGCTCGCTGTTTCTGGATGAGATCGGAGACATCAGCCTGGAACTCCAGCCGAAACTGTTGCGTGCCATCCAGGAACAGGAGTTCGAGCGCCTGGGAAGCTCCAAGACGATCAGCGTGAACGTGCGGCTGATTGCCGCCACGCATCGCGATCTTCCCGCCATGATTCGGGAGGAGAAGTTCCGAGAGGACCTCTTCTATCGATTCAACGTCTTCCCAATTGAGATCCCGCCGCTGCGAGAAAGGCGCGAGGACATACCACTCCTGGTGAGCTACTTTGTGTCAAAGGTAGCGGGACGGATGCGGAGACAGATAAAGTCCATCCCCAGACGCGCAATGGAGATGCTGACGAACTGTCCGTGGAAGGGGAATATTCGGGAATTGGCAAACTTCATCGAACGAGCTGTCATTCTCACGCGTGGTGAGGAGCTAGAGGTGCCGCTTAGCGAGCTTGCCACCTCTTCAGAGACCAATGTTGCTTTCGGAACTGCCTCCACGTTTCGGCAAGCTGAGTCTTCTGTAATCATCGACGCTTTAAGAGCTGCATCGGGACGGATCGCGGGCAAGGGGGGAGCCGCCGAACGTCTCGGATTGAAGCGTACGACATTGCAAAATAAGATTCGTCGCCTGGGGATTTCGAAGGCGACTTATTGCCAGTAGCTGCATCCCATGCCTCCGCAGTGCACTCGCCTCTAGCAATTAGCGGAAGCGAGGTTCCCAGAGTAGCGTAAAGATCCCTTGAAGCTTGAAGCGCGATAAAGCAGTGGGGGGCAAAGGCAATGAGCGAGAAGAAGGATAGAGAACGAGTGATCGCCGAAATCACACTTTCGCATCTGATGCGATTGGGAAACGAACAGGGCTGTCCTGTGAGCCGGCAGCAGGCTCTCGCATTCCTCAATCAGGAGGGTCGAGCGTTTGAGATGTGGAAGCACATGATGCAGGCGGCTGAGGATTTCATTGCTGGCAGCTTGTTCCAGCATTCCTTCACCCCCGGAGGACACAACGAATTCGCTTCTCGGCCGCGGCCCGAGCGGTCGATCAGCACCGCTGCGCGCCAGCGACATTCCGTGTTCCCCCCGCCCTATAGTCCAAGAAATGAGCAGGCAAATGGAAACCGGCAGCAACTCAGGCGCATGGTCTTCCAAAGTGGAGATTCCACAACAAGATTGTTTCAACGGTGCGTCTGATAGTCCCCCTTACAGATCCCGAGCCGTCTCATCTTGTTCTGCAGGGTCGTACGCTTAAGACCCAGGCGTTCGGCCGCTCCGCCGTGACCGGAGATTTGCCCGGACGCCGCCTTCAATGCCTCGAGGATGACTTTCCGCTCGGCTTCATGGAAGCTAGAGGCCGGTCTCAAAACGTTGTGAGAATGAGAGACCTGAAGCTCGGCGATCGGCACTTCTAGTTCTTCACCGTGCGAGAGTATGACTGCGCGCTCGATGAAGTTCGCCAATTCCCTGACGTTGCCTTTCCATGCAGAGTTCGTCAGGACCTCCATCGCCTGCCTGGGAATGGACTTGATGTTTTTCCGCATTCTCCTGGATAGCTTCGAAACGAAATAATTGACCAGCAGTGGAATATCCTCAGGCCGCTCCCGCAGTGGTGGGATCTCAATCGGGAAAACGCTGAGTCGATAAAAGAGATCTTCGCGAAAACTGCCCTGTCGAATCATCTCGGGGAGATCCCGATGGGACGCGCCGATCAGACGCACGTCAACCTGCGTTGTTCTGGTGCTTCCAAGCCTTTCGAATTCTCGTTCCTGCACAGCGCGCAGCAATTTCGGCTGCAATTCGAGGTTGATGTCCCCGATCTCGTCCAGAAAGAGCGAGCCCCGGTCGGCCAGCTCGAATCTGCCTTTCTTTTGCATCACTGCGCCAGTGAAGGCTCCCTTTTCATGTCCAAATAGTTCACTCTCCTGCAACCCGGAGGGAATGGCCGCGCAGTTTAGTCTCACAAACGTACGCTGGCGCCTGGAACTGAGATTGTGAATGGCACGTGCAATTAGCTCCTTGCCGGTACCAGTTTCCCCGTGAAGCAAAACTGTTGAATCCGTGGGCGCAACGATGGTCACTTGCTCGAGTACTTTTTGGAAGGCCGAACTTCTGCCTACAATATCTTCGAAGTTGTATTCGGAGCTGATTTCCGATTCCAGATATACTCGTTGGTCTTCCAGATGATCTCGCGATGCGCTGAGCCGCCCGTAGGCCAGTGCATTGTCGATCGCCAGAGATATCTGACTGCTAACCTGAGACAGCAAATCCAGATCTTCCTGGGTGAAGCTGTTCGCTTTCCGACTCCCGAGAACCATGGCCCCGATCGAGCCACTTGCGCCAACCAGCGGCAGTGCCGTGACTGAGGCGATGGACTCCGCTCGGAGCATCTGCGCGATCACCGGTGGCATCTTGTCGGAAGGTGTCAGCACCCTCGGCTGGCGGGCTCGCAACCGCTCCAGGTCTTCCTGCGCGACGGGCACCGGGATATCGCTCATGAAGCCGCGGCTGGCAGGAAAATCCAGGACTACAACGTTCAAACGATCAGAACGACCGTCGAATAGCATGAAGCTGGTGAAATCATTTGCAAAGTGTTTGCGGATCGACACCGATGCGGCCCGGAACAGATCGTTGATATTCAGAATCGTTACAACATGGTTGTTGATCTTCAACAGAAGGCTGAGACGATCGCGCTCGCGTGTCAAATCACGCTGATACGCTTCCACCGAACTTATGGCAAGGGCGTTCTCCAGGGCAACAGCAACATGTGCGGCAATAGAGCGCATGAGTTCGACATCAGCGGAACTGAATTCGAGTCTCTCTTTCCTGGCAAAAACCAGAGCCCCAAGTTTTGTTCGGGGGGTTGAAATCGGAAATATGTATGCGCTCTCCGCTTGATTAACTCGAGAAGCGAGTTCGGGATAGACCGCGAGCTCCTGCTTTACGTCGAGAACGAAGACCGGGGCCTGTGCCTTAAGCGCGCGTCCGAGCCCCGTGCCCGCGTACATGATTTCCGTTCCGACCTCGATCGCCGGATCGTCGTGACTGCGCTCGAAGGCGCGCAGTACCAGGCGTTGTCCGGAAGGATCAAACAAGAGCAGCGCGATATTCTCGAATGAAACTACGTTGGACAGCAGAGTAGCGAGGCTGTGGAGCACCGCATCGACCGTGGGCTGCGCTCCGACGGTACCGGAACTCTTGAGGAGCGCACGGTATCTTATTAGGTCACCATTGATGGCAACATTATCTTGGTCTGTCGTCAATTTCGCACTCATGCAATCGTTATGTTCGAGGTTCTCTAACGGGACGCTCGAATTTGGTCGCTAGTTTGTAGAATCTCTCGGCTACTTCGGAGGTATCCGCATAGCTCATGTGTTCCTGCGCTTGTTCGAGAAGGACCACATACAGCAATCGAGTGTCGTCGTGGTTGAGTTCGATAGTCATGAGATCCTCGCTAAAATTGGGTTGCCCCGAGCGGAATCGCGCTTCTCGGCCAATAAAACCAAACTGCAGGCTTCTATTTCCCCCCGGTGCCCGCGTTTCTACACAGCGTGCGCAGCATCGTGATTCTTCTCCACGAGCTTTAGGTTGCGGTCGTGAAGCCATGTCATGGCATGACAATTGGCGCCGAGCACTGCCGCGCGGGACACGTTCAGGCGTAAAGCGCAATCTTGAATCGCCGATCGGATTGCAACTCTGAGTACCAGGACGGCCCGGCACAGCGGATCTAATTCCGCAAGCAGTGTTCGGGTGTCGGCTCCAAGAATGAGGTCGAGACTAGCCGCGCGTTCTTCAGCATCGCCCTGCAATAAGTGCTCGACATGTGGACATCGTCGATCCCTGTACGTGTCTTCATAGATGCGAATCGCCTCTGTTCCGTGTGATATCGCACTGGCAATGGTTGCAGCTTTGGCCCACTCGAGAAGCCAATCGCGGAAAGGGCTGTTTCCTCGAAGCGTGATCTCACAAGCTTGGACAACTGCCTGTTCCGCCGTTGCTAGGTCGCCAGTGATTAAGAACGCAATCCTACCCAGAACATTTCTTTGATCTTGGAAGCAGGCCACGATTTCGGCTGGCGATGCATGATTGCGGGCATCGACTGCCGCGGAACTCGCGTAAAACCAGGACATAATTCTCCTCTTTCTCTCGCCCTCAAATGGCCTCAACTGGATGGGAGTGGTTAATTGAGGACCTCTCTCCGCTACTTTCATGCCGCCGCTTGTGTCGCTTGGTTATCCTCTGCATGGGCGGTAAACGCAGTCGGTCGCATACCGCAAATGCGTAGACACTGCCGGCGACAAACACTGCGCCGACACCAGCCAACCACTTCAGCAACTGTTCGCCTACTGAATCGACATAGCTTATGTCGGTGAGGTCGACGATCAAACCCTTGGGCAGTACGTCCTTTGTGACTAGGCACCTGGCCTGCTCTGCCCAATCAGCGACGAGTTTGCCTTCCAACTTCAGGGTCGGACCACTCGCTAACCACTGGACTTCTGCACGAAACATCGGTGATCCTCGAAACGCCTGTCGTGCTCTCCCTACATCCGTTGAAGCGCACGTTTCGTGCCAAAACTGCTGCTGCTATGTGAATGATGTAATTGCCTCGTGGTGGAGACTGGTTCGTCCGAATTGCCGCAATGCGGTCAGAGTCCGCATGTGGGCAGCGGACGTCGGGGTAGAGCCTGCCCTTTGGAAGAACAGCTTCGAGGAGGATTACGCGAACCAAGGTTCGGGCGCCTCGTGGCAGGAGCGCCCGCTTTTGCCCACTCTTATCGGAAGAACGAGACTCCGACGAATAGCACAAGTGAGTCCATGCCATGATTCACATTGCCCAGGTTGGCGTTAGAAATGTGATGGTATTCGCAGCCTACATCGAATGACCGGCGCCGATTGGAACTGAACACCTGAACACCGCTTCCAAGTTGGGCAGTGAAGTTGAAGTGAGTTGCCCTGAACATGCTCCGGTTGAAATAAAGAAATCCACCGCCGGAAGTGAGGAATGGCTCGATGCGGCGGTAGTGCACCCAATTCACCTGCGCACCAATGGGACTGCCACCTCCGCCATAAGCATACTGACGTCCCTTCGTATGCCACGGGTCTCCGACCAGTGTCATTGGAACGATCTCGGCAACCCAGCGAACTGCGAATGGGCCGCCTGTGTAAACCAGTCGGCTATAACGGTTTTCTATCTGGTAGAGACGACCATTGACGGTATCCGAGAAGGCGTGCTTGTTTGCGAACTGGCCACCGAACCAGGTCGTGAACTCATTGAGCGCCGGTCGGTCCTGTGCACATGCGGCACTGACAAAGAAGAGCGCGGCGGCAAACACACGCATCAGATGCGGAAGGTGGCCGACAAGAGATGGACCATCTAGAACACTGCCCGAATGAGATTTGATTAGGACGATCATGCCCTGTGATGAGCATCTGAATTGCCAACCTCAAAACATCGCGTCGGCACTAGCGCGTCACGCTCGCTCAAACAAAGGGCATCTATGTCAAATTCAACGGCGAATCCGAGTTCAAGAACATATGACACCGATGACAGTTTCGACAAGCCAATGCGAAGGCAAAGGGAAACGACTCTGGCAAGTGTCGGAATTCTGGCATCTGCCCAAATGTGGGCGGACTCGTCCAGTTAACTTTGGTGTTTGGAGGAGCCGCTGAAACTGGTTTGTTACCGCTGGTGAATTCCCCACCTATTTAGGAAGGTCCTGACTTCGTTCAACAGATCCGTCTCAAACGACTGGCCGTTTGCCCGGTTCAAGAAAACGTAGATACTTACCCACTACGCTGTAGTCGGTTACGAGAGATTGCCCCCGTGAGTTCAGCGATGGTGTTGCCAATGTTCACCTGTTCACAAAAGTGCAAATGGCTTGCCACTCGTGTTTCGACTCGGAACGGCCTCCACTTCACCGGGATTCGATACCAGTCGCAGTTCGCTCAGGCCTTGGGGAGCTTCGGTGCAGAAGAGATTCTGTAAGGCGGCGAATGTCGTCGTCGTGATCGTCCGGCGCCGCCAGGAGTTCCTGGTACGCGGCCAGGTTCCGTTTGGTGCGCCACTCCAAATGGCAAGCAAATAAGTACAGAGCGTCGCGATGTCCGATTTTCTCCGACATGTCAGTCAGGTCGATCCGTTTGTTGCAGACTGACTCAACGGGAAGATAGTTGTTAGCTGACGGACTCTCTAGCCGTCTCAGCGTTTACCAGTGCCGACTGCTTCCGCGACTACGATGCTTACGGCATCAACCACCACAAGCAGAAAAAGAGAGCCGACGAGTACACAGCTCGCGAAAAGGTTCTCATCGACGTTGTTGGCGCGAAGCAGAAGGTGGATCGGGTAAGTCAGCGCTAGCACATTCACCATAGTTAGCACCGTCCAAAACTCTGTGGTTGGCTTGTTCGTCTTCATTTCCAAAACCTCGTATAGGTGACGCGTGCATTGAGCTCGCGTTTCGTCATTTGTTTTCTGGTCTTGTCGTCGAGCACCAGCTCATTCACGAGAAACATACTCATGCCGCAACCGCTGTTGCTGCACACCATATGGGAAAGTTCCCCAGGAACGCATAACTCTAGGTTCACGCAGTGGGCAGTTCCGCAGGCCCAACAATGAAGCACGATCACTTCTCCGCCGACTCGGACTGCTCTTGAATTTGGCTTTGAATCCATTACTGATCGCCCTCAGATACGTCTATCGAGTTGTGCACGTTCCTTGGTTCATGCTCTTCTTCCATCTCAGGCAATTCGAAACCGGGTCAAGACAGGAGTGAGTGGGAGGCGATGCTCAATCGACATGGTCTCGAGTGAATATGCAAACTTCGCACCGCAGTCACAGCACACCCGGTAGGTCTCGCCTTGCAGTGTGAACACAGGGCTGAGGTGAACGTGGTGACACCCAAAGAGAAAATCAAGGATATCTAGGAGGATCGCCATGAACTCTCCCTTGTGAGTCGGCGCCTATTTTGATCGCGTGATCCCTTGCGAACGTCGAACAGCTCCCTCTCCGGTAGATGGATAAGCTCAACGAACAAGTCCGACTCCCTTAGTACAGAACTGACTTCAACCGGGTGTACTGCAGGCCGCCAACCACTTCGGTCACCTCGCTAAGCCGTTGGTTCTTGGTGTAATCCTTGCATTCCGCCCGCCGGCTGTCGTGACCGTTCGAGGGCACTGCCGCAATGTGGGCACCAATCTCCAACCCGCCGCTCGCCCATACTCCCGGCAATTCAGTGATTTGCCGGTGCTACGTCTTTGGCCAGCTAAATGCGTTAACACGGCTGTGATGCATCGATGGCTGCACTGCTTCGAGCGGCAATTCCGGCAGAGCTACCGCGGCATGAGACGGTGAAAATAGTAACGAAGGAGGCAACATGTACGCCACAAAAGCACTCAATGGCGCACCCGCGATCCAGCGCGATGGCCAAAGTGTGTTAAATGTCTGCGACCAAGATTGGGAGTTTGCAAACTGGCTATGCGCGCTGCTCAACGAACTGGGCCGCAAGTCCGAGTTGTTGCTGAACGAGCACGACCGGGAATGGCTCAAGACGATCGATAGCGCCTTCGGAAGGACGGTACAGCATGCCTGACATCAAGACAGCCCCCACGATTTCGATCGTTGTTCCTTTTCATAACGAGGAACCTAATGTCGTCGAACTGTATGGCTGCCTGCGAGGCGTCATGGAGGAGCTTGGTCGCACTTACCAGTTCGTCTTTGTCGATGATGGCAGCAGGGATCTGACTTACAAGTTGCTGAAGGAGCTTGCCGAAATCGACCCTCATGTAGTCGCCGTTCGGCTGCGTCGAAACTTCGGCCAGACCGCAGCGCTCGCTGCTGGGTTCGCGCACAGCACTGGCGAATATGTGATTGCTATGGATGGCGATCTTCAGCACGATCCAGCAGAGATCCCAGCCTTTCTGGCAAAGATCGAAGAGGGCTACGACATCGTGAGCGGGTGGCGCAGCCACCGCATCGACAATCTGTTGCTTCGGAAGATCCCTTCCCGCTGTGCCAATTGGCTGATGGCCAAGCTTAGCGGGGTCAACATCCACGACTTTGGGACAACCTTCAAAGCGTACCGGGGCGACCTGCTGCGCCAACTACCACTCTATGGCGAAATGCACCGTTTCATTCCGGCTTTGGCATCGGCCTACGGAGCCTCGATCTGTGAAATACCCATTCAAAACAACCATCGGAAGCACGGCGAGTCGCACTACAACATTTCTCGTACGTTCCGGGTATTTTTCGATCTCATGACGATTCGATTTCTTCTGCGCTACATGTCGCGCCCGCTCCACTTCTTTGGCCGGCTGGGCGCGATCAACATGGGTTTGGGCTCGGCCATCGCACTCTGGCTCCTGATCTGGAAAGTCGTGACGGGAATCGATGTTCTGCAGCAACACGGGTTATTGCTGGTGTTTGCGGCCGTTCTGATATTGGTAGGGCTCCAGCTAATAGCGCTCGGACTCCTGGGTGAGTTGGAGGTGTGGCAGTACTTCAATCGATCTGAGCGTAGGCCTTACGCTGTCTCTGCGGTGCTCGATCAGCACGCCGATCGGAAAGCTGCGACCACATCGGAGGTGAATTCGTGAACACACGACGAGGTGCGCGGAACACGAAACGAGTGCAATCCATCGAGAACGGAATCATCCAATCGCGTTCGCGCCGTAAGCCGGAGCAAATGTGCTAAGTGAGGTCCAATATCGTTGCCTTGGACGGTATCGGGAGCCGGCGATTGTACTCCTGCTGACGGTCCTGGCATTCGCAGTTCGCGCCTACCGGGTCGACTTTAACAGCCTGTCCGAGGATGAGGTGGCCAAATGGGCGGCCGTTCAAGAGTATCGACACGGGCACTTTGCCGGGGTCAATAGCGAGCATCCGATGTTGCCAAAAGTGCTTGCTTGGGCGAGCCTGACAGCGGGGGAACGCTGGAGTCGGGTCGCTGCGGTGCATGACTGGCCTTCGCCGAAGCCCGAGGGCTGGCTTCGTATGCCCAACGTGCTGTTCGGTGCCGCCGCCGCCGCGGTCCTTTATCTTTTGTGCCGCCGAATGATGGGGCTCGTGGGATCTTTTGCAGCGAGTTTCTTCTGGGCGGTTGCGCCACTGCCAGTCGCGCTGAATCGGCTTACGAAGGAGGAAACGCCCCTTACGTTCTTCACCCTACTGGCTTGTTATTTCTACTGTCGCGCCCAACAGGCAGATGCGGGTCGGACTGCGCGGCGATGGTACGACCTGAGCGCCATCGGCTTTGGTCTGGCTTTGGCCTCGCAGTACATTCTTCACCTTCTTGGCTTGAATGCACTCGCCTGGTTTCTTGCCGGAAGAATGGGGCTGAATCGCAAGCCGTCTCAATTCAGCTATAGACGGTTTTTCCTCGTGATGTTCCTCGCCTTTGTTGTGGTCAACCCGGTCATTCTCTCTCCGGCCAACTTCAACGCCATTGTGCATTGGCTCCATCATGACGGGGTCAAGCACACTGGCTACGATTTCGACGGCAGGCTGTATATGAACTTCCCCTCGCGTCTGCTTGCTGGAGTGCCGTGGTTCTACTATCTCTGGCTGATGCTGGTAAAGACACCGATTCCAATCCTCCTGGCCGTGATTGTGGGCGCCGCACTGCTTTTGCGAGATCGCCGGACACTCGCGTCGTGCTTTTTTCTATCGCTCGGGGTGGTTCAATTGGTCGGGCTATCTGTCAGTGGAGCCAAGTGGATCCGATATTCACTTCCGCTCCTGCCCTTCCTCTACCTGGCAGGCGGATATGCGATTCAAAAAACACTGAAGGCCGCCAAAGGAAAAATCCTGTCCCGGGCCCTTGTGGGTCCTGCTGCCGTCATTTTGCTTGGATGGCCGCTCCTGGAATTGCAGTCTTGGGCGCCCTACTATTCGTTCTACCTCAACTCAATTGGCGGAGAGAAACAGAACATCACACGCTACTTTGCAATGGATGAGGTATCCGAGTTTGACACGCGCGAGGTAGCGCAAAAGGTGTGTCCGTTCGCACCCGCTGCGGCGACAGTAGCAACCGCAAGACCGGCGAGTATGGCCTATTACCTGCAGGCCTGCGGGCGCACGGACCTTCAGATTGTGCCGCTTTACGACACACATTATGCACCGCGGGACGGAGATCTGATTGTGCTTGAGCCTTCGCGCCGTTTCTTTGAGACGCAGAGATTTTTCGATGCTTTGGGAAACTCTGGGATGTCCCACAGTGACATCCGCGTCGGACCGGTTTTGGCGAGCACGATTTATCTCTTCGATCCCTCAGTGCCAGGACAAAAAAGCGGTAAGGAAGAGTTGGCGCTAACCCAGGTGCAGACCGCACTACCTCGGTTCGAGAGCAATGCTCAAGAAACCGCATCGACCAACACGAGCAGGTTTGGATTCTTAGATCTCACCAGGAGACTCATACAATGACACCGCTTTACCACGCGAGGAAATCTGATGGGCGCTCGTTTGTGCGCGCATTCGCTTTGTTGATTATCGGCGTCCCGGCAGTTGCACAGCAGGCAATTGTATCTGCACCTTTGAGCGCTGATCAGGTGATCGAACGTGTGGTCGAGATGAATGAGTCGCGTGCCAAGGCACTCGAAGGCTACTCCAGTCTCCGCACGTATCACCTGGAATGCCATTGTGTGTCACATAAGAAGGCAGACATGGTCGTACGCACTGACTACCAGGCACCGAATAGAAAAGAGTTCACGATCGTATCAGAGAGCGGCTCTGGCACGGTGCGGGATCGTGTGTTCAAGAAACTCCTGGAGGCGGAACAAGAATCGATGCGCGCCGAGAATCAGCAGCGTTCGGCGATCACGCCCGAGAACTATACATTTCAAGTGTCTGATTACGAGAAGACCGATACGGACGAATTCTATGTGCTCGATGCGCAGCCGCGAAGCAAGAACAAGTTTCTGTTTCGAGGCCACATTTGGGTGAATGCAAAAGACTTCGCGATAACTCAAGTCGAGGGCGAGCCGGCGGTCAACCCTTCCTGGTGGACTGTCAAAACTGATTTCGGACGTCGCTACCAGAAAATCGGTGACTTCTGGTTGCCGGAATCCAACGAGAGCGAAACGAAGGTGCGCGTTTTCGGCACAGCGGTTCTCAGCATTGAGTATCGCGATTACCAGATCACGCAGGCTGGAGGCGCAACAGCAGCCTCGCCCCACAGCGAAGCACTAGCAGTTCCAGTAGCCGAAGAGTTTTAAAAAAGAACGTCGACGTGCCCTGCATTTGTGACTCGGCGCTCCTACTGATCACTATGGCAGTCCAGCTAGCATAAAGCACCCCGGCGGGCGTTCGTGCAGTCTCGCGTTGGTCGGCGTAGAGGGGCGATCCTTCAGCGATCCGGGAACAGAACCCGCAAAGAATGCGCCGACCATCCTCCATTTCTCTTTCCTGGACACAGTTGAGAGCACCGCAATCAAAGCAGAAATCCGCACCGATCGAGGGTGTAAGGGACCTGGTCCACGGCTGTCGACCTTTGATGTTTCGACTTCGACACATGACACAGCGAATTTGCGTATCAGTGCGTGCCCAGACCTGCATCTGGTTATGACCTTTTGAAGGCAGCTGCCCTCATGTGGGCACACGCAATGCGATTTCAGTGGTCCAAATCCTTCGCCTACAAGAAGTTCCGCTTGGCACTCAAAATGCTTTTATCAAATGCGTTATGGCAACCTGTGACCACCCTTCCGACTTAGTCCATCGAATTGCATACCCGTCTCTCGGGAGACCAGGGTTGCGAACTGGTTCGTGGCTTCCAGCATTGCCGGCGGATGAGGGAAAACAGTCTTCTGCCTCTTCCAGCCTGCAAGCAGTAGAAGCTGGCGGCATATTTCACGAAAGTCTAGTTGCATCGGGGAAGTCACGACGGCGAAATCCATGGGCGACAGTTGGGGCGCTGAGCTTCGAGCTGTTTGTCCTCCTTGTGTTAGTTGTCGCTCCGCTGTATCGCACGATTCCGCTGCCCAAGAGAGAGACGCTGACGATGTTATATCTGCAGCCGCCACCGGCCGCGGGTGAGAACGCCACGAAGCTTCGAGCACCCACGCCCGCGTCCACTTATACCCCGACAAGCATCGCCATTCCCACCCCAGTGCATAAGACGCAAGAAGCGCCACCACCTCCGGTCGGTACAACGGGTGGTGTGGTCGGGGGAGTCCCTGGTGGAGTGGTCGGCGGCGCTCCCGGCGGAGTGTTTAGCGAAACGCTGAATAGCGCGCCAAGCGTTCCAGTCCTTGCGAAATCGGCTGTGCCGACTCCGGTTAAGAGAATGCGTATCGCCTCTCGGGTGGCGGAGGCGAACCTGATCCACGACGTTGCGCCGCAGTATCCGCCGGAGGCTGGTCGGGCGCGGATTGAAGGAACAGTAGTGCTGATGGCCGTGATCGACAAGGATGGCAGCGTGAAGGATGTGCGAGTCGAGAGCGGATTACCACTACTCGCGCAAGCCGCTATCGATGCGGTGAGGCAATGGCGTTACAAGCCATACATGATAGACGGAGAACCGGTTGAAGTTGACTCCCGGATCACAATTAACTTCACCCTTTCCGCCAGCTAGGATCGACGATGCAGAACAACACACATGCCCTATCTATCAGGTTTCGGGAACGGCTCCTGAAGCTAACACAAATGTTGGTGCTGATCGCCCTGGGCGGAGTGATCGTTGCAGTACCCGTGTCAGCACAGTCTGCTGAAGCGCCAAATACAAAGACAGGAAGGATCCTCGGTACCGTGGTCGATACGAGCGACGACCCGATTCCTGGTGCCACAGTACTCCTTCAAGGGCCGGCCGGCGATCGGCTCACAGTTGTAACAAAGGACGATGGAGCCTTTGTATTCGACCAGGCTCCGGCGGAAATCGCCTATCAGGTCACTGTCACTGCTGAAGGATTTGCAGACTGGAGTTCGTCCATTACAGTCGAACCCGGGCAAGACAAAACACTAGCCGCCGTCAAGCTTCGCATTCTGGCTGTGCGGCGGGCAGTTACCGTGAGTTATTCGGAGAAGGAGGTCGCTGTCCAACAGCTCAAAGCTGAGGAACAGCAGCGCGTTTTCCGGTTTATACCCAATACTTATGTGACCTACGAACCCCATCCCGAGCCTCTCACCACGGGGATGAAATTCCACCTAGCATACAAAAGTCTCACCAATCCAGTTTTCTGTGCCCGCGCGGCTGCGTGGGCGGGATTCGAGCAGGCCGCTGGTCTGCGTAATTACCCCCAAAATGCAAGAGGATATGGAGAGCGGTTCGGGACCGGCCTTGCCGACGGCGCTACCGAAGGCTTGATCGGCAATGCTGTTCTGCCATCCCTGCTGCATCAAGACCCTCGCTATTTCTATCAAGGCAGCGGTACAAAGAAGTCCCGGGCCCTCCACGCCATGTTAGCTCCATTTATCTGTAAGGGAGACAACGGAAAAACGCAGCCGAATTACTCTACGTGGGGGGGCAGTCTGATTTCATCTTCCATTTCTCTCGCGTACTACCCAGGTTCCGATCGCAATGCTCAGCATGTATTCAGAAATTTTGGAATCGGAATGGGTCTGCATGTTGGCGGCAGTTTGGTGCAAGAGTTTATCTTAGACAAACTCACAAGTAGAGGTAAGCACTAGCTTCGAGCGCTCGCACCGCTGTTGAAAGACAAGTGGCGAGCGCGGATCTGCCCGACGCACTGCTCGCGATGGCAAGGTCGAGGTCGATTTAGGAGTCATCTTTCCAAGTGAAGGGTGTGGGGCGGAATCGCGACGAACTTGGGAGTTTACGGTACGAAGCCGAGGATGATCATCGTCCGCCCCGCCAAACTGATCGATAGACACGTTGACAGGTGCAGTGACTTTGTTGACGGCAACTGCAAGAGGTTTTAATGCCGGCACGTCGGAGGCGGTGACACGGGGCGAGAATTGCGATGCGCGTTGACTGGGGCCCTCCCCATCGCGCCGAAAGGCCACCGCATCGCACGCCCCGCCGACGGCTCTGAATCTCGAAACGCGATTCCATAGCAGATTCTCGAGGAGGCGATCGTACGACGATTCTCTATCTCAATCCGGAAGCTATCTCTAGCAAATGCGTCGACATAATGCGGGAGCGAGGCCACAATGTGGTAACTACGACCAAAGGCGCCGATGCACTCGCATTGATGCGCAGACAGAGCTTTGATGCCCTGGTGATGGATTTTACGCAAGAGACCGTGGACATACTAAACTTCACGACCAAGGCATGCGGCTTGCAGCCATCGCTAGCGGTATTTCTCGCTGACGAGTGGGGAGATGAACTTACAACGGGCTTGGAAGAACTCTCCCACGTGCTTATGATGTTGGAGGATGATGAGCTTGCCAGACTTAAGGTCGAAAGCCAGACAGCCTGCCAATGAATGAGGGGAGCAGATCTTACGCACGACAAATCTCCTGTTGGGTTTCCCAGGCAGCTGATCAATCCCGCAAGAATGAAAGCAGGCTGAAGAAATTTATCTCGATTCCGAGGTCGAACCCAGAAAAAGAGCGCATAGCCTTGGTCCTGGCGCTGGCTCTATTGTCTGCATGGACCCGTACAGAGGTCGTTAATCTCACCGGTTGCCCCGACTCGTTCCCGCACCCTCAGATCGGGGCACGCGCCGAACCCGATTTCGGTTGACATCGTTTCGGGCGTGCTGAGCGCAGAGGGAATGGGATTTGTTCCCCAATCCGAAATCCAGTGGAACAACAATCCATTGCCGACCACGTTCGTCAATTCACGTCACCCGCAAGCTGCGGTGGCACAGCTGGACATCTGATCCGTTCGGCAGTTCAGCCCGGAAGAGCGCGATGATCGCGGTAGTCTCGCCGGGAGCCAACTCTCTTGTGGGGTGTCCAAACGGGGGGAACTCTAGCACGGTCACTCTCGAGGTTGACTAGCGAGCTGACCTTTGGTCGGCGCTTTTCATGCGATCCAGATATGATCGGCGTCCCAATTGGACCGTCGCGCCCGAATTTTGCTGGCTTGTTCTAACCACTGGCAGTACGGATTGCTTGCCTGTCTTGATCTTAGGGACGCCCTGACGTGAGGAAGTGGATTCCGCCAGACGACTTCCAGGGACATGCTCTGCACACGAATCTCTTGTTTCTCGCCGACGATCATCGCCAACTCCTAGATAATCCCTTCGTATTGATCCCCGTGGCCGAAGCCCTTCTCTTGGCTTCTATTTCATTCATAGCCGCCATGAGCAGGATTTCTGCGAGAGTAAAGCCATTAATCGTGTTTTGCGTGATCTTGAACATAAGCACCTCATCCTGGTGGACGCCAGGGATATCGCAGTTTGTCTGCCAGTCCGCGATCGACCTAAGTTCTCAACACAGTGAGGGGTGACCAGGGCTTGCGTCACAACGCCTGCCCGCTCAAGGTCAATGCCTCAATACGGGCAGCTCCAGAACAAATGCTCACTCCATGTCATTGCTAAAAAGCGGCTTGCTATGGAACCGATTTGGAGACCAGCTTGCGATCACCTGCTAGGCAGAGCCTCGTGAAGAGGCAGTTCCGAATAGGAGGAACGACCATGTGCTCTCCCATGCTAACGGTGCAGGCAGCGCTGACCAGCGCCTCACTCGGACAAGGCGCTTGCTGTGACATCGGCCCTTCAGTTCACGAGAAGTATGAGGCCGAGTTTAATCCCGTACATATGAACTGGGTCCTGGTCGACGACATAAAAGGAAATCCCCAGGCCCAAATGCGATGGGTGGTTGACCGATAGGCATGCCGGCCTCGAATACTCATGCACGGTCTGCATCGGTTGCTCTTCCATCCGGCGACGGCTGTCGCGCTTCAAGTGTTGTTGCTTTCGGCTGTGTACTCGTCGTGATCGGCGCATTTTGTTTTTGTCCGGGCGTATTTGCGCAGACATCGGATTCCCGAACAGCGGAGGAGCCGACCAAGTCGTGGACAGCCACAAAGGACTTGAAGAGCGACGATCTAATTCCTGAACGTATTCCCGTGCGCATCATCGAAAGCCATAGCCAGAATGGCAACCGGACGCTGGACAAGCGATCGGTCGAGATTCGAGGTACCGATGGAAATTTCGAAACTTATCAGGATGTCGAAAGGGAAACCCTGACTGTCGATGCTTCCACCGTGAGAACCACGACGCGCACGTTTGCTCGGGATGTAAATGGGATGACAGCCCTCGTGCAGGTAACGGAAGAGGAGAAACACATCCTGCCCGGCGATGACTCGAATATAGTCCGCGTGACCTACAACCCCGATGTCAATCGACGGCCTCAACCAGTACAACGCGAAATCGTGGAGACGAAAAAGAACGGGAAGGGTCTGGAAGAAACAAACACGACGGTGATGCTCCCAAGCGTCTCCGGCGGTTTAGCTCCAGCTTTCAAGACGCACGAGCTCCGCAAGCGAGCCGAGAACGATACCGTGGAAACGGAAAAGACCACATGGCTTCCGGACGTTAACGGAAAGTGGCAAGTGAGCGAGATACGGCAAGATACTACGACGCAAGAAGCCAAAGACCGCAGCATCGAGGAGAGAGTATTTCGGCCCGATGCGGAGGGTAAGCTAGGTCAGATCTCTCGTGTGGTGAGCCAGGAGACCGAGAGCACTTCCGGAGAAAAGCGCAGCGTCGTGGAAACCTATTCCATCGATGTCCCCGGTACCACGCGGGACGGTAGCCTGCACCTGGTTGAGCGCAAAACCAGTACCGGGAGCTCGAGTTCCACTGGCGAGCGGGCAACCGAACAAAGAATCGAACAGATCAATCCAGGCGATCCCGGCTCGGGTCTCCGGGTGTCCGTGTTGGTCGAAGGCAAGATCGTTCCCGAACGTTCGGGAGAGCAGTCCACGGTAACCATTCGAGTGCGCGATTCGAACGGCAGCTTTGGCATAGTCTCGGTTGATACGACGAAGGCGGATCGGATTCCTGCCGTGCAGATTCAGCAAACGCCGGCCCAAAAGCCGTAGTAAAGCCATCGCAGATTGATTTATGACCACTCCAACTACAGGTCAGCGGCTCGGGTACCTTCGGCTTGCTGCCCAAACTCGGTCACTGCCCTTGGCAGGTCATTCGATGTCCATGTCGGGAGCTTCCAATCCATTGTGAGACAGGTATTTTCATCCACTTACAGCTGGCCACTTCTGGCAGCCGGATTGCGAATACGAAATGCGACTTCAAATTGCGCCAGGGAGTAGACCATGCTCGGAGAACTGATGAACATCCCAACTGACACACTCATCGACATGCTGTACATCATCCTCGCCGGAGAAGTCGCTATCAGTGCCGGGGATGTTGCGGAAATCGAACAGATTCAACGCGAGTTGCAACGTAGAGGCGGCGAGCAATGCTGGAGCTTTCAAACTGTTAACTGAGAGAAGGTGCGCAATCAGTTTGTGGATGATTGTTGAACCACGACGAGGACGGACGCTTGCTGAACCCCAAAGTGTCGGAAGAGCACAAAGACGAGTAAGGAAGGGAAAATGACCCCGCTAATAGAAACTGAAGAACTAGCTGGACCACTGAGTGCCGAAGGGATTGCACGATCAACCGTTGCAGGTGCGCCGCTAGGCACCGATGATCTGAATAAGATCGATGCGTATTGGCGTGCGTGCAAGTATCTGGCTCTGGGAATGATCTACCTGCAGGCGAATCCTCTCTTACGGGAGCCCCTGAAACCAGAACATATCAAGAGCCGACTGCTCGGCCATTGGGGCTCAAGCCCAGGGCTCGCCTTCATCTACACCCATCTGAGTCGGCTTATAAAGAGAGACGACCTCGAGATGATTTTTCTCGCAGGCCCAGGACACGGGGCGCCGGGAGTCTTAGCGCCTATATATCTGGAAGGCACGTACAGTGAAATCTATCCGGAGAAAAGCGAGGATGAGAAAGGCCTGCGAGAGTTCTTCAAGCAGTTCTCATTC
>Ga0075030_100001287_pt1 | contig 22568 bp, 18 predicted proteins | sample LitLauG_LLR_2012_FD_71393 | JGI IMG/M metagenome (GOLD analysis project Ga0075030, IMG submission 71393) | Freshwater sediment microbial communities from Pennsylvania, USA - Little Laurel Run_MetaG_LLR_2012 | ecosystem: Environmental > Aquatic > Freshwater > Creek > Sediment | place: USA...
GCCCTGCGCGCGGTGCCAGCCGACGAGGTGCACGAGCGCCCGCTCCAGGTCCCATGCGGGCCGCCAGCCGAGCTCGCGCTCCGCGAGCGTGGAGTCCAAAGCGAGGTGGGCGGCCTCGGGCGGGTTCTCCCCCTCGTCGACCTCCCATCGCAGCTCGCCCTCCCAGAGATCGGCGAGCCTCTCCACGATCCACCCGACGGTCCTCTCGTCCTGGGCGGCGGGGCCGAAGTTCCACGCCCGCGCGACGCCCGGGTCGCTGCACAGGCGCTGCGCTAGCAGCAGGTAGCCGCTGAGGGGGTTCAGCACGTGCTGCCAGGGCCTGACAGCGTTCGGGTTGCGCACGCGCACCGGCTCGCCCGAGCCAGCTGCGCGAATGATGTCCGGGAGCAGCCTGTCCTGCCCCCAGTCGCCGCCGCCGATCACGTTGCCCGCGCGGGCACTGGCGACGCGCGGCCCGGCCGCGGCGGTGAAGTAGGTCCGCCGGTATGCGGCCGCCACCAGCTCCGCGGCCGCCTTCGAGCTCGAGTACGGGTCCGAGCCGCCGAGGCGATCGTCCTCGGTGAAGCGCCGCGGCCCGGGGGCTGTGTTCTCGTAGCACTTGTCGGTCGTGACGAGCACGACCGCCTGCACGCTGTCGGCGAGCGCCCGCACGGCCTCCAGGACGTTGACGGTGCCCATCACGTTGACCTCATAGGTCAGCGCGGGCTCGCTGATCGACCGTCTCACCATCGGTTGTGCGGCGAGGTGCAGCACGACCTCCGGTCGGGCTCGCGCGAGCGCCTCGCGCATGGCCCCCGCGTCGCGCAGATCCGCAGCGATCTCGCTGACGCCCTCGCCCGCCCCTGTGAGCTCGTAGAGCGAGGGCCGGGTCGGGACCCCCCGTGATACGCCGGTCACGTCGGCTCCCATCCAGCGCAGCCACAGCGAGAGCCAGGAGCCCTTGAAGCCCGTGTGGCCGGTGATCAGCACACGGCGGCCCTGCCAGAAGTCGGAGTCGATCAGCACGCGGGCGGGTATCTTCACGCAATCGCCGCCGCAGACGCACGCACCCCGCCGGACCCGTCCCGTCCCGAGCCGCCAGAGCGGGTCCCGGTGCTGGGGATACCGCTGGCGGTAACGGACTACGAGCAGGTCGTCAGCTGGATGCACCGCATGATCGACTCTGGCGCCCGCGGCTACGCGACGGCGGCGGCGGTGAACCTCGTGATGTCCGCTCAGGAGGACCCCGCGACGATGGACGCGGTGCTCAGCGCGACGCTCGCCGTGCCCGACGGGCAGCCGCTGGTGTGGGCGCTGCACGCGCTCGGGCACCCCGCCGCGACGCGCGTCTACGGGCCCGACCTGATGGCCTGCTTCTGCGCGAGCGCCGCCCGTGCCGGCACCCCCGTCTACCTCTACGGCGGACGCACGCCCGAGGCGCTGACGACGCTCGAAGAGCGTCTGCGCGAGCGCTTCCCGGGCCTGCAGATCGCCGGCGGGTTCTCGCCGCCGTTCCGCTCGCCAACCGCCGAGGAGGACGAGCTGCACGCCCGCGCGATCGATGCTTCGGGCGCCCAGGTCGTGTGGGTCGGCACCGGGCAGCCGAAGCAGGAGCTGTGGATGCGCCGCATGCGCCCGCGGCTCAGCGCACCGCTGCTGGTGGGCGTCGGCGCCGCCTTCGATTTCCACGCCGGGCTGATCTCGCAGGCGCCGCCGTGGATGCAGCGCGCCGGCCTGGAGTGGGTCTACCGTTTCTCGAGGGAGCCGCGGAGGCTGTGGCGAAGATACCTTCGCTACAACCCGCTGTTCATCGCCGGCTTCGCCCGCCAGTACGCGGAGCACCGGCGCTCGGGGCGCCGCTCCGGCGCGAGCTGAGCCTCCCCGACGCTAACCTCTTGCCCTGAATGACCCCTTCGCAGAGCACCGCCGACGTAGCCGTCGTCGGCCTAGGCCGCGTGGGGCTGCCGCTGGCGCTCTCGTTCGCCGACCGTGGCCTTCGGACGATCGGGATCGACAATGACCCCGCGCGCCTCGGCGCCGTCGGGGAAGGCCGCATGCCGTTCTCTGAGACCGGCGCGCAGGAGGTCCTCGACCGCGTCCACGGCAGCGGGCGGCTGACGCTCTCCGACCGCGTTGCCGACGGTGCCAGCGCCCGGCACATCGTGATCACGCTCGGGACCCCCTCGTTCTCGCACATCGAGATCGACATGAGGGACATCCGCTCAGCCCTGGATGACCTGCTCGGCGTCCTGGAGCCGGGCCATTCGCTGATCCTGCGCTCGACGATCGCACCGGGCACCACCGAGTTCGTCGCCGGCTACCTGGCCAAGCACCGCGGCTTTCACATCGGCGAGGACGTGTTCGTCTCGCACGCACCCGAGCGGATCGCGGCCGGACGGTTCCTGGAGGAGATCGACACGCTGCCCTGCATCATCGGCGGCGTCGGGGCGCACTCCGGCGAGGCCGCCGCCGAGCTGTTCGGTGCGTTCAGCGCGCCGATCGTGCAGACGACGCCGGTGCAGGCGGAGCTCGCGAAGATCTGGGCGAACATCCTGCGCTACACGAACTTCGCGCTCCCCAACCTCCTGATGATGGACTGCGAGCGCTACGACGCGAACGTCTTTCAGGTGATCGACCTGATCAACCGCGACTACCCGCGCGGCGGCATCGCCAGCCCCGGCCTGACGGCGGGGACCTGCCTGCGCAAGGACTTCACGTTCTCTGAGGAGCGCTCCGCGGCACCCGGGATGCTGCTCGCCGTCTCCCGTGTCAACGAGTCCGTCCCGCTGTTTCTGCTCGAGGGCGCGAAGCGGCGGCTCGGGTCCCTGGCCAACCGCCGCGTCGCGGTCCTGGGCCTCGCGTTCAAGGCGGACACGGACGACGAGCGCGACTCGCTCGCCCACAAGCTGATCCGCCTGCTCGAACGAGAGCTCGCGGACGTGGTCGCGCACGACCCGAACGTCGCGACCCCGACGCCGTCGCTGCAGGAGTCGATCGCTGGCGCGGAGCTCGTGTTCGTGGCGGCCAACCACTCGCAGTTCCGCGATCCGGCGACGCTCGCGGCGATCGCCGACGGCGCTGCGGCGGACTGTCTGATCGCCGACCCGTGGGACTGCTGGGGAGCCGCGCAGGTGTTCGGCTATGCGTCCGAGCTCGCGACGCTCGGAGCTCGCCGGTGAGCCGTGTGCTCGTCACCGGCGGCGCGGGCACGATCGGCGCCGCCGTTGTGCGCCGTCTGCTCTCGGACCCCGCCTACGAGGTGCGCGTGTCCGACCAGCGCGTCGCCCCGCAGTGGATGCGCGAGGGCTGCGAGGTGCACACAGGTGACCTGCGCGACCTGGACCAGGCGCTCACCGCGACGCGCGGCTGCGAGCAGGTCATCCACCTCGCAGCGATCGTCGGCGGCATCGCCAACTTCCACCGCCTCCCGCACACCCTCACCGAGGTCAACAACGCCCTATACAACGCCGTCGTGCGCGCGGCGCTCGACATCGGCGTCGCGCGGTTCGTCTACGTGTCCTCCTCGATGGTGTTCGAGCGCGCGCAGCTGTTCCCGACACCCGAGGATTACCTCCCCGACTGCCCGGTGCCGGTGTCCGCCTACGGCTTCTCCAAGCTGACCGGCGAGGTGTATTGCCGCGCCGCGCACGAGGAGCACGGCCTGCCGTTCACGATCTGCCGCCCGTTCAACGCGTACGGGCCCGGTGAGATGCCGGACGCCGAACCCGGGATCGCACACGCCGTGCCGGACCTGATCAACAAGGTCCTCTCGGGCCAGCGGCCGCTGGAGATCTTCGGGTCGGGGGAGCAGACGCGGACGCTCACACACATCGACGACATCGCGGATGGCATCGTCACCGCGATGAGCGCCCCCGCCGGCCTGAACGAGGACTTCAACATCTCGGCCTCCCGCGAGCTGACGGTCGCGGAGATCGCGAAGATCATCTGGGTCGCCTGCGGCGAGGACCCCGGTGAGCTGGAGCTGCGCCACATGCCGACGTTCGCCGTCGACGTCCCGCGCCGCTGGCCGTCCGTGGAGAAGGCGGCCGAGATGCTCGGCTGGCGGGCGCGGATAGAGGTCGAGGACGGCGTCGCCGCGACGGTCGAGTGGCTCCGCGCTCTGCGCGCCGGCGCCCGGCAGGGCGCCCCGGCGTGAATGCCCGGGCAGGCCGCGGCCCGGGCGTGACCATCGACCGGACTCGATAGGGTTGCGCGTCGTGGCCGGGCAACCAAAAGCTCTAGTGACGGGAATAACCGGGCAGGACGGCTCGTATCTGGCTGAGCTGCTGCTCGAGCGCGGCTACGAGGTCCACGGGATGGTCAGGCGCGCGTCGACCGAGAAGTTCGACCGCATCGAGCACATCCGCGACCGCATCACGCTGCACCAGGGCGACCTGCTCGACCAGCGTTCGCTTGTGGACGCGCTGCGCGCGTCGGACCCCAGCGAGATCTACAACCTCGCCGCGATGTCGTTCGTGGCGGTGTCATGGATCCAGCCGACGCTGACCGCCGAGTTCACCGGCACCGGCGTCACACGGATGCTCGAGGCGATGCGCGAAGTCTGCCCCGAGGCCCGCTTCTACCAGGCGTCCTCCAGCGAGATGTTCGGCAAGGTCCTCGAGGTCCCGCAGACCGAGACGACGCCGTTCTACCCGCGCTCGCCCTACGGCGTCGCGAAGGCATACGGGCACTTCATCACCGTCAACTACCGCGAGTCATACGACCTCCACGCTACCTCCGGGATCCTCTTCAACCACGAGAGCCCGCGCCGCGGCCTCGAGTTCGTGACGCGCAAGATCACCTGGCATGCGGCGGCGATCAAGCTGGGCCTCCAGAACGAGCTGCGCCTGGGCAACCTCGACGCCGAACGCGACTGGGGCTATGCCAAGGACTACGTCGAAGCGATGTGGCTGATGCTCCAGCGCGACATACCCGAGGACTACGTGATCGCCACCGGCGAGGCGCACTCCGTGCGCGAGTGCTGCGAAGTCGCGTTCGACGAGGCCGGCCTCGGCGACTTCGAGCAGTATGTGACGATCGACCCTGCGTTCGTGCGCCCCGCCGAGGTCGACCACCTGATCGGCGACCCGGGCAAGGCCGGCAGGGACCTCGGCTGGAAGCCGCAGACCACGTTCGAGGAGCTGATCCGCCTGATGACCCGATCGGACCTGGCCAGTCTCTCGCAGGGCTGAGCGCGCCGTGGGCGTGCCGCTGTTCGACACCTCCACCCCGCTGGAGGGGCTGCGCGGGGAGATCCGTGAAGCGATCGACCGGGTGCTCGACTCCGAGCGCTACATCCTCGGCCCCGAGGTCAGCGCGTTCGAGCAGGAGTTCTCCTCCTACTGCGGGGTGTCGCACGCCGTCGGCGTGGCGAACGGGACCGATGCGATCACGATCGCGCTGCGCGCGATGGGGGTCGGCCCCGGCGACGAGGTGATCGTCCCCTCGTTCACGTTCTACGCGTCGGCGGAGGCGATCCCCGCGACCGGAGCCACGCCGGTGTTCTGCGACGTCGACGCCGAGACATACTGCGTCACAGCCGACACGGTCAGGGCCGCGCTGACCCCGCGAACCAGGGCCGTGCTGGTCGTGCACCTGTTCGGGAACCTCGCCCCCGTCGCCGAGATCGAGGCGCTCGGGGTGCCGGTCATCGAGGACGCCGCGCAGGCCGCGGGCTCGCGTTCGGAGGCGGGCCGCGCGGGCGCGCTCGGGACCGTCGCGACGTTCTCGTTCTTCCCGTCCAAGAACCTCGGCTGCTTCGGCGACGGCGGCATGATCACGACCGGAGACGCGGAGATCGCCGAGAACTGCAGGACGCTTCGCTTCCACGGCTCCCGGGACAAGGTGACCTACGAGCAGGTCGGCTACAACTCGCGCCTGGACGAGCTGCAGGCCGCGATCCTGCGTGTCCAGCTGCCGCACCTGGACGTGTGGGCGGACGGGCGGCGCCGCGCGGGCGCCCACTATGCAGATGCCGGTCTCGGCGAGATCGCCGGGCTGCCGAAGGCCGCCGGCAGCTCGTCGCCCGCGTGGCACCTGTATGTCGTGCGCCACCCGCAGGTCGAGCGCCTGGAATCCGCGCTGAGCGCGGCGGGGATCGGGCACAAGGCCTACTACCGCACGCCCGTGCACCGCCAGCCGCCGATGCGCGCATGGGCGCAGGGCGCCGAGCTTCCCGTGACCGACCATCTCGCCGCGACGCATCTGGCGATCCCGATGAGCCCCGTGCTGAGCCGCGAGCAGGTCGACGAGGTGCTCGCGGCGGCCCGCGCCGCCGGCTAGCGCCAGCGCTCGAGCAGGTCCTGCTCGGGCACCTCGCGCACCACGCGCGCGGGGACGCCCATCATGACCGCCCGCGCGGGCACGTCGGCGGTCACGACGGCCCCCGCTGCCACATATGCCTCCTCGCCGACGAGGATCCCCGGGGTCAGCACGGCGCCGCCGCCGATCCGGCTGGCGCGCGCGAGCACCGGGCCGCGCAGCGCGAACTCCGGCCCGTGGCGGCCCATCGTGTCGTCGTTCGTCGTGACGACGCCGGGACCGACGAACACGTCATCCTCGACGACGCTGAACGCGGTCAGGTAGACGCAGCTCTGCACGCGCACCCGCGCGCCGACTGTGACGTCGTTGTCGACCACGCTGCCGCGTCCGATCAGGCTGCCCGACCCGATCACCGAGCGCTCCCGTATGAAGGCCTGGTCGCCGATGATCACGTCCTCGCCGACGCTCGCGCCCGCGAACAGGACGGCGCCGGTGCCCACGCTCACGCCCGCGGCGAGCTCCAGCGGCCCGGTCTCGCCCGCAGCGGAGGAGTGACGCGAGAGGCGCGGGCGCTTGCCCAGCACGGCGTGGTCCTCGACCCGGCAGCGATCGCCGATGACGGTCCCGTCGTGGACGACGACGTGAGCGCCGAAGGTGACGCCCTCGCCGACGCGGACGCCGTCGCCGAGCGTGGGCCCGGCGCTCACAGCCTCACGACGTTCGCGGCGCCGAACTCACGGGTGACGCCGCGCAGGTCGACCACGAGGCGGGCTCCGCGGGCGAGCCGCTCGTGATCCACCGAGGGGTGGGCCGTCACGATCAGGGCGAGGTCGCAGTCCGCGACCAGCGCATCCAGCGGAGAGCTCGACAGCCCGAACTCGGCGAGCGCGGGCACATGCGGGTCGTGGTAGGAGACGTCGGCTCCGAGCTCCCGCAGCAGCGAGATGATCTTCAGGGCGGGCGACTCGCGGATGTCCCCCACGCCCGGCTTGTAGCTCACGCCGACGACGCCGACCCGGGCACCTTTGACGGCGAGGCCGCGGTCGTTCAGGGCCCGCTGGGCCTTCGCGACGCAGTGGTAGGGCATCTGCTGGTTGATCTTCCCCGCCAGCTCGATGAACTCCGTCGACATGTCGAACTCCCGCGCACGCCAGCTCAGGTAGAACGGGTCGACCGGCAGGCAGTGCCCTCCCATCCCCGGCCCCGGCTCGAAGCGCATGAATCCGTAGGGCTTGGTGGCGGCGGCCTCGACGACCTCCCAGATGTCGATCCCCATGCGATCGGTCAGCATCGCGATCTCGTTCACGAGCGCGATGTTGACGGAGCGGAAGATGTTCTCAAGCAGCTTGGAGAGCTCCGCCGCCTCGGGGCTGGAGACGCGCACGACGCTGTCGCAGACGCCGGCGTAGAGCTCCACCGCGCGCTCCGTGCAGGCGGGCGTGAGACCGCCTATCACCTTCGGCGTGGTGCGCAGCGTGTAGTCGGTGCGGCCGGGGTCCACCCGCTCGGGCGAGAAAGCGAGGTTGAAGTCGCGGCCTGCGGCCAGACCGCTCTCCTCGAGCAGCGGCGCGACGCGCTCGCGTGTCGTGCCCGGGTAGGTCGTGGACTCCAGCACGATCAGCTGGCCGGATCTGACCACGCCGGCGAGGGCGCGCGTCGCTTCGATCAGCGGCCCGAGATCGGGCTCGCGGTTGCGCGTCAGCGGCGTCGGCACGCAGATCAGCACTGCGTCGGCGTCCGCCAGGCGCGCGTAGCGGGTGCTCGCCTCGATGCGGCCGGAGACGGCCGACAGCGACTCGTCGGAGACATCCTCGATGTAGGAGCGCCCGTCGGAGATCGCCTGCACGCGGCGCGCGTCGGTGTCGACCGCGATCACGTCGCGGCCCTCCCGGGCGAAGGCGACCGCGAGCGGCAAGCCGACGTAGCCCAGGCCGATTACGCCCACGGTCCTCATCCGTGCGGCCAGTCTACGGGCTGTCTTGGACGCGGTCTCAGGGCGTTGCGCCCATCGCCTGCAGGGATCTCAGGTCGGCGCTGACCATGCGCTCGACGAGCTGCTCGAAGCTGACCTCGGGGTACCAGCCGAGCCGCTCGCGCGCCCGCGCCGGGTCGCCGACGCTGGGGGTCGGGTCGGGGGCCCTGACGAGCGTCGGGTCGACCCTCACATAGCGCTCGGGCTCGAGGTCCACGCAGCCGAAGGCGACGGACGCGAGCTCGGCGACCGTGTGGCCCGTGCCGCTCGCGAGCACGTAGTCGGCGGGCTCGTCCTGCTGGAGCATCATCCATGCCCCGCGGACGATGTCGCCCGCGAAGGACCAGTCGCGCACCGCGTCGAGCGAGCCGAGCGAGAGGTGGTCCTGCAGGCCCAGCGCGATCGCCGCTACGCCGCGGCTGACGCGCCGCGTGACGAACTGCTCGGGCCGGCGCTCGGACTCGTGGTTGAAGAGGATCCCGGAGCTGACGTGCAGCTCGCCGTGGCCGCGCAGCAGCCCGGCGAGCTGATGGGCGGCGAGCTTCGCGACCGCGTAGGGGGTCGCCGGCCTGCACCATGTCTCCTCGCTCTGCGGGCTCTCCGGCGCCCTTCCGAACATCGCACCGGATGACGAGACGAACACGCGTGTGCCCTGATCGAGCGTGCGCGCGGCCTCGAGGATCGCCGCGCAGGAGCCCGCGATCGCCTCGACGGTCTCGCGCGGGCGCTGCCAGGAGGCGGGAACGAACGACGGCGCGGCCAGGTGGTAGATCTCACGCGGAGCCACCTCCAGGACGGCCGCGCGCAGGCTGTCGGGATCGTGAAGGTCGCCATGGATGAGGCCAACCCGGTCGCGCAGGTGCTCGGAGGAGCCGAGAGCGCCACCGGAGTCCCGCCTGAGCACACCCGTCACCTCGTAGCCCTTCTCGAGCAGGAGCTCGGCGAGGAACGACCCGTCCTGACCGGTCAGCCCGGTGATCAGCGCGCTGTGCGTCATGGCGATGGCACGAGCTTATGCGCTGGGGGCGCCCGGCCCGGGGTCGTAGATGCGCGCGAGGGACTGCGCGACCGCTGCCGGCGCGCACAGCGCGCGCACCCGGGCAAGGCCCCGCCGCCCCGCCGCAGCGTCCCCGGCGCGGCGAGTTATCGCGTCCGCGAGCGAGGCGGCGTCCCCCGGCGCGACCAGGCCCTCCTCCTCCACGAGCTCCGGCAGCGCCCCGACGCGGCTGGCGGCGACGGGCAGCCCGGCCGCCATCGCCTCGGCGACGGATGCGCCGAAGGTCTCGGCCGAACGCGAGGGCGCGAGCGCGATCGCCGCTCCCTCACGCAGCTTCGCGAGCTCGGAGTCGGCGACCCGGCCCGCGAAGCGCACATCGCCGCCGCCGGCCCTGGCCCTCAGCGCCGCGAGCTCCGGCCCGTCGCCGGCGATCACGAGCGGGATCCCCGCGATGCGGCAGGCGTCGATCGCCACGTCGACGCCCTTCTCGGGCGAGAGCCGTGACACGACGAGCGCGTAGCTCCCCGACGGCGCGGCCGCGGCGGCCGGCGGCCACACCGGCGGCGCCAGCACCCGCACACGGGTGAAGTCGAGCGGCGCGCCGAGCTGCCGCAGGCGCGCCACCGCGAACTCGCTCGGGACCACGACCACATCGGCCAGCTCGACGAGCCTGCGCTGCCACAGCGCGAGCGACGCGCCGTATGCGACCGCCTCCGGAATGCTGCCGCGGCAATTGCGCCGGATCCCGGGTGTGGTGTTGCGGCCGTGGCAGCGGGTGCACTCCCGCCCGCCCGTGAAGCACACCCCGACCGCGCACACGAGCCGGTACTGGTGAAGGTGCAGCACGACGCGGGCACCCTCGCGGCGCGCCGAATCGAGCGCGCGCCAGCCGAGCGCCGGGTGCAGGTTGTGGGCGTGCACGACCCGCGCGCCGCTCTCGCGCACGGCACGCGCGACCTGCTGCTCGTCGGTGCCTCCCCGCAGCAGCCCGATCGCGGCCCTGGCGCGGGGAATCCCGGCCGAGTCCCTGCTGAGCGTCGTGACCGGCTCACCGAGCTCCTCGCGGACGAGCCGCGCGAGGTCCTCTACCACTCGCTCCTCGCCGCCGGCGACCCGGTAGCGGTTGTGAAGGAACAGGACCATTGTGCGCCCGCAGCCTATTGCCAGCACGCGACCGGTCATGGGCGCGCGCGGCCGAACCTAGACTGTCCCGGACATGAACCGCGCCTCGATCATAATCCCGACCCGGGATCGCCTGCCCTACCTGGAGGTGACGCTCCGCTCGATCGCCCCGCAGGCACAGCAGGCCGGCGCGGAGATCCTCGTCGTTGACGACGCGGGCCCGTCGGCGGCGGCGCGCGAGCTGGCGGAGAGCGTCGGCGCCCGCTACGAGCCCCACGACGGCCCGTGCGGGCTGAACATCGCGCGCAACACGGGCATAGAGCGCAGCTCCGGCGACCTGGTGGTGTTCGCCGACGATGACATCCGCGCGCTGCCCGGCTGGCTCGCGGCATTTCTGGAGGCGGCCGATGCGAACCCGGACGCCGACGTGTTCGCGGGGCGCATCACCGCGAGGCTGGAGGGCCGCCCACCCCACAGCTGCGGACGCGAGCGACCGCCGATCACCTCGCTCGAGCTCGGCGAGCGCGACGTCGAGACCGAGCACGCTTGGGGCACGAACATGGCGATCCGCAGGAGCGCGCTGCACCGCGTCGGCCCGTTCGACGTCTCCCTCCCATCCGGCGAGGGAGACGAGCAGGAGTGGCAGGAACGCATGCTGAGAACAGACCCCGGGGCACGCATCCTCTACGTCGCAGGCGCCGGCGTCGAGCACCGCCGCACACCCGAGGACAGCACGCTGCGCTCGCTCGCCCGTGCCGCCGAGGCGCGCGGACGGGCCGCCCGGCGCGTCGACGCCCGCCGAGGCTCGGCCCCGTCGCTGGCCCGGGAGGCACGCACGCTCGCGGGCTGCCTCGGCCACGTCATCCGTCGCGGATGCCCGTCGGCGATGACGATGGCGGCGCACAGCGCAGGGCGGCTGCGGGAGGGGATCCGGGAACGGCGCGCGCCCGCCGCGGAGCGCCCCGCGCCGCGCGCGGCGCCCGGCGAGGACTTCCTCTCCGGCGCGAGCGGGACGGTCGGGGGCGTCGATGCGATCCGGCGCAGCGCCGTCGACGGAGCCGTCGATGCACGCGAGCGCCTGACGGGCATGCGCTCCCGGCTCACCAGGGCCGCGCAGCTGTCACCCGCCCGCCGGCGTGTGCTTGTGCTCGGCGTCACCCGCCCGGAGCACCGCGCCCTCGCGGGGGCGATCCGCGCCGAGCTCGAGAGCTCGCGCCATATCGTCGAGATTCACACCCGCGGCCCGGACGGCGCGGGTAAGTTCGAGAACATCAACCGGCTGCTGTCCGAGCACCCCGCCGGCGGGCACGACTGGCTGCTGGTGGTGGACGACGACGTCGAGCTGCCGAAGGGATTCCTGGACAGCTTCCTGTTCCTGTGCGAGCGCTTCTCCCTCGCGCTCGCGCAGCCCGCGCACCGCCTGCATTCGCACGCCGCATGGCAGGTTACGCGGCGTCGCAGCGGCGTCGTCGTACACGAGACCCCGTTCGTGGAGATCGGCCCCATAACGGCGTTCTCGAGCGAGACGTTCGACGTCCTGCTCCCGTTCCCGGACCTTCAGATGGGTTGGGGGCTCGACGTGCACTGGGGCGCCCTGGCCCGTGAGCACGGCTGGCGCTGCGGCGTCGTTGACGCCGTCGCGATCCGGCACCGCGTCGCGCCGGCGGCCTCCGCATACCCACGCGCGGCGGCCGTCGCGGAGGCCCGCGAGTTCCTCTCGCACAGGCCGTACATCACCGCCGGCGAGGCCGAATCGACCCTGACGACGCACCGCAGCTGGTGAGCGCAGCCGGCAGCAGCGGCCCGCGCGTCGCGGTCGTCGCCGAGTTCTACCCGAGCGTCCGCGACCCCGTGCTCGGCGTGTGGGCGCACCGGCAGGCGCTCGCCGCCAGGGAAGCGGGCGCCGAGGTGCACGTGCTCGCCCTGAACCGCCTAGTCCCGCCGCGAGCCGCGCTCGCGGCCGGCGCCGGGCAGGCTCTGGGGGCGACTATCTCGCGTGCCCGCGAGCCACGCCGGCAGGTGCGCGACGGGATCCCCGTCACCTATGTCTCCTACGTGTCCCCGGGCCGGGACCGCTCATATGCGAGCTGGGGCGCGTGGGCGGCGCGCCCGCTCGGGCTGGCGCTGCGACGGCTCTCACGCACCTTTCCGTTCGAGATCGTGCACGCCCACAACGCGGTTCCCGCCGGCGACGCCGTGCGCCGGGCGCGTCCGGGAACTCCGATCGTCGTGTCCGTGCACGGCGGCGACGTGCTGTACACCGCGCGGCGAAGCAGCGCAGGTGCCGAGGCCGTCGCCGCCGGGCTCGGCGCGGCCCGGCTCGTGCTCGCGAACAGCGCGGGGATCGCCGACCTCGCCCGCGCGGCGGGCGCGAGGGAGACCCGCGTCGTGCACCTCGGGACGAGCCTGCCGGCGCCGCAGGGCGCTCCGCGGGCACAGGCCGGACCGCCGGCGCTCGTGACGGTCGCGCACCTCGTCGGGCGCAAGCGGCACTCGGATGTGCTGCGCGCGCTCGCCGTGCTCGCGCCGCGGCACCCGACGCTGCGCTACTCGGTCGTCGGCGACGGGCCCCACCGGATCGCGCTGGAAGGACTCGCGGCCCGGCTCGGGATCGCAGACCGCGTCGATTTCCACGGTCAGCTCCCGCCGCAGGAGGCGATCGCGGTGTCCCAGCGGAGCACCCTGTTCGTGATGCCCTCGACCGACGAGGCGTTCGGCGTGGCCTACGTCGAGGCGATGGCGGCCGGGGTGCCGGCCATCGGCTGTCGCGGGGAGCCCGGGCCGGAGGAGATCGCCGCGGCGGGCGACGGCTTCGTGCTCGTCCCCCCCGGCGACATCGAGCGGCTCACGCAACGGATCGACGAGCTTCTCTCCGACCCGCGGCGCCTGCGCGAGACCGGCCGGCGCGCGAGGGCCACGGTGACCGCGAACTTCACGTGGGAGATATGCGGCCAGCAGACGCTCGCCGCATACACGCACGCGCTGACGTGAAGCCGGTCCTGTTCGTCACCGGCAACGTCCCCGCCTACCGGGTGGGGGCCCTCGCCCGCCTGCACGAGCGCGAGGGCATCGAGGTCTGCCTGTTCGGCGGCCGCTCCACCCACGGCGGGCCGCCGAGCGCCGGGACGCTGCCGTTCCCGGCCCGCACGGCGGCGCCGCCCGAGCTGGCGCACCTGGCTCGCAGCGCGGGCTACCGCGCCGTCGTCTGCCCGACGGGCGGCAGGCTCGCACCACTCGCGACGTGGCTCGGGGCTCGCGCCGGGCACAAGCCCCTGCTCCTGTGGGCGTCGCTCTGGGCGCACCCGCGCAGCGCCGCGCACGCCCTCACCTACCTGCCGCTGCGCCGCCTGTACCGCTCCGCGGACGCCGTCGTCACATACGGCCCGCACGTCAGCGCCTACGTGGAGGCCCACGGCGCGCTGAACGTCCATGTGGCGCCGCAGTCGGTCGACAACCGGTTCTGGTCAGAGCCCGGGGTCCAGGCCGCCGCCGACCTGCCGCCGGGACCCGCGATCAGGTTCCTGTTCGTGGGGCGGCCGGTGCCGGAGAAGGGCCTCGGCGTCCTGCTCGACGCCTGGGGCAGATCATCGCTCGCGCCCGGTCAGGCGGAGCTCGTGCTCGTGCAGGCGGACGCTCCGGGACAGGACGGCGTGCTCGCGGTCGCGGGCGGGACCCCCGCGAGGCTGAGGGAGATCTATGAGGCATGCGACGTGCTGATCGTCCCGTCGGTCGCCACCGCGACGTTTCGGGAGCCGTGGGGCCTGGTAGTGAACGAGGCGATGAACCGCGGGCTCTGCGTGATCGCCAGCGACACGGTGGGTGCCGCCGCCGGCGGGCTCGTGCGCGACGGGCGCAACGGCCTGATCGTGGGCGAGCGCGACCCGGGTGCGCTCGCGCGTGCGATCTCCCGGCTGGCCGGGGAGCCCGCGCTAGCGAGGAGCCTGGGCGAGGCGGGCGCGCGCGACGTGAAGGGCTACAGCCACGACGCATGGGCGGCTGGGTTCTCCAGCGCGCTGAAGTCGCTCGGCCTCTCCGCGGCCGTTGGTAGCGTTGAGTAGTCAGCACATGAGAACCGCCCGCCAGGACAGCCCCAGAGCCCTGCCGGCCGCGCTGCTGGCGGCCCTCCTGAGCGTGCTCGCACTCATCGTGCCCGCACCCGCGTCCGCCGGCATCGGCGAAACGATCATCCTCAGGTGCACCCACGGCGAATCGCTCGCCGGCTTCAGCCAGGCCGCCTATTCGCAGGCCCTGAGCGAACTCAGCGCGACGTCCGAAGAGTACACGGGGTGCGCGGCCCTGATCCGCCAGGCGCAGCTCGCAGCGGCCGGCGGCGGCACCGGTGGCCAGGCCGCCGGAGTCCCGACCCTGCTGGCGGCGACGCCCGTCGAGCAACGTGCGATAGCGCGGGCGCTGCATGCCGGCGGTGCTCCCGTCAGCGTCGGGGGCGCGGTGATCCGGCCCGGCGTCGTGCCCGTCAACGTCTCCTCGGCGATCAGTGCCCTGCCGACCCCGCTGCTGGTGCTCGTCGTGCTCCTGATCGCATTCATCGCAGTGATCGCGGCGGGAGGCCTGCGGGATCGTGTCCGCGCTCGCCGAACCGACTGAGCGCCCGCCGCTGCCCGGCGGGCAGGCCGCGAGCGACGACCGGCAGGCGCCGCCGTGGCCGCCTCCCCGGAGGGTCAGCCCGATGTGGATCGCGGGCGCCCTGACGCTCGCGATCGCATGCGCGGTCACGTTCTTCGCGAAGGGCGGCCTGAACCTCAGGACGATGACCTTCACGGAGATCGCGCTGACACTCGGCTCGGGTGCGATCATCGCCGGCGCGCTCGTTCTCGGGCCCGGCTCCGGGCGCCGCGACGGCGCGTGGCCGATGGCCCTGCTGCTGGCCCTGACGGCGCTCACCGCGATATCGATCTCTTGGTCGGTGGCGCCGGACGAAAGCTGGCAGGACGCGGGCCGCATGCTCGCCTACAGCGCCGTGTTCGGCGCCGCGATCGCGCTGGTGCGGGTGGCCCCGGGGCGCTGGCCGGCGATCATCGGCGGGCTGGCGGCCGCCTCAGTGGTCGTCTGCGGGTACGCGCTGCTGACGAAGATCTTCCCCGGCCCGCTGGGCCCGGCCGACGCCTACGCCCGCATCGAGGAACCCTACGGCTACTGGAACGCGGTCGGCCTGACAGCCGCGATGGGCGCGATCTGCTGCATGTGGCTCGGCGCCAGGCGCGACGGCCACGCGCTGCTGAGGGCCCTCGCGTACCCGGCCCTCGGCCTGCTTCTCGTGACGCTGATCCTCGCCTACTCGCGGGGTTCGCTCGCGGCGCTCGCAGCGGGGCTCGCGCTTTGGTTCGTGCTCGTCCCGCTGCGCCTGCGCGGCGCGGCGCTGCTGATCATCAGCTCCCTCGCCGCAGGCGCCGTCGGAGCCTGGGACTTCAAGACCCATTCGCTGAGCGCCGAAGCGGTGCCACTCGCCCAGCGCACGACGGGCGGCCATCAGCTCGGCGTGCTGGTGCTCGTGATGCTCACGGTGCTGCTGTGCGCGGGCGTCGCGATCGGGTTCATGACTGCTCGCCGCGCTCCCTCGGCGCGCACGCGCCGGCGCGCCGGTGCGGCGCTGTTCGCGGTGATCGGCCTGTTCGTGCTCGCGGCGCTGGGGGGGCTGGCGCACAGCCAGCGCGGGCTCACCGGGAGCATCTCCCACGCCTTCAACAACCTGACGGACCCGAATGCGAAGACGCCGCCCAACACGCCCGGGCGCCTGACCGCCGTCGCGAGCGTGAGGGCCCGGTATTGGAAGGAGGCGCTGCAGATCTTCAAAGCCCACCCGGCGCTCGGGGCCGGCGCAGACGGCTACCGGGTGGCGCGGCTGCGCTACCGGACCGAGACGCTGGAAGTCCGCCACGCCCACGGCTTCCTCGTGCAGACCCTCGCCGACCTCGGGATCGTCGGCCTGCTGATCGCGCTCGGCCTGCTCCTGACCTGGATGGGCGCCGCCGGCAGGCCCACGCATCCCTTCAACCGCCGCTGGGCCCCGTGGGGAGAATGGCTGAGGCTCAACTCCGGCGGCCGGCCGGGATGGCGGCGAGCGCCCGGCCCCTACACCCCGGAGCGGATCGGGATGCTGGCGATGCTGTGCGTCGTCGTCGTGTTCGGGATGCACTCCCTGATCGACTGGACCTGGTACGTGCCGGGGAACGCCTGCGTCGCGCTGCTCTGCGCCGGCTGGCTGGCCGGGCGCGGAGAGCTCGGGCAGGAGCCGGCAGGCGACCGACCCCGCGCCGGCAGCGCGCGGCCGGCGCGGATGCGGGTCGCGCTCGCGTGCGCCGCGATCATCGCCGCGCTGCTGGCGGCGTGGACCCAGTGGCAGCCGCAGCGCTCTGAAGAAGCCCGCGCGCAGGCGCTGACGCTGCTCGCACACGACCCCGCGGCCGCCGTGCGGGCCGCCGAAGGCGCCGTCTCGCGCGACCCGCTCTCGGTGGAAGCGCTGTTCGCGCTCGCGAGTATCCAGCAGACCGCCGGCAAACCCGCGCTCGCCCGGACGACGCTGCAGTCGGCGGTGCGGCTGCAGCCCTCCAACCCGCAGACCTGGCTGACGCTCGGCCGCTACGACCTCACGCACGCGCCACGCTCGGCGCTGGCGGAGCTGCAGGCGGCGATCTACCTGAACCCCGAGTCGATCGCGCCCGAACTGCTGGCCGAGCACCAGCGCGAAGCGGTGGAAATCTACAACGACTACGTGGAGGCGGTGCGGGCCTCGCAGACGCCGGTCAGTAGCGCGAGCGGATCGCCGTCACGAGCAGGTGCGCTCTCGAGCCCGGCAGCCCGCCGGCGTGCCGCACAGCGACTTCGCCGAATCCGAAGTCGCGAAGCAGCTCGGTGATCGTGCTGGCGTTGTAGAAGCGAAGGTGGTCCGAGCGGGGGTCCATCCGCTCGGAGAACGCGCGCCGCGAGATGGCCATCCAGATCAGCGTGACGGGCCCCGTGTCGGGGGTCGTGAGGAGCAGGCGGCCGCCGGAGCGGAGCACCCTGCGGACCTCCGACAGCCACGCCGCCGTGTCCGCGACATGCTCGATCACCTCTCCCGCCCACACGACGTCATAGGCGGCGTCCTGCAGGTCCCACCGGCCGTCGGCGATCAGCGCGGTGGCGAGCCCAGGGTGGGCCCTGACGGCGCGCTCGAGCGGCTCCTGTACGACGTCGACGGCCAGCACGTCCGCGCCCGCGCCCGCCAGCTCCGCGGCGAAGGCGCCCTCGCCGCAGCCGACGTCGAGCACCCGCTCACCGCGGGCGACGTGAGCGAGCAGGAAGTCGCGCCTGAGCGCGAACGACTCGGGGGCCAGGCCCTCGGGCAGCGCCTCCCAGATCGCCTCCTGCTGTGAGCGGGTCGACACAGCGGACTAGGCTAGAGCCGCAGGCCGCGCGAGGTCGGCGCGGGCGCCGCGAACGTGAAAAGCCCGGAGCTTGCGTGCAGGGAAACTGTCATACCTACTCAGATATACGCTTAATCAATATGTTGGCGTGGTGTTCTGGGCGGGAGCAGCGATGAGTGGCCGGCGACCTTGAGGGTCGCGTTCGACACAAGGCCCTCATCGGACGCCAACGGCGTCGGCCGCTACGCGCGCTGCCTGCTCGGCGCGCTGCGTGAGACCCGCTCCGCGGCGGACGAGCTGCTGGAGACCCAGCGGCCGTCGACGACGCTCCGCGGCCGCCGCGCGGATGCGCTGCACTCGCCGTGGTTCGAGGGCGCGATGCTGCACAGCCCGTGCCCGACGGTCGTCACCCTCCACGATCTCGCGCAGCTCAAGCGCGCCAGCGAGCATCTGCGCGGCGGTGTGCGCCCGCGCCTGCGCCAGCTCGCGGTGCAGCGGGCCGCAGCCGTGATCGTCCCGACCGAGACGGTCGCGCACGACGCCGTCGAGCATCTCGGTGTCGATCGCGAGCGGATCGCGGTCATCCCGGAGGCCGCGGACGCCGGCTTCTCAAGGCGGCCCGCGGACGACGTCGCGGCGGTGCGAGAGCGGCTCGGGCTTCCCGAGGCCTACCTGCTGCTGGTTGGCGGCCTGCGTCGCCCGGACCCGGGACGGCACATCGGCCGCCTGGCCGCCACGACGCGGGAACTGCCGCTGGTGATGGTCGGCCAGGCCAGCGCGTGGGCGCGCGAGCTGCCGGGCGTGATCCTCACCGGCGAGGTGAGCGACGAGGACCTCGCGTGCATCTACACCGGGGCGCACTCGCTGATCCTCACCTCCGAGAACGAGGGCTTCGGCCTGACCGCGGTCGAGGCGCTGTCCTGCGGGACGCCGGTCGCGGCATGCGAGGCGCCGGCACTTCGCGAGGTGCTCGGCGACCGCGCGTCATTCGTGGAGTGCGGCGACATGCAGGCGCTGATCGATGCGGCGCAGCGAGCCTCGCGCCCGGCGCCTGCGCCGCCGGCCTGGAGCTGGCAAGACGCGGCCCGCAGCACCTGGGCGGTGTATGCGCGCGTCGCCGAGGCCGCCGTGCAGCAGCGGCCCGCGGGAGCGCGCGCGGCGCTGCGCAGGCGCGCGGCTGGCAGCGCGGTCGAGGGCGCGGAGGCTCAGTAGGCGCCCCGGCGCAGGAACACCGCCGGGATCGTCTTCAGCAGGATCGTCAGGTCGAGCGCGAGCGACCACCGCTCTAGGTACAGGAAGTCCAGGTGCACGAGGTCGTCGAAGTCGAGCTCCGAGCGTCCTGAAACCTGCCACAGGCCCGTGATCCCCGGCAGCACCAGGTAGCGCTTGCGGTGCCAGTCCTCGAGCATCTCGAAGTCACGCTGGGGCAGCGGCCGCGGCCCGACCAGCGACATGTCGCCGCGCAGCACGTTGACGAGCTGGGGGAGCTCGTCGAGCGAGAAGCGGCGCAGGAAGCGCCCGGCCGCCGTCAGGCGCGGATCGTCACGGATCTTGAACAGCGCGCCCGAGGCCTCGTTGAGTTCTTCCAGGTCGGCCTGACGCTCCTCGGCGTCGGTGTGCATGGTGCGGAACTTCAGGCACGCGAACGGCCTCTGGCCGATCCCGGGGCGCATCGAGCGGAACAGGATCGGCCCACGCGAGGTGATGCTCACCGCGATCGTGATCGCGATCAGCAGCGGGCTGAGGAGAACCAGCAGGATGATCGAGCCGACGATGTCGAACGTCCGCTTCAGCGCGAAGTCGATCCCCTCGAAGACGGGCGGGCCGAGCTCGAACAGCGGCAGCGACTGCCCCGGGACGAACTCCGCGCGGTGGATCAGGATCTCCATCGTGGAGGGCGCGAGGCGCACCCGGATGCCGCGGCGGTGGCACTGGTCGACGAGCTCGACGGCGTCATCCTGCGGGAAGTCCGGGTCCGCGATGATCAGCTCGTCGACGCTGGTGGACGCCAGCACGTGCTCGAGGTCCGCGAGCGAGCCGAGCGCGGTGACCCCGCTCACCTCCATATCGCCGGGCGCGAGGAAGCCCACGACCTCGATCGGGGAGTGCGGCGCGTCGCGCAGCGCGCGCGCCACGTCTCCGATGTGCCTGCCGCGGCCGACGAGCACCGCGCGGCGCTGGTAGCCGGCGGCGCGCAGGAGCGTTGCGGTGCCGCGCTCGTACACGGCGCGGAAGACCGATACGTAGAAGATCGCGAAAGCCAGCGAGCCGTAGAACAGGTAGTAGCTGGAGAAGTGTTCGCCGTTTACCACCGCGAACAGCAGCGCCACGAACGCGACCTGGAACAGCGACCCGACGATCCGCGAGAGGCCGGGCCTGATCGCGCGCTCGGCGTAGAGGCCGGAGCGGGCGAACAGCAGCGCGGTCAGCAGGTAGGCGAACGGCAGGAACTGCTTGGTGCCGTCGATCGCCCGCGAGGGCTGCGGGTCGCCGTGGAACGCTTCCTTCAGGATCAGCGCCGTGAAGATTGCGAGCGCGACGGCGATGAAGTCGAGCGCGAGCAGCGAGATCACCCGCGTCAGCCGGCGCAGCGTCGACATGCGCAGCAGGAACGAGAGCATCGGCGGGCGCTTGCTGCGGATGTCCCGGTCGGAGACGTCGGTCCGTCCCGCGGCCACCGCCAGCGTCGTGCGAGTGGAGGCCGGCTTATGCGGCGGCGGGGCGACGGTGCCGGGCCGCGCGGACTGTGCCGACGGTGTGGATGTTCCAGGCAAGCGTGGACCCATCTCGCTGCTCACAACACCTCAGACTGTCATATGTAGCGGTCACGGGGCAGGGCTCGCGAACGCTGCAACGGCGCGCTCAGTGCGAGCCGCCCCCCACCAGGATCTCGATCCCGGAGTCCTCGATGGTGCGCGCCAGCCCGTCGCGGAGCGAGACCTCCGGCGACCAGCCGAGCAGCTCCCGCGCGAGCGAGATGTCGGGCTTGCGCTGTTTCGGGTCGTCCTCGGGGAGCGCCTCGAAGAGGATCTCGGAGGTCGAGCCGGTCAGCTCCTTCACCGTCTCGGCGAGTTCGAGCAGCGTGAACTCGTCGGGGTTGCCGATGTTCACCGGGAAGTGGTGCCCGGACTGCGCGAGGGCGATGATTCCGCGGATCAGGTCGTCCACGTAGGTGAACGAGCGGGTCTGGCTGCCATCGCCGAACACCGTGATCGGCCGGTTCGCGAGCGCCTGGCGCAGGAACGTGGGGATCGCGCGGCCGTCATGCGGGCGCATCCTGCTGCCGTAGGTGTTGAAGATCCTCACGATCGCGGTGTCCACGCCCTGCTGGCGGTGGTAGGCCATCGTCAGCGCCTCGGCGTAGCGCTTCGCCTCGTCGTAGACCCCGCGGGGGCCGATCGGGTTGACGTGCCCCCAGTAGCTCTCGGACTGCGGGTGCTCGAGCGGGTCTCCGTAGACCTCGCTCGTGGACGCGATCAGGAAGCGTGCCCGCTTGGCCTTCGCGAGCCCGAGCGTGTGGTGGGTCCCGTAGGAGCCGACCTTCAGCGTGTGCAGCGGCAGGCGCAGATAGTCGATCGGGGAGGCCGGCGACGCGAGGTGGTAGACGAAGTCGATCGGCTCGTCGACGAAGTAGGGGTCGATGATGTCGATGTTCAGGTGCACGAACTTGTCGGGGTCGCGGATGTGCTCGATGTTCTTGAGCGAACCGGTCTCGAGGTTGTCGACGCAGATCACGCGATTGCCGCGCGCGAGCAGCTCGTCGCAGAGGTGCGAACCGAGGAAGCCGGCGCCGCCGGTGACAAGGCAGGTGGTCATCACCCGCAAGCTTAGTCGTTCGCGCGACTATCCTTCCCGGCATGTCCGCCACGGAGGAGAACCTGACCATCGCGCCGATCGTCGGCGCGGACGATCCGCGCCGCTTCACCGACTCGGGGATCGAGATCGCCGAGCTCTACACCGCGGCGGACCTCCCCGGGCAGCTCGAACTCGGCGAGCCCGGCGAGTTCCCGTACACGCGCGGCGTGCACCGCGAGATGTACCGCAAGCAGACCTGGACGATGCGCCAGTACGCGGGCTATGCGTCAGCGAAGGAGTCCAACGAGCGCTACCGCTACCTGCTCTCGAAGGGCTCGACGGGCCTCTCGATGGCGTTCGACCTCCCCACCCAGCTCGGCCTCGACTCGGATAACCCGCGCTGCCTCGGCGAGGTCGGCAGGACCGGCGTCGCGATCGACACGATCGACGACATGCGCACCGCATTCGACGGGATCCCGCTCGACCAGGTGTCCACGTCGATGACGATCAACGCACCCGCGGCGTGCCTGCTGCTGCTCTACGAGCTCGTCGGCGAGGAGCAGGGTGTCCCGAGCGAGAAGCTGCGCGGCACGACGCAGAACGACGTGCTCAAGGAGTACATCGCCCGCGGCAACTACATCTACCCGCCCGAGCCGACGATGCGCCTCACGACCGACCTGTTCGCGTACTGCCAGGAGCGCGTGCCGCGGTGGAACACGATCTCCATCTCGGGCTACCACTTCCGCGAGAAGGGCTGCTCGGCCGTCCAGGAGGTCGCGTTCACGCTCTCCTCCGGGATCGCCTACGTGCAGGCCGCGATCGACAAGGGCCTGGACGTCGAGGACTTCGCGCCGAGGCTCGCGTTCTTCTTCAACGGGCACAACAACGTCTTCCAGGAGGTCGCGAAGTTCCGTGCCGCGCGCCGCATGTGGGCGCGGATCATGAGCGAGCGCTTCGGTGCGAAGAACCCGAAGTCCACGATGCTCCGCTTCCACACCCAGACGGGCGGCGTCACGCTCACCGCCCAGCAGCCCGAGAACAACATCGTGCGCGTCGCGCTGCAGGGGTTCGCCGCCGT
>Ga0075030_100001289_pt1 | contig 22556 bp, 19 predicted proteins | sample LitLauG_LLR_2012_FD_71393 | JGI IMG/M metagenome (GOLD analysis project Ga0075030, IMG submission 71393) | Freshwater sediment microbial communities from Pennsylvania, USA - Little Laurel Run_MetaG_LLR_2012 | ecosystem: Environmental > Aquatic > Freshwater > Creek > Sediment | place: USA...
CACGAGCACATTGGTATCGAGGAAATCAGGACCGGTCATACAGGTCTTCTCGCTTCCATGTCCGTTTTCCTATGCTGACCTGGAGTCGTTCAAAACTCCGCTCGAGCGCTTCCAGTTCTCTGCGCTTGCGGCCGGATTTGGCATGCTCGGCGGCAAGTTCCTGCAAGTAGGCGCGCACCAAACCGGTCAGGGTGGTGTCGCGCTCGACGGCGATTTTTCGGACTTCCTTGACGAGATCATCGTCAATGGAGAGGGTGATGTTCATGGACCCATAATAAGGGAAAACCTTAATATGGGCAAGCCCGGGCACTTAAGGATGCTGCGGCACCCCGCTACGCCGCGGCCCAATCCCACGCATCGCAAAGGACGCGATGTGTGGGGCACCCACCCGTCTCTCCATTGGAGGGATCTAGTTGAACCGCACCATCACATCCGGGCCCTTGTCTAGGTGGATGCTTTCAATGAAGCGCACCTTGCCGGTTTTCAGGGTCAGGATTACGGACGACGTGCGCTCGCCTTCGCCGAAGAAGCGGACGCCTTTCAGGAGCGCGCCGTCGGTGACGCCGGTGGCGGCAAAGATCAGTTGCTTGCCGGGAGCGAGATCTTCGGCCTCGTAGATTTTGTTCTTGTCCTTGATACCCATCTTGGCGATGCGCTCTTCAAGTTCGGGCTTCTCGATGACAAGTCGGCCCAGCATGTACCCATTTAGGCAGCGGATAGCGGCGGCGGTGATGACACCTTCCGGCGCTCCGCCCGAGCCCATCACGGCGTGCACCCCGGTTCCGATGATGGCGGCGGCGATGCCGGCGGAGAGGTCGCCGTCGCCGATCAGCTTGATGCGGGCGCCGGCCTTGCGAATGTCGTTGATGAGTTTTTCGTGGCGCGGACGATCGAGCACGATCACGACCAGATCGTCAACGCCGCGGTGCAGGCGGCGGGCAATGTTACGCAGGTTGTCGGCTACGGGAGCGTCCAGTTCGACAGCGTTTTTGCAGGATGGGCCGACCACGATTTTTTCCATGTAGCAGTCGGGCGCGTGCAGCAGGCCGCCTTTTTCCGAAGCGGCGAGAACCGTGATGGCTCCCGGAGCACCGGTGGCGCACAGGTTTGTGCCTTCGAGGGGATCGACGGCAATGTCGATGTTGGGAACCTGCCGGCCGTCGGGGAAGGTGGCGCCGACTTGCTCGCCGATATACAGCATGGGTGCCTCGTCGCGTTCGCCCTCGCCGATGACGATGGTGCCGCGCATGGGCACGGTGTCCATGGTCTTGCGCATGGCCTCGGTCGCGACCTGGTCGGCGAGCGGACGGTCTCCCTGGCCCATCGTGCGGGCGGAGGCAATGGCGGCTTTTTCAACTACGCGCAGAAACTCGAGCGCGAGATCGCTTTCAATGTTTTCCCCGAAACTTTTGGCATGCGGTTCGGGACGGGCTTGCGTGGGCATGAGTGCCTCCGTAGGAACGATGCGGCCCTAAAATGACTGCGGCTAGGGACTATAACCCAAGGGCGTAGGACGGCGAAAGGACGTACGCCACACCGCGGGACTGCCGCCGCTACTAACAAAACAGCGGCGAACGAGTCCAACCTTGTGTGCATAGTCCCGTCGTGGCCGGCAGGCCGGGGAACTCCGATTGATGCCACTGCTGAACATGCGCGGCGGGGTGTACAATTCGTCCGGTTTCGGGCCGCGTTCGGTTTGCTTTTCTAATGCTTACCCGTTCTCTGTGCCAGTTCGCAAGCATCTTCAGAATGATTCCCGGCTCAACGAGTTTTCTTTACTTAGTCTCTTACTGGAAGGAGTTCGCATGTTTTCAATTCGAAAAGTCCTGCTCCTCATGATCAGCTGCACCTGCCTGGCTGCAGCCCAGGACATGCAAGAAGGCCGTTTGCTGCGTTTTCCCGATATCTCGAAAGACAAAATTGCATTCATGTATGGCGGTGACCTTTGGCTGGTTTCGTCGGCGGGCGGTACGGCCAACCGCATGACCTCGCATCCGGGCAGGGAGCTGTTCCCGAAGTTTTCGCCGGATGGGAAGTGGCTGGCCTTTACTGGCCAGTACGACGGGAATTTCAATGTGTATGTGATGCCGGCAAGCGGCGGGCAGCCTCGGCAGTTGACGTTCTACCAGGGCTCGGCCGGACAACTGAGCGACCGCATGGGGATCCATAACGAGGTGATCGCCTGGACGCCGGACAGCCAGCGCATTGTCTTTCTCTCGCGCCGCGACGCTTCGAATGGATGGACGAAACGGCCGTTCACGGTTGGCCTGGACGGCGGGTTGCCGCAGCCCATGGCGATGGACGAGGGCGGGCTGCTTTCGTTTTCGGCCGACGGAACCAAGGTCGCCTACAACCGGATTTTCCGGAACTTCCGCCAGTGGAAGCGCTACACCGGCGGCCTGGCGCAGGACATCACGATCTACGACATCAAAAACAACACGGTGGATGCCGTGATTCCCCACACCGAACACGTCGATTCGTTCCCGATGTGGCACGGGAACACGGTTTATTTCGCATCCGACCGCGGGGCCGAGCAAAAGATGAACCTGTACAGCTACGACCTGGGCACGAAGCAAGTCGAGCAACTGACGCACTTCGACGAATTTGACCTGATGTGGCCGAGCCTGGGGCCGGATTCGATTGTGTTTGAGAATGCCGGGTACCTGTACACGTTTGATCTCGCGACCAAGCAGCCGAAGAAACTGACGATTTACGTGCCAGGCGAGCGCGATCAGACCTTGAAGCATTGGGTCAGTGCGACACGCCACATCGAGGATTCCGACATCTCGCCGGACGGGAAACGGGCCGTCTTTGCGGCGCGTGGGGAAGTGTTCACGGTTCCGGCGAAGGACGGCAGCGTCCGCAATCTGACGAATTCTCCGGGGTCGCGAGAGCAGCACGTGGCGTGGTCGCCGAACGGGAAATGGATTGCGTATATTTCAGACCGGACGGGCGAGGACGAGATCTACATTGCCCAGCAGGATGGGCTGGCGCCGGAGCAAGCGGTCACGAGCGGCCATGTGGGCTTCATGTTCCAGCCGGTGTGGTCGCCGGACAGCACAAAGATTGCCTGGGGCGACAAGGACCTCAAGCTCTGGTACGTGGACATCAAAGAGAAAAAGCCGGTCGAAGTCGATCGCGCGAAATATTTTGAGATCAGGAACTACACGTGGTCGCCCGACAGCAAATGGCTGGCCTACGACAAGAATCTGGAGTCCGGGTATTCGGTGGTCTATCTGTATGCCTTGGGCGACCGCAAGATTACACCGGTGACCTCGGAACTCGAAAACAGCTATGCGCCGGTGTTTGACCGCGGGAAGCGGTATCTCTATTTCTTGTCGGACCGGGATTACAACGAGGTTCTGGGGAATATTGATTTTGAGTTTGCCAATCCGAAGACGACGCGGGTTTATGTTGTCACCCTGACGGCGGACGAGCCCTCGCCATTCCCGGCTCTGAGCGATGAAGTCAAAGTGAAGACCGAGGAAGCGGAGGCGGAGGCGACAGCGGCGGCGGAGAAGAAGGGTGGGAAGCAGCCGTCCAAGGAAAAAGAAGGGAAGACCGGCGAGAAAGAAGAGAAAGCTGAGGCCAAGGAACCGCCCAAAGAATTCAAGATCGATCTCGAGGGCATCCAGAACCGCGTGGTCGCGCTGTCGGTGCCACCCGCGGTCATTCGCGCGATTGATGCGTCCAAGGATGCGATCTATTACGCGAGTGTTCCCATCCAGGGATTGTCGGGGCCGCTTCCGGGTGAGAATCCGGCGATCCACGCCTACGATCTGAAAGACCGCAAGGACAAGGTGCTGGTGGATGGGGCCGAGGGGTTCTCGCTTTCTTTCGATGGGTCGAAGCTGTTGTACCGCGCGCAACCTCCTGGCGGCGCGCCGAGCTATGGGATCGTTGATGCCAAGCCTCCCGATTCGCCACACAAAGTGGGGGATGGCGCTTTAAACCTGGCCGGGTTGCGCGTTGAAGTGGATCCGCAGCAGGAGTGGAAGGAAATCTTCAACGAGGTCTGGCGGCAGGAGCGGGATTACTTTTTCGAAGCGTCGATGAACGGCGTGGATTGGAAGAGGATGCGGGACAAGTATGCGCAGCTGCTTCCTTACGTCGCCGACCGCTATTCGCTGACGTACCTGCTGGGCGAGATGATCGGGGAGCTGTCGAATTCGCACACCTACGTGGGCGGGGGCGATCTCCCGGAGCTGCATCCCGTCAACGTCGGGTTGCTCGGGGCGGACTATGACGCTGACGCCAGCGGCGTCTATCGCATCTCGAAAATCTATCCCGGGGCAAACTGGGAGGCCCGCGCGCGCTCGCCTCTCACCGAGCCGGGGGTGAACGTCAAAGAGGGCGACTACCTGATCGCGGTGAATGGCCGCGCCCTGAAGGCTCCGGAGACGCCAGACGAGATGTTGACGAACACCGCCAACGAAGTGGTGACGCTGACTGTGAATTCCAAACCCTCGCCGGAGGGCGCGCGGAACGTGACGGTCAAGCCGATCGGCGACGAGTTTGCTCTGCGCGAACTGAACATGGTTGAGACCAACCGCAAGAAGGTCGACGTGGCCAGCGGAGGGAAGATTGGCTATGTCTACCTGCCCGATATGGGCGGCGACGGCCTCAATGAATTCGTACGGCAGTATTTTCCACAGGTCCGCAAGCAGGGAATCATCTTCGATGTCCGGTACAACGGTGGCGGATTCGTCGATCAGCTTATCTTTGAGCGCCTGCGGCGCGTGCTGGCGGGCATGACCTCGGCGCGGAACTTTGAGAACAGCGCGGGCAGCACGATTCCCGCGCCCGTGTTCCACGGCTACATGGCCTGCGTCACCAACCATTACGCTGCCTCTGACGGCGACTTCTTCAGCTACTTCTTCAAGCAGTACAAGCTGGGGCCGCTCATTGGCGAACGGACCTGGGGCGGCGTGCGGGGGATTCGGGGGCAAATGCCGCTGATGGACGGCGGCTACATCACGCGGCCGGAATTTTCGCTCTACGGGCTCGACAGCAAGTGGCTGATCGAAAACCGCGGCGTGGCGCCGGATATCGTGGTGGACAATCCGCCCGACCTGGTGCGGAAAGGGCAGGACCCGCAACTGGAGAAAGCGATTGAAATGCTGATGGAGCAGATCAAGGCGAATCCGAAGACGCTGCCGGCCCGGCCGCCGGACTTGCCGACCTATCCCGATAATCCGGGAATGTGAGTGATTTGTGTGGCGCGGGCATTTCTGCCCGCGCTGCAGTTTATTCTGCTGCACGCTTTTCGCGGGCAAGAATGCCCGCGCCGCACATTTTTCGTTGCGCTCGCAATGCCCGGACAACAGTGTCCGCGCTACACTTCACGCATGACTGAGCGCAAAGAACCAACCTATCTCCTGACTGAGAAACAAGTCTCCGAGAAGAGCGAGATCGCACGACGCTTCCTTGATACGCGCACGCGCTTGAATGAGAATGTTGACAAGGCCGACAACTTCCTGGTCAAGCGTTTCTATAACATCGATCACAATACCTATCTGGAAGGCGCAGTTCCGGCGAAATACAAGGAACTGATGGGGTTGGTGGCATCGGCCTGCCTGCGCTGCGACGACTGCATCGATTACCACATGATCCAGGCATACCGCCTCGGTGTGAATCGCTCCGAGCAGGAAGAAGCGATCAATGTGGCGCTGGTGGTGGGTGGCAGCATCGTGATCCCGCACCTGCGTCGTGCGTATGAACTGCTAAGCGAACTGTACGGCTGAGTAGGTCTGGGAGGTGTGTAAAATCGCAGGCGAAGCTGAGGAGAGTCATGCCAGACACCGCAACCGAAGGAGCCTCAAAGGGGGTTCGTGCGTACCAGCCGCATGCCACGGGACGAATGGAATCACTCGCCGGCTTGCCGCTGGCGACGTTCGCAGCGCGGGGCGCGGCCTTTCTGGTGGATCTCGTTATCGTCTTGATTGCATACATCCCCTGCATGATCCTGATCAAGTGGTTGGTTTCGGGCCGAAATCCGCACACCCAAATCGACGTGAACTGGGACTTCCACGAACCTTCCAATGTGATTTTCGCGCTCTTGTACTTCGGGTTGACACTCTATTTTGGCAACGGGCGCACCCTGGGCAAGCGCCTGCTTCGGATCAGAGTGGTGTCGCTGGTGCACGATCGCATTACGTTCTGGCAGTCGATGGAGCGTGCGCTCGGATATGGAGCCTCCATGCTGGAAGCCGGCTTCGGATTCTTTCAATACTTTACGAACCTGAACCACTGCTGCGTGCACGACCGCATCGCGGAAACCATTGTGGTTCGGGAACGCTGAAGCTCTCCCAGTCGGACGCGTCAAAGTCGTTACCTGGAACGCGTCTTGCTTCTGGTTACTTCCGGCTGTCCAATTCTCCCTCCGGACCAACTCGTTTTGGAATATACTTGCTCCCACACCAAGGTGAGGTGACCTGCAGCCTTGCCCTTTGCGCGTCGATCGGTTGATTTTTTTGAACGCGACAGACCCTAGATTCAACAATCGCATACACCAAAGATCGGGGATTTGAGCATCTCACTCTTCTCCGGCACTTTGAGGAGAATCCAAAATGACCGCACGACGAATCTTCTGTCTGACGTTGCTCGCGCTGGCGCCGATCACAGTTGCCCGAGCTCAGGAAAACATACCGAACACCTCCGGTGACCGTTCCGACTCGCCGATTCCGCAGCTGCTGCCGGGATCGGCACGTCCGGCAGGAGTTCCTGTGGCCGCGCCGGCGAAAGGCCCCGATGCGCTGGTGCCCCTAATTGTGCCGAAGGGCATGTCGTTGCAGGTCGCGCTGGAAAAGGAAGTTCGCATCAAGCGGGTGGGGCAGAGTGTGTACGCGCAGGTGGTCGAGCCGGTGTATGCCTTCGATCATCTAGTGGTGCCGGTGGGATCCAAGGTTCTCGGGGAAGTTACCCGGATCGAACCGGTGTCCAAAGGCCAACGGACCCTGGCGGGCCTGGATGGAGATCTCACGCCCGCACGGAAAATTGAAGTGCGCTTCACGGATCTGGAACTGCCCGGCGGCCAGCACCTCCCGCTGCATACCAGCGTGCTGCCTGGTTCCGGCCAGGTGCTGAAGTTTTCGACTGCGCCAGAAACGAAGAAGACGGTAAAGGACTTCGCATCCGAGAAAACGAAGCAAGCGAAGCAGCAGGCGAAGGACCAGTGGGACGCCGCCATGCAGCAACTGAAGACGGCGGGACGAATGCACCGTTTCGAGCGTTATGCCGAAGCCCAGTTGCCGGTACACGGCCAGTACGTCCCGGCTGGCACGATGTATTTTGCGCAGCTGGAAGATCCGCTGGATTTTGGCAGTGAGCCGCTGACGCCCGAGAGGGCAGCGTCGCTGGGAGGGCCTGTGCCGGAAGGTAGCGTGGTGCATGCGCGTCTGCTGACCGCGTTGTCATCGGCCACGGCGCAGAAGGGACAGGATGTGGAAGCGGTTCTGTCGCGTCCGCTGTTCGAGGGCGACCGTTTGATCCTGCCGCAGGGCAGCAAACTGGTGGGCACGGTCGGACAAGTGCAGCCGGCGCGGCGCTTGAAGAAAAACGGACAGCTGCGCATCGCCTTCCACCAGGTAGTTCTGCCGGATGGCGTAGAACAGAAGGTGCAGGCAGCACTGGTCGGAGTGCAGGCGGGCAAGGACGCGAATGTGAAGCTGGATTCCGAAGGCGGCGCGGAGGCGACCACTTCCAAATCCCGATATGGCGACTTGGCCTTGTCACTTGGTCTAGCGGCCATCGCCGCGCAGGATGGCGACGGGGATGGAGGTGGACCCACAGTCGCCGCAGGGAATTCCCGCGGATTCAAAGCAGTGGGAATTATTACGACCGTGGCGGCCCGATCGCGTGCCTTCGGCTACGGGGTGAGCGCGTACGGCGCCAGCAGGTCGATCTACCGGAATTTGGTGGCGCGCGGGCACGAAGTGGTGTTTCCGCAGAATACGGCGATGGAGATTGGGATTGGCACGCGCGCGGCGACAAACCCAGCGCCTGAGCCCGTGGCGAAGTCGGCGCCGAGTGCGGGGAGCGGGCAATAACTCGGGAGGATGTACGTCCTTCCAAGTGGTTCTCCTCGGCGCCAGGACCTCATAATTTTTTCATGAGCCGGCCTTGGCACTTTCGATTGGTGCCCTTATGCGTATTATTTATTCCTTTTCAAACAGCCGCTGCGCAGCCGTCGTCTGCGCGAAAAGATACGGTTGCGTTGCGTGTTCTGGTTTCGCCAAGCGATCCTCTCGCAGCGCACGATCTCAGCTTTGACGCGAGCTTTGCTCGTGAAGCGGTTGACTACTTGCGATCCCCCAACCTCACGCTCGCGGATCGCATGGCCGAGTCCCCAGCCGTCACGCACATCCTCAACCACGCCCGCAATTTCGACTACGATGTGCCGAAGGATTCCCGCCACGCCCTCGTGGAAGCCCTGCTCGGGGCGAAAGACGCGCAGGCTGCACGCTCCGCCATCTGCGCACAGAGCATGGAATACTTCTCAAAGGACATGCTTGCAGACCCGCATTGGGTTCGCGATGTGCTTCGTTATCTGCCTGCGGAGTTCAGGTTTCACGGAACTCTGTTTCTGACCTTTGGCTATGACATTGGCGTGTCTTTTGGCCCGAACGCATCGCTCAATTGCACCCACGCGCATTTCGATCATCATTCTCGGGAGTTGCTTTATTACGCGATTCACGAATTGCATCACACCGGTTTCATGGCCTATCAAACGCCGCCAAAGCTGTCTGAGATAAAAACCTGTGCCGACTTGCTGAACCTCGTGGACTACTCGACCCAAATGGAAGGGATGGCCGTGCTGGCCGCATACCAGCGCCGCCGCGATGAGCACGCGCTGGCCGATGATCCCGACTATGTCGCCCTGCAAGATCAGAAGCGGATGGAGGCCGAGCTCGCCAGCTACTTCAAGGATTACCAATATTTGAAGAACCGCCGCACCCAACCCGCTGATGCCGATGCGTGGGCGGTCATCAAGCGCATGTCTTCCGGGGAACGCCTGTGGTACCGCGTTGGAGCGGAGATGGCCCAACGCATCGAGGCGAATAGAGGGCGCAGCGCTCTGGTCGAATTGGTCAAGCTAGGCCCGGCGCGGTTCATCGCGACTTACCAGGCTCTAGTCCCGCCCCACACCGCTCATTAGTCGTATCACCAGCTTGTTTAGAACGCGTCGATCCCGGTCACGCTCGACCCGATAATCAACGTGTGGATGTCGTGGGTACCCTCGTAGGTCTTCACGCTTTCGAGGTTCATCAGGTGCCGCATGATGGGGTAGTCGTCGGCTACGCCATTAGCGCCGAGAATGTCGCGCGACATGCGCGCGCATTCGAGCGCCATCCACACATTGTTGCGCTTGGCCATCGAAATGTGCTGGTGCTCGACCTTGCCGGCATCTTTCAGGCGTCCGACCTGCAGGATGAGCAACTGGGCTTTCGTGATTTCGCTGATCATCCAGGCGAGTTTTTCCTGCACCAGTTGGTGCGAGGCGATGGGCTGGTCGCGAAATTGTTTGCGCAGCAGGGAATACTGCAGCGCGCAGTCGTAACAGGACATGGCCGCGCCGACCGCTCCCCAGGCGATTCCGTAGCGCGCCTGGTTCAGGCACATCAGCGGAGACTTCAGGCCTCCCGATCCCGGCAGCAGATTCGACTCGGGAATGCGCACATCCTGTAGCGAGAGTCCTGATGTGACCGACGCGCGCAGCGACCACTTGCCGTGAATATCGTCGGCCTTGAAGCCGCGGCGGTCGGTTTCGACCAGGAAGCCGCGGACCTTGTCGTCTTCGTTTTCCACCTTCGCCCAGATGACGGCGACGTCGGCGATGGTGCCGGAGGTGATCCACATCTTCTCGCCGTTCAACAGGTACTCTTTGCCGACTTTCTTTGCGCGGGTGCGCATGCCGCCGGGGTTCGACCCGAAGCCGGGCTCGGTCAGGCCGAAGCAGCCGATCTTTTCGCCTTTCTGCATGGCGGGCAGCCAGGTCTTTTTCTGTTCGTCGGAGCCGAAGGTGTAGATCGGATACATCACCAGCGCCGACTGCACGCTGACAAACGAGCGCACGCCCGAGTCGCCTCGCTCTAGTTCCTGGGTGACCAGTCCGTACTCGACGTTGCCCATACCGGCGCAACCGTAGCCCTGCAGCGAGGCGCCGAAGAATCCGAGGTCAGCCATGGGCTTGACCAGTTCGCGCGGGAAGCGGCCCGCGCGGTTGCACTCTTCGATGATGGGGACCAGATTGTCTTCGATGAACTTGCGCGCCGTGTCGCGCACCAGGCGCTCGTCGTCGCTTAGCAGAGCGTCGAACTCGATGAAATCCACACCTCGGAATTTGATGGCTGGCATTTTCTTGTCACCCCACTAGACGGGCACGCCGTCGACGGCAAACTAATTAAAGTAGCAGACGGCGGGCTTGGGGCGCTAGAAGGGGAACCCACTCATCACGGAGTCCACGACGAGTGGGGTCCCCCGCAGCCATCCGACTGACGTATACTTTGCCTGCAATCGGCGTGTCCCTCTGACTGCTCGCTTAAGCATCCATTGCGTCCAGCTGTTTCATCCAATTGTCAGGAGGTCGGAATGTTCACGAGAAGGATGCCCGTTGGTAGTGTGCTGGCTACCGTGGTCCTGGGCTCAGCCGCGATCTTCGGCCAGGAGAAAGTTGCGGCACCGCCCGCTCCGTCGGCGCTCGAATTTCCTGTGGTCATGCGGGAAAACGTGACGGCTGGCAAAACCCCGGTTGGAACCAAGATCAAAGCGAAACTGACGGTGGCCACCCTGGTGAATGGCGTGGTCGTCCCGAAGGACGCCGTCTTCTCGGGAGAAGTTACCGAGTCGGTGGCGAGATCTGCAGCCGGGCCCTCCCGCCTCGGCATCCGTATGGACTCGGCGGAATGGAAGCATGGCTCGGCGCCCATCAAGGTTTATCTGACTGGATGGTATTACCCGACAAAGATGGACATGGGGCAGAATCTGGCGTATGGGCCGATGAACAATTCCGTTACCTCGAGAACCGCGAGCGGAAACGGCACGTATCCGGACTCGAATGCACCCGCTTCCCAGCGGTTTCCGGGCCATGAAAAAGATGCCAGCGCGGACCCGGGATCGAACCCGCCGCTCGTGGTTACTTCGGACCATCGTGTCATGATGAAAAATGTGGAGTCCACCCGCAGCAGTGACGGGTCGGTGGTGATTACCAGCAAGCGCTCCAATATCAAACTGGACAAGGCGACGACCTACGTTCTGGCAGCGGGCGAGATTGTGGCGGCGAAGTAGACCCTCCTTCTGTGCGACCGATGGAGACTCGGCGGTCAGGCCTACATGTGGCCGCTGCTGGTTATGACCTCGGGTGAGGTCTCGCGGTCCTCTTAGGCGCCTTCGCCCGTTTCGAGTTTGAGGCCTTCTGAGTTCCAGATCCCGAGGCCCTCCGCGCCCCCGGTACCTTCCCGATTCGAGGATCCTCGGCGAGAACGAGGTCGCATGCGTGCAGGGCCGCTTCCTCGAAATCCTCGGCATCGGCCGGAAGGACCTGCCAGCCTGTCACCTTTTTCCCCAATACCTGAATGGATCGCATGTTGGGGAACTCGCGCCGCAGGGTCTGGTGATGCTCCTCGGTGGTGGCGAGCCAGACCCCGTTGTCGGCCGTCTGGGCGCGTTTGTCGCGCAGGATGAGGACAATCTTGTCCTGAACGTAGATGGCCAGGCAGCCGAACATGGGGCGGGTGCGGGGCGACAGCGAAGCAATCGCGTCGAGCACGAATTCATGCGGGACGCGCTTGCGCTGCTTGACGGGGAAGAGCGCATCCAGCGGCAGGAAGGCCGAATCGTCACGGGGCTTCGGAATCGGTTCTTTAATCAGTCTAGAGGATGTTTCTGGTAATCCCGCCCTGCGTCTCTTTCTCATTTTTCAGAACCGTACTTAGAATATTGAACAACTGGTTCGCCTTTTGGTCAACGCTCTCAAACATCTTTGGGCTCCCCTGCAGTTTATTCTTGAACGAAGCGTAGCTTTGTGCGAGCGATTTCTGCCGCGAGACGCATTTCGACAATGCGTTTTGTCTTTCTTTGAGACTGGTCGTTCCCTCGAGAAAAGTTTTCCGTAGCGCTGAAAGGCAATCAGAGAGGGATTGCAATTCAGCCTCGAATGCTCGAGCCAGGGTGGCATCCTTAGATGCCGCCTCGATAGCTGACATAGCGGTGAGTATGTCTTGGATTAGTTTACTTGTGACAGTCATCTGGGGACTCCTGGGATTGCTGGAGGCCGGGCGGTATGGGCCGTCGACGTGGTCCAAGACACGCAATGGAGTTTCTTCGTGAATTTGCCTCCAGGGTATGAGGGGAAAGTACTCCGAATCTTCGGTTCCGTCTGTGACCTGCGAACGCCGCCTACGCCACACTGAGTCGCGCTATCTTTGTGCGCAAGATTGGGCGCAATAGCCCGGGCCGCGGCCCTTGACAACCCGTTTCATGGTGACGCATGATCCTCAACCGTGAAGATCTCAGGACGATTCGCTCTTGCTGCTCTTCTGACGGGGGCGTTTGCTTCGTCCCCTGCTCAATCCACCTCCGCGAAATCAGCGACTCGTCCAGCCATCGTGGGCGTCGCCCACATTGGCTTGCGCACGGACAGCCTGGAGGCTTCCCGCAAGTTCTACACCGGCGTTCTGGGTTTCCAGGAGCCGTTCAGCCTCGACAAACCTGCGTCCCAGGGCGGCGGTCTGTTACTGACTTACTTCAAGGTCAACGATCATCAATACATCGAAATGTTTCCAGAGTTGACGGATCCCGCGATGGACCGCCTGTCGCACATTTCGTTTGAAACGGCGGACGCCGAGCAGCTTCGCGCCTACCTGGCCAGTAAGGGCGTCAAAGTGCCGGATCAGCTTGCGCCGATGGAAGACGGCAATCGCGGGTTTGATGTGGAAGATCCCGATGGCCACGTGGTGGAATTTGTGCAATTCGTGCCGGGATCACTGCACGGCCGCAACTTCGGTAAGTTCCTTCCCGCGAGCCGCATTTCCCCGCGCATCATTCACGTCGGCGTGACGGTGAAGGACCGGGCTGCATCCGACCATTTCTATCAGGACATTCTCGGATTCAAGGAAATCTGGCACGGGGGCATGACTGACAACGAAACTGACTGGGTGGACATGCGCGTTCCCGAAGGAACGGATTGGCTGGAATACATGCTGAACGTGCAGCATCCCGATGTGCGCGAGCTGGGCGTGATGCATCACTTTGCGCTCGGCGTGGCGAGCGTGAAGGCTGGTTACGAGAGCGCTGTCCAGCGCGGATACAAATCTTCCGAGCAGCCCCAGATTGGCCGCGATGGCAAGTGGCAGTTCAATATGTACGATCCTAACTTCACGCGAGTGGAATTGATGGAGCCGAAACCGGTCAAGAAGCCGTGCTGTTCGCCGATGCTGCAGTAACCAAGAGCGCAAGGGGCGCCACTCGTAACTCGCTACCCACTACTCGCGACTGTTTTTCGAAAATGTTCGAGGATCTTCTCGGCCTGAGATTTTGTCACGACTGCTGACAGGGCCGCTGCGTCGGCCTGCTTCACGGCTTGCAGGCTGCCGAAGTGTTCGAGCAGCCGGCGGGTGGTGGATTCGCCGACGCCCGGGATTTCGCGGAGTTCGGTAGCCCGGTCACGGATCTGGCGGCGTTTGCGGTGGAACGTAACGGCAAATCGGTGGGCTTCGTCGCGGATCATCTGCACCAGGTGAAGGACCGGGGAATGATGATCGAGGACGACGGGATCGCTCTCCTGTCCGTACAGATAGATAATTTCTTCACGCTTGGCGATCGCAGCCAGCGGTTGGTTGATGATTTCAAGCGCTTCGAGGGCCTGGGCGGCAGCGTGGAGCTGTCCCAGTCCGCCGTCGATCAGCACCAGGCTGGGCATCGGCTTCTTTTCTTCCTGCACGCGCTGGTAGCGGCGTGTGACTACCTCGCGCATCGAGGCGAAATCGTCTACGCCTTGCACCGTCTTGATGATGAATTTGCGGTAGTCGGACTTTTTCATCTTGCCGTCTTCCCAGACGACCATCGACGCTACGGTTTCCGCTCCCTGGATGTGCGAGATGTCGAAGCACTCGATGCGCTTGGGGAGTTCGGGGAGCGCGAGCGCGTCCTGGAAGGCTTCCTGGATGGCGCGCGCATTTGGCTTCATCACACGGAAGCGCTGGTCGTAGGACTGCTTGGCGTTGTTGCCGGCGAGATCGATGAGTTCGCGCTTGTCGCCGCGCTGCGCGACGGTAATGTGGACTCGTGTGGCGCGGCCTCCTTCGCCGGCTAACTGTTCGCCCAGCGCTTCTTCCAGTTCTTCTCGGTCTTCGAAGTCTACCGGGACGTAGATATTGCGCGGGACGTAGGGCTGCGCGAGATAAAGCTGCTTGACGAGGGCGGAAAAGAATTCGCCGGGATGGAACTCATTCGCGATGTTGCTTTGAAAGGGCGCGTCTTCAGACGCGCCGTCAGAGCCCGTTTCAAGACGGGGCTTTAGCCCCAGAAACTCTGGGAGTTCCTCCCAGAAGAATTCGCGGCGGTCGAGAACTTTGCCTCCGCGCATGTGGAATAGATTTACGGCGAGCATCTGGTTTTCGTAGTGGTAACCGAAGACGTCGGCGTCGTCGCCTTCGACAGCCGCTATGCGCTGCTTTTCCTGTAGCTGCTCTACCGTCGAGATCAGGTCACGATAGCGGGCGGCACGTTCGAACTCTTCGGCTTGGGCGGCTTCGGCCATGCGCTCGCGGAGTGATTTGACCAGGTCGGTCTGGCGGCCTTCGAGGAAGAGCTTCACGTCGCGCACGGCTTCGCTGTAGATCTCAGGCGTGGTTAGTTCCTTCACGCAGGGACCCAGGCAGCGCTTGATGTAGTACTGCAGGCACGGGCGCGGATGGTAGCGCGTCAGGTCTACCTTGCAGGACGGGACGAGGAAATGGCGGTGAATCAGGTCGACGATGCGGTAGGCGAGGTTGGCAGGGAAGTAGGGGCCGTAATAGACACTGCCGTCTTTGCGCAGGCGTCGCGTGACGTAGACGCGCGGGAAGCGCTCCGCGAGCGTCAGCTTCACGTAAGGATAGGTTTTGTCGTCGCGCAGCAGGATGTTGAAGCGCGGCTTCTTCTGCTTGATTAAGTGATTTTCGAGCGCGAGGGCTTCTTTGTTGTTGGCGACGACGATGTAGTCGACGTCGACGGCTTCGCGGACTAACGTGTCGGTTTTGGCGTCTTCCCAGCGCCCTTCGTGAAAGTAGGAGGAGACGCGCGAGCGCAGGTTCTTCGCCTTGCCTACATAGATGACCTCACCCTCGGAGTTCTTGTAGAGGTAGACGCCGGGGGAGGTCGGCAAGGTGCGGATTTTGGCGGGGAGGTCCATCCCGATGCTGGATTCAGTGTAATGTAAAACATCGAAACAGAAGTGTGTTACAATTCTGTGGTATGAGTGACACCATAACAATCCGTCTTCCGGAAGATCTTGCCGAGTGGCTGAGAAAGACCGCCCGCAAGACCGGAATCCCGATTGGCCGCCTGGTTCGCGAACAATTGGAACGCGCCAGGGAAGAGAACGGGGACATGGCCTTCATGCGGTATTGCGGAATTATCAGCGGCCCACCTGACCTCTCCTCGCGCAAGGGCTTTTCACGCAAATGAAGGCCATTGCGGACACCGGTTTTGTGGTTGCCTTTCTTAACCGGTTCGACGGACATCACGACTGGGCCCGGGAGATTGGAAAAGGGATTTCCGCGCCGCTATTGACGTGCGAAGCGGTATTGGCAGAGGCCGTATTCCAAATTCAGTCCGCGGAGGAAGTGCTGGGCCTGTTGCGCGCCGGATTCCTGCGCCTTGCCTTTGACTTGAGCGAACATGTCGATGAAGTCGAGGCTTTGGCGGAACGCTATCAGGACCGCACGCCCGATCTTGCTGACTTGTGCCTCATTCGCATGAGCGAACTGTATGACAATTTGCCCGTGCTCACAGTCGATGAAAAGGATTTCCGCGTCTATCGAAAAAACGGGAGAGACGTGATTCCGATCGTGTGCCCGCCGCGCGGGTGAATCAGCCTAACAGCACACAGGACGACAATGATCTTTCACGCGGTTTTGTCCCTGGTGTAATCTTCTGACTGCAATAGTTATGATTACGCTGAGCATTTTGGGGGAGCTATGGTGAAGCGTTTCGTCGCCGCGCTTGTTATCTTCGCAGCCGTTCTTTCGGTGGCTCAGCCCACAACTAAATCGAAACAACTCCCACCCCTCTGAAATTAACTGTAAGAACGGATCGGCAGGCGTACCGATTTTCGGAAGAGATGGTGATAGAAACGCAAGTTCTAAATGTCACTAATGAAGACGTGTACATCTGGGAATCGGATTTCTGCTGGAATCCTGCGAAGGGGTTCTCGATGTATATAACGGCAAAAGACGGTTCATCAGCGCGGAGCAACTTCTTACTGGATTGCCTGCCTCCTCCGCCGCAACCAGGTAGCGCATATCAGTTCCTCAAGCTAAAACCGCAGGAGTTTCACGGTGTCCGGGACGTTTTCGAGATCAAAGACTTCATTAATAAACCCGGCGAGTATGACATCGAGGTTACGTTCAACAGTTTTCTTTCCGAGAGTTTCGTACGGCAGTATTTTGCCGGCGATCCCATCGCAAAGCTGCCACTGTGGACCAGTGACAAGCCGCCTATAAGCGCATCTCTTGTTCATATTGCCGTCAATCCCTGAGATGAATCATCTTGGATGCGATCGCTGGTGATAAGTCACTCTACTCCAACTACGGTTCACGCCAACTGCAGATCCCTCGCTCCGCTCGGGATGACAAGCAAGGAATCTAGGAAACCCATCCCCTCACAAACTCCACCAAGCTGCGTAACGCCACACCCGACGGCCCTTTGGCGATCCACGGCTTGTTCTCCTCCATCCAGGCGGTGCCGGCGATGTCGAGGTGAATCCACGGCGTGTCTTCAGCGAATTCTTTAAGGAACATGGCCGCATTGATGGCGCCGCCGTGGCGCGGGCCGGCGTTGACGATGTCGGCGATGCCGGATTTGATGTTCTCTTTGTAGTCGTCATCGAGCGGGAGACGCCACATCTGTTCGCCCGCTCGCTCATGAGCCTTCGCAAACCGTTCGTAGATCTGGTCGTTGTTCGCAAAGACCCCAACGTTCACGTACCCGAGCGCGACCACCACCGCCCCGGTCAGAGTGGCCGCATCGACCAGGTGGGTGCAGCCTAGCTGGCGCGCGTAGCAAAGGCCGTCGGCGAGCACCAAGCGGCCTTCGGCGTCGGTATTAATGATCTCGATCGACTTGCCGGACATGGCGATCTGCACGTCGCCCGGCTTTTGCGCCTTGCCGGAGGGCATGTTTTCGGTGGCAAGGATAATCGCGGTGACTTTGACTTTTGGTTTGAGCAGCGCGATGGCTCGCATCACGCCGATCATGGTGGCGCCGCCGGCCATGTCGTACTTCATTTTCTCCATGCCGTCGGCCGGCTTGATGGAGATGCCCCCGGTGTCGAAGGTGATGCCCTTGCCGACCAGGCCGAGGTGCACATCTTTGGCCGCACCCTCGGGTTCATAGCGCAGGATGATCAGCGCGGGTGGTTCGTCGGACCCCTGCGCCACACCCCAGAAGGCGCCCATCTTCAGTTCTTTCAGTTTTTCGGTGCCGTGGACTTCGCATTTCAGCCCAACTTCGGCGGCCATTTTTTTGGCGCGCTCGCCGAGAATCGTGGGCGTCATGCGGTTGGAGGGTTCGTTCACCAGGTCGCGCGTGAAGTTTTGCGATTCGCCGACCGTGCGGCCAACTTGCAGTGCGTTCTCCAGAGCCTTCTGGTCGCCTTTCGCGACAATGGTTATAGCGTCGATTTTCTGGTCCTTGCGATCGCTTTTGTAGTAGTCGGGCTCGAAGTTGCCGACGAAGGCGCCTTCCACGATCGCGCGCACGCCGTCGTGGGCCGCGACTCCGGTCTCGGGCAGAGCGAAGGCAAAGCTGCGAATGTTCTTGCTCTTGAGTGTGCGCACGGCGGCTCCGGCCAGTTTGAGTAATTCAGCGGCGGAAAAAGTCTTGGCTTTGCCGCCTCCGAGGAGGAGCAGGCGTGTGCCTTTGAGTCCAGTGGGGCGATGCAGGAGCGTGGTCTCGAACAGCTTGCCCGTTACTTCGCCGGTAGTCATCAGTTCCTTGGCGGCGTCGCGCACGGCGATGTCGCTCGATTGGACAGCCGGCACCGGCTTGTCTTTCTCGCCTCGGCCTTTTTCATTTTGATCAAGCACTACGACGACCAGGCAATCGGTTTCCACTTGCGAGGGAGCAGAGAAGGAGAGGTTCGTGTTCATGATGGAGTTTCTTCAAGTATCCACGGAGGAAGGCGAAACGCGCAACCCGATCCTGAGCGATGCACTGCTTACAAAAAATCGGCCCCGAAGTGTGGGACCTCGGGGCCTGCGAGCTGTCGCGCTTGGGGACGCGACAGAAGTTTTGGGGGAGGGAAAATTGTTTTAGAGATAAATGCCGGTAATGTCCCGAACTTCAGTGATCGCGATTCTGATGACGACTAACTGCCTCGCCTCGACGATGGGGTTGCATGCAATCAGCCAAAAGACAAGGCTGTGCTTTCAAGGGGTTGGCAGGTCCAAAGCCAAGTTGTCCAAAAGACTTCTGGACAGCACCGGTGCGGCGTCCGGTTCTTAAAACAGCACGGCCCCGAAGTGGTGCTTCGGGGCCGCAAGCTGCCAGGTGGAGCAAACATGGCAGCAGTCTGGGGGAGGGACTTGACTCGCTGGAGAATGACTAGCCAGGGATGATCGCTACGACTTTGCCGGAGCAAGCATCGATCTTGACTTCGAACTCTTTGCCGGCGGCCGTGCGGACATCCACCGACCACACGACGGGATGGTCATTGGTTTCCAGCCGGATGGCGAGAACCTTGTTCGCGCCGACCGCGGCCAGCGCGATCGCCTTGGCTTTAGCCTTCGAGATGAATGTGCAGTTGTTGGCCGCATCGATCTGGGTCGTGATTTTCATGACTGCGCCGGAGAAGGCGTCGAGCGTCACCTCGTGCTCAGCTTCGGAGCTCTTGATGTTGACGACCCATGTTGTGCGCTCGGCAGCGTGTGAGAGTTCGGATTGGAGAACTTCTCCGCCGCCTACGGCTTGGGAGGCGGAAGCTTGGGCCTGCGCCGAGCTCAACATCGGAGTGGTCACGGCCAAGGGTTGCGTAATGATCTTGAGGATCGCACCGTTGCGGGCATTGACCCAGACTTCGTATTCGTGAGCAGAGCCGAGAATGTCCACGGACCAGATCGGCGTTTTTCCGACATGGTCGCGTACCGCGAGAATTACTGTACCCCCACCCACGGCGTTCAGGGCATCCTGTTCTGCCTGTTGTTTCGTGATCAGACCTGCTGCTGTCGCCTGCATGACTCCGACGAGCACCACGATCATTAATAGCCATCCTGCATGTCGTTTCATGTTCTCTCCTGGAAGATTCTTATTCTTCGATTTTGTTGGACGGTGGCCCCCACTACCTGGCCTTTTGCCATACTTGGGGCATGCGGAGCACCAATAGTTCTGTGCTGTGTTTTCTAGGATTTGCTCAGCGACGGGAAGACTTGTGTTCAGAGATCTTTCGATCGGAGGGATGAAGTTTGTAAAGTTTTGTCAAAGCAGAGAAGCACAAGGTCCTCAGCGACCGAGTTTTCGATGGAGAAGAAAAAAAGGGCGGGAAGGCCCGCCCTGGGATTGCGAATTGAGGAAACCTACTGGCCGGTTCCGGTCAGGAGGGTAGTGATTGAAGTGCCGCCACCACCGTTGAACACATTGAGCTTGCCGTTGCGCGCGCCCTTCTTGGTGGGATGGAAGATCACGCTTACAGAGCAGCTGTTTCCGGCGGCGAGGGTGCTGCCGCAAGTATTGGCGGAAATGCCGAAGTCGGCGGTCGCTCCGGTAATGGTAATGCTGGTGAGGTTGACCAAGACCGTGCTGATGTTGGACACGGTGACGGTTTGCGGAGCGCTGCTCTGGCCTACAGTGACCGTCCCAAGGGGGAGAGAGCTGGGCGAAAGTACAATCGATACGCCAATTCCCGCCAGAACTACCTTCTGCGGACTGCCCGCGGCATCGTCGGCAAAGGTCAACGAGCCAGCCCGCGCTCCCTTCTTTGTTGGGGTGAAGGTCAAGGTCACTCCGCAGTTGTTGCCGGCGAGAACTTGAGCCCCGCAGTTGTTGGATTGAATCGCATAGTCGCCCATGGGCACGATGCTGGAAAGGTTGAGCGACGCATTCCCGGTGTTGGTCAGGGTGACGGACTGCGGAGCGGCGGTCTGTCCGAGCGGCGTCTTGCCGAAATTGAGCTTGGCGGTCGAAAGGGAAGCGATCGGGCTGCCGCCAGTACTGCCGCCACAGGCGGGGAACTTAAAGTTGGTGATGCGAGTATTCCAGTTGAAGGTGCCGTTGGTTTTTATGTACTCCTGGGTGTACCAGAACGTGCAGTCGTCCACGGGATCGACTTGCATGGCGCTGTAATCGCCCCAGCGGTTGAGTCCGGTGGTTTGCGAGCCCGTACCGGTGACGATGTTGACTTCCCCTTCCATGGTTCCAGCAGGATCGGTGGGAACGCGTCCGGTGTAGGCAATCGAAGGATGGACGGACGTTTTGTTCGATACGCTGTAGCCGAGCGCGATGTCCCCGAACTGATCCATGGCGATCGAGCCCATCCAGCGGAAACTGGCGTCCGGCGCGAAGGTGCCTTGTTGAGCTACGGTGGGAGTGCCCCCGGGGTCCTGAATTTCGTACCAGCGCACGCCGCCACCAGTACCGACTGTGACGGAATGATTTACGACCAGCGACTCATGCGTCCCGAAATTGCGATAAGCGAGCCGGTACATCAGCCGGTCGGCGAGCGAATCCAGCTTTTGCGTGGTGCCCGGCTGGGGAACGCAAGTTCCCCCGCCGCAGAGCGGATTGAAGGCTGCCACGCTGAGGACGGTAGGGCCGGTGAAGCTGGAGTTGGCAGGGGTCGTGAAATCCACGTGGAATTTGTAGAGATTCAGATTGTTGGTCCCGAAGAAGAGTAGGTAGTTCGGGGAGCCTGTGGGAGGAGGAGTGGCGCCGTCCAGGTCGGAGGGCAGCAGTCCGCCAACCCCGGCGCCCTGCTGAAAGCAGATCTGGGTCGCGGCGGTTCCGGCCAGCATGGCGGTACGGTCGTAGGCGCAGGCATCGGAGCCGACAAAATTGTTGCTCGCGTTGAACATATTAAAGGTTTCGTAGTAGGCATCCGGCCAGACCCCCATTTTGGGATAGTCGTCGAAAGTGCCGTACCGGAAGCTGTAGCGGTTGTAAGAACCGGTAGCGTCGGAGGTAGTGGAGACGGCGACACATTGCAGGAAGGGCGTGGTGGAAACCGAAAACTGGCTGAAGATCCAGCGCTGCGCGGCCTTGTCGTAAAGGACGATGGGATCGCCATCATTATTGGCCTGACATCCGCCGCCGAATCCTGCCCAAAGCGCATTTCCCGCCGTTGGTCCGGCGATCTTCGCGCCCGTTGTCTTGTCGAAGACTGCAAACGAGGTGTTCACCCACTGTACGTACTGGGTGGCCCCGACGGCGCCGTTGGTGTCGGGAGGGGCGGAACTGACGCTGAAGCCGTACTGCCCCTGTCCCAGACCTTCAAAGCTGGTGCTGACGGTGGGAGTTGCGGGCCCTACGGCGATTTGACGGACGGGATCTTCCGCCAGCGGAGCCAACCCCTGGGGCAAGGGAATTCTGCGAACCGGTTCGGCTTCGCGTTTCGTCACCGGAGCCACGGGAGTCTGCTTGATCAGGTCGCGCAAGGGAGCCGAGACATCCTGATGGACTGCTCGGCGCACGGTCATGAGCGATTGCGCCAGACCGGGAAGGCATGAGCACAGGATAAGGGCTGCCAGCGCCCCGGTAGACTTCAGCGGATATGACTTGTGTCGATGCATGCCAAACGTTCTCCTCAGATAAAGGGGATATTCAGGCACCAGCTGAAATTCGCGACGGTGCGGAAGTGATCAAGGCCAGCCGACGTAGTATAAAACGGGCGCCCTAAAACGGCACGTGAAATCCGATGGACGTGGGCTTTGAATATCCTGGCAACGGTGCACGTGAAGCGCCATTTTGATTGGTTTCCCAACCGCGCTGCGGCCTTGCAAAGCGACCACTCTGCAATGCAGTTTTCTGCACATTAACCCGGAAAACGAAGCAAAGGCGTACAACAAGGTCCGGGCGGGAGAAAATCTTGCACATCCAGTGAGGCGCACCGGGAGCCTGCTCGCGGTAAGAAGTTATCCGGTTTTTCTGGCGCGCGCGATGGCCTCTCGTGCCTCCTGGTCGGCGGTGCGGCGGCGTTCGGTTTCGCGTTTGTCCCACTGTTGTTTGCCGCGCGCCAGGGCGAGTTCGAGCTTTACTTTGCCGTTCTTGAAGTACATGCGGGTGGGAATCAGGGTGAGTCCTTTCTGCTGGGTCTTGCCGATCAGTTTGCGGATCTCTTCCCTGTGAACCAGGAGTTTCCGGGTGCG
>Ga0075030_100001290_pt1 | contig 22546 bp, 16 predicted proteins | sample LitLauG_LLR_2012_FD_71393 | JGI IMG/M metagenome (GOLD analysis project Ga0075030, IMG submission 71393) | Freshwater sediment microbial communities from Pennsylvania, USA - Little Laurel Run_MetaG_LLR_2012 | ecosystem: Environmental > Aquatic > Freshwater > Creek > Sediment | place: USA...
GTGGAAACCTATTGGCTGCCGTTTCCTTTCACCATGAACTGGCGCTTCACGCGTCCGGGCATGATCTCATTCAAGAAGGGCGAGCCCTTCTGCTTTGTGTTTCCGATCCCGCATACGGCGATCGATGAAACCCAACCGATCATCAAGTCTATCCAGGAAGATCCAGAGCTCATGCGCCAATACCAAGCCTGGGGCGAGAGCCGCACGAAATTTCTAAATCGACTGGGAGATCGCGATTCCGAAGCCGCCAAGCAAGGCTGGCAGCGCGACTATTTCCGCGGTCGCACGCCTGAGGGTCACCTGGCGCCCGACAGCCATGTCAATCGCAGGCGGTTGAAGGCGCCGCGCAAAGCCGAGAAGGGCGAGTAGCCCATCTCCTCGTTAGCGTGCGCGCATCTTGAACGGTGAGGACATGAGATGGATCGGCGAGAATTTGCTTTTTTTGGCGCGGGCGCGTTGGCGGTGGCCTTTGGCGCGGGTGTGGCGGGGGCGTCGGCGGAGCTGATTTCGCCGGCGGCGCGGGCGCTCTGGCTACGCGCCCTGGTGGTCGATGGCAACATTGGGCCGCCCGCCGCGGCGGGGCAATTGCCGATGTCGCGAGAGACGCTTGCATTGGTGGCCAATTCTGGCCTCACCGCGCTGAAGACATCGATCGGGGGCTTCAATGCGCCTTTTGAAGACACTTTGGCCGAGATTGCGCTCTATCAGCGCCTGATCGAGGCTTATCCAGAGAATTTCCTACAGGTCCGAGGCGTTGGCGACATCGCCGCAGCCAAGCGTGACGGCAAGCTCGGCGTCATCTTCGGCTTCGAAAGCGCGAGCTGTCTTGAGGACAAAGTCGATCGCATCGAACTCTTCCGCGGCTTGGGTGTGCGGGTGATGCAGCTTTCCTACAATTTGACATCGCCGTTTGGCGCCGGCGTGATGGCGCCGCCGGAGGCGACGCTTACCGATCTCGGCCGCCAGGCGATCGCCAAAATGAACGCGGTCGGGGTGGCGCTCGATTTGAGTCACGCCAATGCGGCGACCACCCTGGCCGCCATGGCGGCGTCGCGCAAGCCGGTGATCATGAGCCACGGCGGCTGCGTCGCCATACATCCCCATCCACGCAACAAGACTGACGATCAGTTGCGGGCGCTTGCGCAGAAGGGGGGCGTATTCGGCGTCTATGATCTGCCGTATCTGACCCCAAGCCCACGCCAGCCTAACCTCGATGACTACATGGCCCATATGACCCATGCGCTCACGGTCATGGGTGAAGATCATGTTGGCATTGGCAGTGACACCAGTTTTGAGAGCATGGACAATTCTCCCCAAGCGCAGGCCGCGTTCGCAGACGAGGAGCGCCAGCGCCACGCAGCTGGCGTCGCTGCGCCTGAAGAAGACCGCATGACTTATGTCGAGGGGTTGAACCGACCGGACCGCGCTTTGGTGATCGCTGACGCGCTGCTGAAGCGCGGATATTCGGCCCAGGCGGCCGAAAAGGTGCTTGGCGGCAATTGGGTCAGGGTTTTTGGGGAGATTTGGTAGCCGCCGAGCTTTGGATGCTCGGGGTCCCGCCACTTGCGTGTCCGCGGCGGCTCTGCGATATGAGCGCCCCTCAGCGTGGGCTTGCTCACGCACCCAGGATGCGGGCGTAGCTCAGGGGTAGAGCACAACCTTGCCAAGGTTGGGGTCGTGAGTTCGAATCTCATCGCCCGCTCCAAGGAAATCCAATAAAATCCAGCAGTTAAGCCTTATCCGCGCGGGTAGCTAAGGCCCCAGCTGGGGGCATTTTGCTGCCCGTGTCGGCGCGATCTTTGTGGTGGGTATTTTCCATGGTCCGCTGTTTAGGGGGGCCAGGCGCGCCAAGCGTCGCCGCGCTTTGAGGACAATTATAGAAGCGCGGCTGCTTGGCTCTAATACTCGATGGCGAGCATCACCGTTAGAACGCGGTGTGTCTTCAGGGGATCGCTTGGGTCTTCGGCACCGTATTTCAAGTCGAGCGCGTAGTAGTCGATCTTCCAGAAGATCTTACCCGCAACGGGATGATCGAAGCTTCCGAAATCGTGCTCGCCGTAGGGGTCATTGTCGACGCTAAACTCGCTGAATGCTCTTACGCGAGCCCAGATATCAAGCACGGTTTCCAGTCCCAGCGCGTCGATGCCTTGGGTGTGTAGGCGGCTGCCCATCAAGGGTGAATGGAAGTCAGAGCCAGATCGGAAAGCATCGTTCTGCTGTGCCAGATGAGAGAGTGTCGGGTTGGTCCGTTTCTCGACATCGCCATCGAAGAAGTCTTCGTTGTCTCTCGACGTCATTTGTGGCGCTCCAATTTGAGCGCAACAGCGGCTTGTCTCATGGCAGGCCGTAACGGCCTCCCGTTTGCCGCTACCTGCCGTAATGCGGATCGCGACGAGGTGGAAAAAAGAAGTGCACACAAGCGGCTGTGCGTCTCAGCACTGCGGCGCATTCTATTTTGCTATCAACGCATCGTCCTCTTCCGCGGTATTCCTGCTTATTGTTCGTGCTCGCAAATAGCGAGACGAACGCAGAAACTGACGCGGCCTTCAGCCGTAATTTGGTGTGGTCGAAGGCACAGCGCGAAGACACCCAGCGGGGCCAGGTTACCCACCTGGCGCCCGCAGAGATCGTCTTCGCCGCCAGGGACTTGCAGGCGAATAAATCCAGAAGGCAGATCTTTAGGCCCCCTTGGGTTCGTCGCGCGCTGGTGCTCCAAGCCGCGGTTCCCGGGTTATCGCGCTCGATGTCGTCCTCGACATTCGAGATTTCGCTGGTTGGTAGATTGTGGTTCACATAAGGCCGCCGACGATGGTCCGCGCTTCATGAGGTTGGAATATGCCCGTCAGCCGTAGACGTGTGCTCGAACTCGGCGGGGCCGGCGTTGTCGGCGCCGCCATAACGGGATGCTCGCCGTTCACGTCTGCGCCAAGTGGAGCGGCCGATCACGTCATCACCATCGCACAGGCGAACATCGAATTGGCGCCTGGGGTCACCGTATCGACCACCACCTATAACGGTCAGTTCCCAGGTCCCTTGCTGCGCTTTGTGGAGGGCCGGCCTGTCACCATCGACATTCGCAACCAGACAAATCGGCCCGAACAGCTTCACTGGCACGGCCAAAGACTTTCCGTCGATGTGGATGGGGCCGCAGAGGAAGGGACGCCCTTTATTCCCGCGCACGGAACGCGGCGCACGCGTTTCACGCCGGGCCCCTCGGGTTTTCGCTTCTATCATACCCACGTCGTCGCCGGCGCCGATCTGAGCGCAGGCCATTATGGCGGCCAGGTCGGACCCGTCTATATTGAACCCAAGCGCGATCCGGGACGCTACGATCGCGAGGTGTTTCTCACGCTGAAGGAGTTCGGGCCGACCCTAAGCCAGGGCGGCGACATGGCGATGGATTTCCTCAGTCCAAAGGCTGTCGATGCTGCGCTGCGTTCTCAAGGCGAAGGCGCAATGCAGGCATCGCTCGCGCAGGGCGCGCCCCATGGCTATGAGGTTGGCTACCAGCATTTCACCATCAACGGGCGCATGCTGGGCCACGGCGAGCCGATTAGAGTGCGCCAAGGGGAGCGTGTGCTGCTGCACATCCTCAATGGCAGCGCCACCGAGATTCGCAGTCTCGCTTTGCCCGGCCATGTGTTTGAGGTCGTCGCGCTAGACGGTAATCCTGTGCCGAAGCCTGTAAGCGCGCCGGTGCTCTGGCTCGGAACCGCCGAGCGCGTCTCAGCCATAGTCGAGATGAGTCGTCCGGGCGTTTGGGTGCTGGGCGACGTTGCCGACGACGATCGCGGCAATGGCATGGGCATCGTCGTCGAATACGCGCTCGCCTCTGGTCCCCCGCAATGGACGCGTCCGCCGCGTTCCTCTTGGGACTACACCGCCTTTGGTCCCTCGCGCGTGCAGACCCCGGCGCCCGATGAGATATTCGACTTGGCGTTCGCCAAGCAAAACGCCGCCATCAACGGCTTCAATCGCTGGACCATCAATGGCGTTGCCTATTCCGACGCGCAGATGAACCAGTCCATGTTTAAGCTGCGACGTGGGCGTCGTTACCGGCTGCGCATGGCCAACGCCAGCGACGACATTCATCCGGTGCACTTGCACCGCCACAGTTTTGAACTGGCCCGCATCGCGGGCAGGGCGACAAGCGGGATTACCAAAGATGTGGTGATGCTTGGCGGCTATCAGCGCTTGGAAGTCGATTTCGTGGCCGACAATCCGGGCCGCACGCTCTTTCACTGTCACCAGCAGCTACATATGGATTTCGGCTTTATGTGCCTGTTCGACTATGTCTGACCGGGTGGCCAGCAGAGGCGCGTACGGTCGCGCCAAATCTTCGAGCGCGGCATGTCGATCAGGCCGGCAGTCTCATCTCGATCGGGCAATCGTCGCTTATTGGCCGCTTCGGTGGCGGCCGATGGGTCAGTGCGCCATGCGCATCAAGCCCTCCTGCGCCATCGAGGCGACTAAGACGCCGTCTTGGCGGTACATTGCGCCGCGATTGAAGCCACGCGCGCCCGATGCAGACGGGCTGTCTTGGGCATAGAGATGCCATTTGCTGAAATTGGTGGGACGATGAAACCAGATGATATGGTCGAGGCTTGCGGTCTGCACGCCCGAGAGCCAGCTCGCGCCGTGGGGGCGTAGCGCGGTGCCCAGCAGGGAGAAATCCGAAGCGTAGGCCAAGAGCGCCTGGTTCATGATGACGTCATCGCCAAGATCGCGCGTCGCGCGCAGCCACACCATGTGCTCGGCCGGCGCAGGCGTGGGGTTAACGAGATTGATGGGATCAACCGGCCGCATCTCAATCGGGCGGTCGTGCACCCAGCGCTTCAATTGCTCAGGCTGATCCTTGAACACTGCCCGCCAGCGCTCGTTTTCATCCTTCACGTCCTCAGGCGACGGCGCTGCGGGCACGGCGTTCTGGTGGTCGTAGCCTTCTTCCAGCGTTTGGAACGAGCAGGCGAGATTGAAGATTTGTTCGCCTTTCTGAATGGCGATGACACGGCGCGTGGTGAAGCTTTTGCCGTCGCGGGAGTGCTCGACTTGATAGAGCACCGGAATGCTGGGATCGCCCGGGCGGATGAAATAGCTCTGCAGCGAATGGCAGACGCGACCTTCGACGGTTTTATACGCCGCGAGGAGGGCTTGGGCCACCACCTGGCCGCCGAAGATGCGAAACCTCTCTTCCGGCGGCGTGAAGCCGCGAAACAGGTTCACCTCGATTTGGTCGAGCGTAAGGGTTTTGATGAGTTCGTCGATGGCCGTCATGGGCATCGCTTATGGCGGGAGCCGCATGCGCACAAGCGCGCGAACCCCCTCCAAGGCCTGCAAATCAGAGGATCAGACCGCCTTCATTGTCACACCAGGGGCGAGCGTTGTCGCGGGCGGGACGACCAAAACCCTGGGCGATCAGCGCCTCGCCAATGTCGCGGCCGTCGGCGGTTAGGTAGGCCATGGGACGACCGGAACGATCGGCGTCTCCAGTGGCGCGGAGTTCTAGCGTACGCGCCCTGGCCACGAGCGCGCCCGCCAAAGCCGCGGCGCGGTCGCCAAGCCGGGCCTCAGCCGCACAAGCTGCGTCCCTAGGCGCTGCTTGCACATCGGCGATCCGGTAGATGGTGGCCGAGCGCAGGTCTTCGATGGTTGCCCCGTCGATTACCCGCACATAGATGGCCGGGCTCGCGGCTTGCGGTCCGGTCGATTGGGCTTGCGCAGAGCCTTGCGATTGGGTCCACGCAATAAGCATCGCGCTGACCAGCAGCAAAGCGGCAAGGGCTCTGGCCGCAAACGCGAATGTCGAGCGAAGCGCCATGTGACAGAATTTGCCCTGTGCGGTTGCCAAAGCGTGAATGCAATGGCGCAGCGCAGCGGAATGGCGCCCTATTAGTGAAGTTTGGCGAAAAGCGTGCGCTTCAGGTCACATTTGCGTGTCATGCGCTGGCGACATCGCGGTCTGGTCCGGATTGCAGGAGCCGCTGTTCGATCAGCGCCACGGAATCGCAAACCCGCTCCAGGGCGTTGATGCTGCGTTGCTCAAGACCCAGGATGCGATCGTCGATACGCCGGCGGAGTTCGATGAATTCGGCCCCTAGATCTCGCAGCTCAAGCTCATCAAGGCGCGCCTCGATTTGGGCGAACGGGCGCTCGGGCAGGGCCGGGCTCGGCGCCTGCTCGATGGCCTCGAGGCGAGTTTCATTGTCGGCCAGGAAAGCGGCGATTTGGGCATGGATTTCAGCCAAGGCGCCGGCGCTGCGGCTCTCCATGTCGGCGATGCGGGCGTTGATGATGGCAATGGTTTCGATGGAGGCCCGGTCGGCGTGATCGGTGGCGGCGAGCTGGCCGAGGCGAAGGTCAGCGAAGCCAACCTCAAGCTTATGCAGGCGCTCTTGCGCTTGGGTTTCGGCTTCTACGCTTCGGGTGCTGAGACGGGTCAGCATGCGCGCTACGTTCTCCAGATTAACGGCAGTTTCGCTGCTTGCGTCTTCGCGGGCAGCCAGAACTTGGCCCTGCGCGGCGAGCGCGCTGCTTTGATTTGCGATCTGGGTGCGGAGCGCGGCGATTGCGGGGGGCTCTGCGTGGCGTTGGGCGGCGAACTCCCCAGCCAGCGCCTCGATTTTCGCGGCCATGGCGGCAAGGCGTGCTGGGGTATCGTCTTGCTGGGCGGCGAGTTGGGCGGCTAGCGCGTCGAGCTGTGTGCGTAGGCGGGCGTTGGCGTCATCGGCTTTGAAGCTCGCGATGGCGTGTTCGGCCTTTTGCATGCGCGCTCCGAGCTCGATTTCGAAGCCGCGATCGGGCAATCCCGCTTCGATGCGGGCGAGTGCTGTCTGTAACGTTGCGATGGCCTCTGTTGCAGCCTTGGTGGCCGGCATATCTGCGGCAAGGCCTTCTAGGGCTGCAACCCGTCCCGCCATGGCTTTGAGCGCGGGTATTTCAGCCACTGAAATCTGCAATGGCGTAATTGCTGTGAGCGCGGTGTCGACAACGTCGAGGCGCGCCTGCATGGCCGCGTGCTGGCCGCGCAGCGCAGCATTGTCAGTCTCAAAAGACTGGCGCGCATCGGCTATGGAGGCCCGCATGGCGGTGAAGACGCCATCGAGGTCTCGCGCCAGCGCCCCATCGCCTGCGACGCGGTCGGTGTTGAGCTTTTCAAGCGCCGCCAGGGTGCAGGCCTCGACCCGTTGGGTGTCGGCGCTCAACGTGTGGCGGGCGTCCTCGAGTTTGTCGTCGCTGGCGCGCACGCGCGCTGCGAGGCTCTCGAGGCTCTGGCGCCATCCGACCTCGGCCTGGGCGAGCGCTTCCCGGCTGCCGGCGCTCAAGGCTGCGATGCGTATGGCGATGGAATTTCGGAGCTCTTCAGTTTCGTCGGTGGCGCTGTGGAGCGCGTTTTCCACTTGGGCGAGGCGCGCCAAAGCGCCAAGGTGGCGTTCGCGCATGTCATCGGCTTCTCGCGCCAATTCGGCCTGGACGGCGGAGAGATCAGCCTGTGTCGCCTCCTGGCTGCGGATGAGCTCGGCGCCGAGGCGGGCATCGGCGCGGCGTAGGCTTTCGGCGGTTTCTTCAAGCGCGGTTTGGGTTGCGTCCTCAACGTTGGAGATTTCGCCGCGCAATTGTTCGGCGGTGCGCATCTGCGCGCGCTCGCCATCAAGCACCCGGTCAGCGAGCGTGGCCATGCGGTCAGCGGCTTCGGCGAAAGCGGCGTGCATGCGGCTTTTGGTTTCGGCTAAGCTGTCTTCCAAGCGCGCATCGATGGCTTGGCGCAATTCCCGCAATTCATTGACCAGGTTGGCCGCGGCTGCGTCGGCGTGGCGTGCGGCCGCGTCGGCGGCGGCGCGCACTTGCGCCAGACCTTCGCCCAGTCGCTCAGTGGTTTGATGTGCAAGTGCGTCGAGATCGTCGGCGACGGCTTGGCGCAGCGCCTCGTGCTCTAAGGCTAAGGACGCTGCAGCGCCGTCAGCGTTGCGCGCAACACGCTCGACGCCATCGATGCGCTGGTCGAGTTCGCCGCACGCGTCGGCGAGTTCAAGGTGAGCAGATTGGTTGGTTTCCCCAGCGCGGGCGGCGGCGGCTTCGGCGTCCTCTAGTTGAATGCGGAGCGCGGCGAGGTTGGCGTGCAGCTCTTTGAGCGCCTGGGCAAAATTATGGGCGCTGTCGCCGGCCAACGCCTCGACGTCGCCAATGCGGGCGGTCAGATCAAAGAGCGCGCCGTCGAGGGCATGCAAAGTGCCGTCAATGCTGCCGACTGAAGCCGAAAGCCGCTTTTCCAGCGCTTTCAAGCGGTGGCGGATCGCAAACGCCTCGCGCGGCTCCTCAGAGGGCATGTGGATGTCTGTATCGGCGCAGGCTTCGCCCAAAAGCGGCCTCGCTTGGCCGCGCATTTGCGCGGCAAGCGCATTTTGCAGAACAATATCAGTGAGGTGGTCGCCCAGGCTGACGCCGCGCCGGGCCGCCTCGTCGATCGCCTGCTGGCGCGCAGCAGGTTCGATGCCCTTCAAAACCCAAGCGGTGTCACTCATCGTCCCCTCGCGGTGCGAACCAATGAGATGTGCCGGATCGTGCTTAAGGTCGCGTAAAGTGAGGATTTTTACCGCTGGTTAGCGAAGCGGCCGGGGTCCGGCCGGCGCTGGGTGCGAGCGCTTGGGCGCGGGCGCCCGGCAACGCCTGACGATTTTGCCAGCGGCGACGCGCGAGCGGGGCCAAATCATGTCATCCTCCGGGGCACCTTACACATGCCACGTTCATGAGCGATCGTTCACAAATGCGCTGCGAAACCGAAACGAGTACTTAGGTTAAGGTTTGGAGGGCGCGACGGAGGACTAATGTCTGAGGAACTTTTTCGCAGCTATGCGCGCTCGTTCGAGCAACGGCGCGAAGCGGAAATGTCGGTAGGCGACTTCCTTGCGCTGTGCCGCGACGACCCCATGGCTTACGCGACAGCACACGAGCGCCTGCTCGCCGCGATCGGCGAACCGCGGATGGTGGATACCTCCAAGGACGCGCGGCTCGGGCGCATCTTCATGAACCGCACGGTGCGGTTCTATCCAGCCTTCTCCGAATTCTACGGCATGGAAGAAACGATCGAGCGCATCGTCGCCTTCTTCCGTCACGCGGCGCAGGGTTTGGAAGAGCGCAAGCAAATTCTTTACCTGCTGGGGCCGGTCGGGGGCGGAAAGTCCTCGCTTGCGGAGCGCTTGAAGGCGCTGATGGAAGACAAGCCGATCTATGTGTTGAAGGCGGGCGAAGAAATGAGCCCGGTGTTTGAGCATCCACTCGGGCTGTTCGATCCGGAGGTGTGGGGCCAAAAGCTCGAAGACGAGTACGCCATCCCGCAGCGGCGCCTGACAGGGCTGATGAGCCCCTGGTGCATCAAGCGTCTCGATGAATTTGGCGGCGACATCACCAAATTTCGCGTGGCCAAGGTGATGCCTTCGCGCCTGCGCCAGATCGCCATCGCCAAGACCGAGCCAGGCGACGACAACAATCAGGACGTCTCCTCGCTGGTTGGCAAAGTCGACATCCGCAAGCTCGAGCTGCACGCGCAGAACGACCCGGACGCCTATTCCTACTCAGGCGGATTGAACCGCGCCAACCAGGGGATGCTTGAATTCGTCGAGATGTTCAAAGCGCCAATCAAGATGCTGCACCCGTTGCTGACGGCTACGCAGGAGCAGAATTATGTTGGCACCGAAAATATCGGCGCCATTCCCTATACCGGCATCATCATGGCGCACTCGAACGAGGCCGAGTGGCAAACCTTCAAGAACAATAAGAACAACGAGGCCTTTATCGACCGCATCTTCGTGATCAAAGTGCCATATTGCCTGCGCGTCGACGAAGAAAAGCGAATTTACGAGAAGCTGATCCGCTCCTCGGAGCTTTCGGAGGCGCCGTGCGCTCCTGGCACCCTTGAAATGCTGGCGCGCTTTTCGGTGCTGTCGCGCTTGAAAGAGCACGAGAACTCCAACGCATTCGCGAAGATGCGCGTCTATAACGGCGAGAGCCTAAAAGAGGTCGATCCGAAGGCGCGCACTCTGCAGGAGTACAAAGACGCAGCCGGCGTCGACGAAGGCATGGAAGGCATCTCGACGCGCTTTGCGTTTAAGGTGCTGGCCGCGACCTTCAATCACGACACTAACGAAGTCGCAGCCGATCCCGTCCATCTTATGTACGTGCTCGAACAAAACGTGCGCCGCGAGCAATATCCCCAAGAGACCGAGAACAAACTGCTGGAATTTGTGAAGGCCGATTTGGCGCCGCGTTATGCGGAGTTCATCGGCAACGAGATCCAAAAGGCCTATCTCGAAAGCTATCACGACTACGGGCAAAACCTGTTCGATCGTTACGTCGATTACGCCGACGCCTGGATCGAAGACATCGACTTCAAGGACCCAGATACCGGCCAATTGCTCAATCGCGAGCTGCTCAACCAAGAGCTTTCGAAGATTGAAAAGCCGGCTGGCATCGCCAATCCGAAAGATTTCCGCAACGAAGTCGTGAAGTTCACCTTGCGCGCACGCGCCGGCCACGGCGGTAAGAATCCATCCTGGACCTCGTACGAAAAAATCCGTGAAGTGATAGAGCGGCGCATGTTTAGCCAAGTCGAGGACTTGTTGCCGGTCATTTCGTTCGGGTCGAAGAAAGACGGCGAGAGCGAAAAGAAGCACGAGGAGTTTGTGTTGCGCATGGTCGAGCGCGGCTACACTGAGCGCCAAGTCCGCCGGTTGGTCGAGTGGTACATGCGCGTCAAGCAAGCAGGGTAGGGCTCTAATGAGAGCGCTCTTGTCGCAAAACCGACGTCCCCTTTGGCGGAGCGCGTGGGCGGTATGAATATCATCGACCGGCGCCTGAACCCCGGCGGCAAGAGCTTCGCCAACCGACAGCGTTTTCTACGGCGTGCGCGCGCCCAGGTGCGGCGCGCGGTGCGAGAGGCGTCCAGCCAGCGCTCGATAAAGGATGCCGGCAAAGGCGGCGAGATCTCCATCCCTTCGGGGGGCGTGCATGAGCCAACGCTGCGGCGTTCGCGCGAAGGGGGCGCGCGCGACTATCTGCTGCCGGGCAACAAGAAGTACGTCGAAGGCGACACCATTCAGCGCCCCGAAGGCGGCGCCGGGGGCAAGTCGCAGGCAAGCGACGCGGGCGATGGCGAAGACGAATTCCGCTTCGCGCTATCCGATGAGGAATATCTCGATCTCTACCTCGAGGATTTGGAATTGCCCGATCTCGCCAAGCGCCAGATCGCTGGCGCGCAAGCGGTGCTTTGGCGTCAAGCGGGATATGCGACCTCGGGCCCGCCGTCTCGCATCTCGGTGCCTCGCACCTTGCGCCATTCCATGTCACGGCGCATCGCTCTCAAGCGGCCAAAACCGGAAGAGATTGCAGCGCTTGAGGTCAAGCTCGCAGAAGCTGAAGCTGAGGGGCATGACGGCGAACTGATCGCCCAACTGGAAGCCGATCTCGAACGCGCGCGGCGGCGCACCAAGCTCATTCCTTACATTGATCCCGTAGACGTGCGTTATCGACGCTTGGAATCGCAGCCAAAGCCAATCGCCAAGGCGGTAATGTTTTGTTTGATGGATGTTTCCGGCTCCATGAACGAGCACATGAAGGACTTGGCGAAACGGTTCTACTCGCTCTTGTATTTGTTCTTGAACCGTCGCTACGAGCACGTGGATGTCGTGTTTATCCGCCACACCCACGAAGCCTCAGAGGTGGATGAGCAAACGTTTTTCTATTCGCGCGAGACTGGCGGCACGGTGGTGTCGACCGCATTGTTCAAAATGGCCGAGATCGTGCGCGATCGTTATCCAGTGAGCGATTGGAATATCTACGCCGCGCAGGCCTCCGACGGCGACAATACCTCAAGCGACAACGCCGTGGTGCTGAACGAACTCAAGGACGTTATACTGCCGATCTGCCAATATTATGCTTATGTTGAAGTCGGTATGGATGATGAGGACGACAGCCAGCCTGGCGCGGGCGAGCCGTCCACCAATTTGTGGCGCGCCTATCGGCGCATTCCAGACGGCCAGCCTTTCGCGATGCGAAAAGTGCGCCACCGGCGCGACATCTATCCGGTGTTCCGCGAGTTGTTTGCGCGCCGGCCAGCGGGTGCGGAGGCCCCATGAGTTTGCTCGCACCCCAATCTAAGTTGTTGTTCAAGGGTCCGGACTGGGATTTCGACCTCATCGCGCGTGTCCACGAGGCTTGCGGCGAGATCGGCATCAAGGAGATGGGGCTCGATCCTTACCCCAATCAGATTGAAGTGATCACCGTCGAGCAGATGCTCGACGCCTATGCCTCCACCGGCATGCCGCTATTTTATCGCCACTGGAGCTTCGGCAAGGAATTCGCACGCAACGAGGCGCTCTACCGCAAGGGGCATCAAGGGCTCGCCTACGAGATTGTCATCAACTCTAATCCTTGCCTCGTCTACATCATGGAGGAAAACTCCGCGATGATGCAGACGCTCGTCATCGCGCATGCGGGCTATGGGCATAGCCACTTCTTCAAGAACAATTACGTATTCAAGCAATGGACCGACGCCGACGGCATCCTCGATTATTTGGAATTCGCGCGCGGCTTCATCACAAAGTGCGAAGACCGTTATGGCGTCGCCGAAGTTGAACGAGTGATTGATGCGGCGCACGCTTTGCAAAGCCACGGCATCCATCGGTTCCCGCGCAAACGCATGCCGGATTTGCGATCCGAGCAACTTCGCGAAGAAGAGCGCCGGCGCCATGGAGAGCAGCTCTTCAACGACCTCTGGCGCACGGTGCCGCAGGGCCAGAAGCGCAAGCAAACCAAGGAGGAGGACGAGCGCCGCCGGGCTTTGCTCGGACTGCCGGAAGAAAACTTACTCTACTTTCTGGAAAAAACCGCGCCGCGTTTGGCCGGCTGGCAGCGTGAGATCCTGCGGATCGTACGGCTGATCAATCAGTACTTTTATCCGCAGCGGCAAACCAAGGTGATGAACGAGGGCTGCGCGACCTTCGTGCACCATCGCATCATGAACCGCTTGCATGAGAAAGGTCAGATCGACGACGGCGCCTTTCTTGAGTTCTTGCACTCTCACACCAGCGTGGTTTTGCAGCCAGATTTCGATGACCGCCGCTATTCGGGCATCAATCCTTACGCGCTTGGCTTTGCGATGATGTGCGATATCGAGCGCGTCTGCGTGAACCCGACTGAGGAAGACCGCGAATGGATGCCCGACATTGCTGGCGCGGGAGACGCTTACGCCACCTTGCGCGAAGTGTGGGCGAATTTCCGCGACGAAAGCTTTGTGTCGCAATTTTTGTCGCCAAAAGTGATCAGGGATTTCGGGTTGTTCCGTGTGGTTGACGACGAGGAACATGAAGAGCTGGATGTCGCCGCGATCCACGACGAGCGCGGCTACCGCAAAATCCGGCGCGCGCTGTCCAAGCACTACGATGTCGCCTATCGCGATCCTGACATTCAGATTGTCGATGTCGATCTTGCCGGCGATCGAAAGCTCATTTTGCAGCACCGCGTGCTGGATAAGATAACTTTGGAAGAAGGCGACGCCGACAAAGTCTTGCAACACGTCGCCGACCTTTGGGGCTATGACGTAAAGCTGGTTGAGGTCGACGACGCAGGCGCCGTGCATGGCGAGCATAGCGCCAGCCCGCGGCGGGCCTTCGCTTAAACACCCCCTTGGCTTAAACACCCATAAGGCGCGCGGTCCTAGACTGGCGTCTGCGTGTGCGCCGCCTAAGAAAGAGCGCCTATTAGGCGCCCAAGCGGGCCAAGCCCTCAGCGATTGCGGGATCGACCTGTACGTCGCGCGGCGTCAGCGGGCGCGTCAGGCGTAAGCCGTGCATGCTGCGGGCGCGCGAGAGGGCGACATAGGTTTGGCCAGACGCAAACGCGCCGCGGCCGAGATCGATTTCGACGCTGTCGAGCGTCATGCCCTGGGCCTTGTGGATGGTGAGCGCCCAGGCTGGTGCGAGAGGAAACTGCACGTATTTGAACTCCTCTTTCACCTCCATTCGGTTTTCTTTGGCGTTCCAGCTCCAACGCGCTTGTGGCCAGGTGGCGCGTTCGACGTCGACTTGGTCGCCGCTATCGAGCGCGACTTCAATGAAGTCGTCGTCGAGACCGGTGACTGTGCCGAGCGAACCGTTTACCCAGCGGCCTTCAGAATCGTTCTGCGTGAAGATGACCCGCGCGCCGCACTTCAGGGTCAGCTCGATCGGCGCAGGGAAGCGATCGCCCAGCGCCTTAGGGGCTTCGCCCTCAAAGCCGCCGGTATAGCGCGCAGCGGCCGTTTCGAGCGCCGCCAGCCCTCGCGCGTTGTAATTGTCTGCGACGGCATTGGTGGCGCAGAGAAGTACCGGGCGCTTAGCCAGATCGCGCTCCAGGCACACCTCGTTTAAGACCGACACCGCGTGCTCAACGCCGCGCCGTTCGCGGATGGCTGAGAGCGTGGCAATGAAGTCGGGGTCAGTTTGGCGGTGCACTTCGGTGAGTTCGATCGCCGCGATCGGCGCGTCTCGAAAGGCATGCGCCGAGAAGGCGTAGGGGCTTGCATAGCCGGCATCTTCAAGCAGCTGGCCTTCTTCGCCGCGCACCACCGGCGGCAATTGGTAGAAATCGCCGACCAGCAACATCTGCACCCCGCCAAAGGGCCGCGAAGATTTCCGCGCGACTTTGAGATGTTGATCCATGGCGTCGAGCACATCGGCTCGGAGCATGGAGATTTCATCGACAATGAGCCGCCGCAGGGCGCGCGCAGTGCGGGTGAAGAACCAGTTCGGCTTTTCGTGATTGCCGATCAGCGGTCGCGGCGGAAAGCCAAAGAAGGAATGCACCGTCTGGCCGCCAATATTCATCGCCGCGAGGCCAGTGGGTGCGAGCAAGGCTTGAGGAAAGTGTGGATCGGCATCCACAAGCGAACGGATGAAATGACTCTTGCCAGTGCCCGCGCGCCCGGTGACCAGCACCACGGGCGTGCGATCGTTCAGCGCCGCAAGCGCCTCAGCTGCTACGGGGTCGAATTTGGGCGCGGCGGGAATCGACATCACTTAGTTATATAGAAACCCACGCGGGCCCGCGAAGCCTCAAGCGCCGTCCAGGGCCTGTGATAAGTCGGCGATGAGGTCATCGGCGTTTTCGATGCCGATCGAAATGCGAATGAGCCCGGGGGTAATTGCATAGCGCGCCAAATCAGCCGCCGGCACGCCAGAATGGGTGGTGGAGGCGGGGTGGGAGGCGAGGGTTTCAGTGCCGCCGAGGCTGACCGCTTGCTTGATGAGCTGCAATTTGTCGAGAACCGCAAACGCTTCAGCCTCGCCGCCCTTGATCTCAAAAGAGAACGTGGAGCCCGCGCTCTTATTTTGGCGTTCATGGATTGGCCGATCGGGATGATCGCCAGGTAGGAAATCAAGATACCAAACGTTCTTGATCCTTGGGTGCTGGGCGAGGAAAGCAGCGACTTTGGCGGCGCCTTGAGCGCCGGCCTCCATACGCAATTTCATGGTTTCAAGCGAGCGCATCAGCAGCCAGGCAGTGTGCGCATCGCACATGGTGCCGAGCGTGGAGCGCATGCGGCGGACCGGCGCCAATACGGCTTTGGCGCCGGAAGCAGCCCCGGCGATGACGTCGGAATGGCCGCCGACATATTTGGTCAATGAATTGACGACGATGTCAGCGCCGTGCGCGAGCGGGGTGCAATAGACGGGACCAAGCATGGTGTTGTCGACGATGACGGGCGGTCGGGCGCCGTCGCCGCAATTTTCTGCGACCTTACGCGCCACCGAGATGTCGACGAGCGCGTTGGTGGGATTTGCGGGCGTCTCCAGGTAGAGACAGCCGACACGGCCCGTTTGCTTGGCCCTATCAACCGCGTCAATCAAGGCTTGGGGGCCATGCTCGGCTTCGAAGGTCACGGTGCGCACGCCGAATTCAGGCAACAAAGAGCGCAGCAAGGTCTCAGCGCCGCCGTAAATCGGCTGGCTATGTACGATGATGTCGTTGGGGCGAACGTGAGCCCAGAGCGTGGTCGAGATCGCCGCCATGCCGGAGGCAAAGGCAAGGGAGGCTTCAGCTTCGTCCCAAAGCGCCAAGCGATCTTCGAGCACTTCGAGATTGGGATTGTTGAAGCGCGAATAGATGAGACCCGGCTCCTCGTCAGGCCGTAGTTTTCGCCGCCCTTGCAGCGCTGCGAAGAAGTCTTTGCCGTCCTGAGCTGTCTTGAAGACGAACGTCGAAGTTTGAAATTGCGGCGGCTTCAGCGAACCTTCCGACAGCATCGGGTCGTATCCATAGCCCATCATCAAGGTTTCAGGCTTCAGGCTTCGTGCGCCGAGCGTGCGTTTGCGCCAGGATTTTTCCGCCATCGCCAGGGCTCCGAAGTTGCGGCGCCGTTTTCCGCCCGTAAGCGGACTATTTCAATGGCGCCGATGCTTAGGCCGACCAGATCGCCGTGCGGCCGGCGGGTGGCGGGACTTCGTCCATCATGGTGAGCGAGGCGAAGCCTGCGTCGAAGTTTGGAATCCACAATTCGATCAGGGTTCCGAAGGCGGCGTGTTCACTGCCAAGCAGCGGCTTGATATAGCTCTTGGTGGCGGTATAGCCGGCCCAGCTGACGATGCGGACGATGGTTTCTTCCTCTTCTTCATCATCACGATACGCATAGGCCTGTTCGGCGCTTTCGAAGAATTGCGGTTCGGTCAGCGTCGCAAAGAAAACAGCGTTTAACTCATCGTGGCCCGCGATCTGGGGTACGCGACCGGTGATGCACAGCGACAGCGTCATGGCATAATTGCGTCCGGAAGCCTCGACCACGCGCAGACGCGCCCCATGGGTTTGGCCACGCTCTGTCGCCAGAATGGCGTCATCGCGCAAGGAGATAATGCCTGTGTCGCGGTCGACCACGAAGCGCCCTTGCGCGTCGTCAATGAGATAAAATCCGGGCGCCTCGTCGTCCTGGGGTGCGCAAAAGGCGAGGGCGCGGTCGATGGCTGCTGCGCTCGGCGCATGGGCGGGATCGATCTCGATGGAATCGAACGAATCAGAAAAAGGGTCGCGCGGCATGTTCATAACGCCCAGCATGGCGATTTATCGCTAATACGGCGTGTAGGGCGCGTTTGGTTTTTGTTGACCATATCGCCCGCGGTCGAGGGCGTTTCCCGCCGCTAAATCAGTGCAACTGATTGACTGCAATCAAGCGGAATTTGACCACCCCGCGTTGGCGATGTGGTCAAATCCGGCGCTCGTTTGGACTTCAGTTACGCCCCCTAGGGTCGGAGGCGATATTTGTACGAAAGCGCAAGCCGGGGCTTACTCGCCCCAACCCAAGGCGGCTTTCACTTCGGTAAATTCTTCGAGCCCAAAGTGGCCGCCCTCACGGCCGAGGCCCGATTGCTTGTAACCGCCAAACGGCGTGCCTTGGCCGGCGAATGAGGCGCCGTTGATGTGTACGTTTCCGGCCCGAAGCTTGCGCGCCACCTTACGGGTGCGCTCTTGGCTGCCTTGAACATAGGCTGCAAGGCCATAAGGGGTGTCGTTGGCGATGGCGATGGCCTCGTCTTCGGTGTCGTAGGGAATGACCACGAGCACTGGCCCGAAGATCTCTTCCCGCGCGATAGTCATATTGTTGTTCACGTCGGCAAACACCGTCGGCTTCACATAATAGCCGCGGTTGAAGCCGTCGGGGCGGCCGACCCCGCCAGCGGCGACCTTTGCGCCCTCATCAATGCCCTTTTGGATGAGACCTTGCACCTTTTGGAATTGGTTGGCGTTGGCGAGGGGGCCAATGGCGCCGGGTTCAGCGGCGGAGGGGTTCTGCACCTTGATGGAGTTGGCGGCGGCGGCGGCAATCGCCACAACCTCGTCATACTTGGCGCGGGGGGCCAGCATGCGCGAAGGCGCATTGCAGCTTTGCCCAGTGTTCATGGCCATATGCATCATGCCACCGGCGACCGACTTTTTGAGATCGGCGTCGTCGAGAATGATGTTGGGGCTCTTGCCGCCGAGTTCGAGCGCCACGCGCTTTATGCCGTCTGCCGAGTTCTTCATGACCGAAGTGCCCGCGCGGGTGGAGCCGGTGAAGCTCATCATATCGACGTCTGGGTGCTTTGAGAGCGCCTCGCCAACGCCTGGGCCATCGCCATTGACGAGGTTGAACACTCCCGGCGGCACGCCGGCTTCATCGAGAATTTCGGCGAACAGCACAGCATTGAGCGGGGCGAGTTCCGATGGCTTCAAGACCATGGTGCACCCAGCCGCCAGGGCAGGGCCCACTTTGGCGGCGATTTGGTTCATCGGCCAGTTCCATGGCGTAATCATGCCGACGACGCCGATCGGCTCGCGCAAAATGCGCCGGCCGTTGCCGTAATCATAATCAAATTGGAACGCATCGAGTTGCTTGCGCGCATCCATCAAATAGCCGAGGCCGGCCGGAGCTTGCGCGGCAGTCGCAAGCGGCATTGGCGCGCCCATTTCCATGGAGATGGTTTCAGCCATTTCCGGAAGCCGGCGCGTATAGATGGCGATGATTTTGTCGAGCAGAGCCTTGCGCTCGTCGACGCTGGTCTGCGAGAATTTTTGGAAGGCCTTGCGCGCTGCGGCGACGGCCTTGTCGACGTCAGCGGCGCTGCCCAGCGAAATGCGCCCGCACGGTTCTTCGTTGGCGGGGTTGATCACCTCATGGGTGCGCGGCTTCACCGGGGGAACCCATTTGCCGTCGATGTAGAAATTGAGCTGTTCGCGCATGTGTCGTGCTCCTCCGGGGTTTTGGCGTCCTCTAGCAGATAAAGGCGCGCGCGGCGAGTTCGCGTCGCGGCAGGATCAGGCTATCTGTGGCGCGCATGGACGAACACCGCCCCGTTCGCAGTTTCGGGCGCACCAAGGCGCGCAAGCTGAAGCCGCGCCAAGCCGCGCTCCTGGAAACGCTGCTGCCTTATCTGGCCGTGGATGCGGGGGGGCCAATTGATCTGGACGCGCTTTTCGCCTCCCGCCCCGGGCCGGCAGGGCCAGGCGATATAGGATTTGGGGCAGGGGTCTCCGCGGCCGCTCTTGAGCAGCTCCGCCTCGCCGAGCCCGCGCCAGCCTTGGCCGATGCGGGCCCAGAGCTTGTCCTTGAAATCGGTTTTGGCGGCGGCGAGCATTTGGTTGGGCAGGCGCAGGCTTGTCCCGATGCGCGCTTCATCGGCGTCGAGCCGTTCCTGAACGGGGTCGCCTCGTGCCTTCGCCATATCGAGGAAACCGGCGTCGCCAATGTGCGCCTGCATCAAGGCGATGGGCGCGAAGTCTTAGCGCGCCTGGGGCAGGCCTCGCTCGACCTTTGCTATATTTTGTTTCCCGATCCGTGGCCCAAGGTCCGGCATTGGAAGCGACGGCTGATCCAGCCGCCGTTAGTCAGAGAATTGGCGCGGGTGTTGAAGTCGGGCGCTCAGGTGCGTTTCGCCACCGACTGGGCCAATTACGCTGCCTGGACCTTGGCGCATTTCGCAGCTGACGACGGCTTTGAGTGGACAGCCGAGCGGGCGCCCGATTGGCGAAGCCCATGGCCGGGTCATGTGCGCACCCGCTACGAGCAAAAACAACTCGGCGATTGCGCCCCCGTGTGGCTCAGGTTTCGCCGCGTTTAGCGATAAGCCAGGGCGCGCCGCGATAGGAGTCGCTGATGACCCAGGCGCCCGCAGTGAGCACGCACGTGGCCACGAATTCGCCAAAGCGGAAGCGATCGGCATGCCCTGAAACAACTGTGGGAAGCCAAATCAACAACAAGAAGCCGCCCATCTGGGCGGCAGCGAGCGCCGCGGCGAGCCGCGCCGATACGCCGGTGAGGATGGCAAGGCCCGCGGCGAGGTAGGCCGCGCCGGTGAAATAGGCCCAACCAAGACGCCAAGGCAGGTAGGCGGGAACCAGGGGGACGGTGAGGTTCAAATAGACGAAATGCGAGAGCCCGAAAGCAATCAACGCCAGCCCATAGAGGCAGCGCGCAAGGCGCAGGCCAAGCTCGCCGGCGATGAAGCCCAGGCGTTCTTTCTCCCACGGGCCGGCAAGCCAAGTATAAAGCACCCAGGCGGCGGCGACGTAGACGGCGTTCTCGCCATTGCTTTGGTAGACGCCCTCTTCCAGCGGGGTTTGAAAAATAAGCGGCGCCTTGAACGCCAGCATCCAGAGCAGGGTCGAACCGAACACCATCCGCGAGGCCCAAGCCGCGGTTGGCTTGACGATGAGGCCCATACCGCCGGCCAGTGAAACAAAGCCGCAGGCATAGGCGAGGATTTCGCGGCTTGGCAGGCTCTTGGGCGCCCCCTGCCAGACCGAAGTGAAGTCCCTAGTAATGAAACAGAGAACTCCCACGCCGATGAGCGACAACGCGAAAACCAGCTGGCCGATGCTCAATACGCGCATGCGCCTTTCCCCCAGGGTCGGACAATCGGTTACGCCCGCCTCAGCGCCGCGTATGCCCACATGCGACCAAAAGCGGGTCGTCGGCATACAAAACAGCGTGAGCCAAACATCGCTCAAGGCCCTTGGCGGGCGCGGGTCTTGGCGCTATATGAATTGCACTATTCGCTGATTGCCCTCGATGAGGGTATCGGCGGCGGGCCTCGGGTCCGCCGCTTTTTTGTTACTCGGGAGCCTTGGCCTGCGCGCCACGAACCCAGTTGAAGAGCGCGTCATCGCGCTGGCTGAGCCGACCGCCCAGAACCTGGGCTACCGGCTGGTGCGCGTGCGGGTGTCGGGCAACCGGCGCAAGCGGCTTCAAATCATGGCCGAGCGCATGAGCGACGGCGACATGGGCATCGATGATTGCACCAAATTGTCGCGCGCTCTCTCAGCGCTGTTTGATGCGCAAGATCCGATGCCTGATGAGTACGATCTGGAAGTCTCGTCCCCGGGCATCGACCGGCCGCTGCTGCGGATCGAAGATTTCGTGCGCTTTGTCGGCCACGAGGCCAAGCTTGAGACCATGGCCATGATCGAGGGCCGGCGACGCTTCAAGGGCGTGATCACAGCCGCCCATGATGATGAAGTGGCGATGCGCATGCCGGAGGGCGACGCAATCGTCTTCAAACTCGCGAACGTGTTGGATGCGCGCTTGGTGCTCACCGACCGGCTGATCGAAGAAGATTTGAGACGCGCCAAGGCCGCCAAAGCGGCGATGCAAACCGATAATTGAAGGAAGACACCATGAGCACCGGCATTTCCGCAAACCGGTTGGAAATTCTGCAGATCGCCGACGCGGTCGCGCGGGAAAAATCGATCGAGAAAGAAATTGTCATCGAGGCGATGGAGCACGCCTTGCAAAAAGCGGCGCGCTCGCGCTACGGCGCTGAGCACGACATCCGCGCCATCATCGACCCCAAAACTGGCGAAATGACCCTGAAGCGGGTGATGACGGTCGTCGACGAAAGCGTGCTCGATCCGGAGACGCGCCCGTTTAATCCCGCCACTGACATTATGCTGGATGTGGCGCTGAAGACCGACAAAGAGGCGATCGTCGGCAAAGAATACGAGGAATTGCTGCCGCCTATCGAGTTCGGCCGGGTTGCCGCGCAAACCGCCAAGCAGGTGATCAATCACGAGGTGCGGGAAGCCGAGCGGGAGCGTCAGTTCGGCGAATATAAAGATCGGGTCGGCGAGATCGTCAACGGCGTTGTCAAGCGCGTCGAGTTTTACAACGTGATTGTGGATTTGGGCCGCGCTGAGGGGGTGGTGCGCAAGTCTGAGTCCATCCCGCGTGAAAATCTGCGGGTTGGCGACCGCACCCGCGCCTACATCTACGATGTGCGCCGCGAAACTAAAGGCCCGCAGATCTTCCTATCCCGCGCCAAACCGGAATTCATGGCGCGGCTGTTCGCGCAGGAAGTGCCGGAAGTCTATGAAGGCGTGATCGAGATTAAGGCGGCGGCGCGCGATCCTGGCTCGCGCGCCAAGATCGCGGTAATGAGCCACGACAGTTCCATCGACCCGGTTGGAGCTTGCGTCGGCATGCGCGGGGCGCGCGTGCAAGCCGTGGTCGGCGAGCTGCAGGGTGAAAAGATCGACATCATCCCCTGGTCGTCGGACCCTGCGACCTTCATCGTCAATGCGCTGCAGCCAGCGGAAGTCTCCAAGGTCGTGCTTGATCCAGATGAAGCGCGCGTGGAAGTCGTCGTGCACGAGGCGCAGCTGTCGCTGGCTATCGGGCGGCGCGGGCAGAACGTCCGGCTGGCGTCGCAATTGACCGGCTGGTCGATCGACATTCTCACCGAGGCAGAAGAATCCGAGCGTCGGCAAAAGGAGTTTGCCGCGCGCAGCGAACTCTTCATCAAGGCGCTCGAAGTCGATGAAATGTTCGCGCAATTGCTGGCCTCCGAAGGGTTCGAGACGATCGAGGAAATCGCCTATGTCGACACCAACGATCTGGCCTCGATCGAGGGCCTGAACGAAGAGATCGCCGAAGAACTGCAAGCCCGCGCTAGAGAAAATCTCGATAAGCAAGCCGCTGAGCTTGAGGCCAAGCGCCAGGCGCTAGGCGTTGAGGACGGCTTGGCGCAAGTGCCGGGGTTGACGGCGCAAATGC
>Ga0075030_100001292_pt1 | contig 22532 bp, 23 predicted proteins | sample LitLauG_LLR_2012_FD_71393 | JGI IMG/M metagenome (GOLD analysis project Ga0075030, IMG submission 71393) | Freshwater sediment microbial communities from Pennsylvania, USA - Little Laurel Run_MetaG_LLR_2012 | ecosystem: Environmental > Aquatic > Freshwater > Creek > Sediment | place: USA...
GCGCTCCAGCGCACGTCCGGGGCAAATCTGGCGCAAGACTCCGGAATCCGCATCGTTCAGCGTGCCATCGAGGAGCCGCTGCGGCAGATCGTTCTGAACGCGGGTATCGAACCCGCCAACGTGTTGGCGACGGTGCGCCGCGGCGAGGGAAGTTTCGGCTTCAATGCGACCGACTCGAGTTACGGCGACCTGTTTGCGATGGGCGTGATCGATCCGACCAAGGTGACACGGCTGGCGCTGCAAAACGCCGCATCGGTTGCCGCTTTGATCCTGACGACCGACTGCGTGATCGCCGACCAGCGTTCAGCCACGTCGGCGCAGGACGCCGCGCCGGGCGATCTGGGCGGCTGACGCGCGTGCCCGCGCAACAAGCGGCGAACTGATCGGCGTCAAGTCTCGGCTGCGGTGCGGGAGTACTTTGATCTGCGGTTCGTCGTCCATCGAGGCCGGACATGCTGCTTTTCGCGTTGGAGGCGACTCGCGATCTTGGCGCAATCATTGCGCTTGAACTGGGCACGTCGCTGGCGGCTCATGAAGAGCGCGGCTTCGAAGACGGCGAGCACAAGGCGCGGCCGCTGGCCGACCCGAATGGTGAAGACGTCTACGTCGTGCAGAGTTTGCATGGCGGCCCCACGCTCAGCGGCGATGAGAAGCTGCTGCGCCTTTTGCTTTTCATCGCCACGCTGCGCGACCATGGCGCCTGCCGCATAACCGCGGTCGTGCCGTATCTGGCCTATGCGCGCAAAGACCGCCGTACCAAGCCGTTCGATCCGGTTTCGCTGCGCGTGGTGGCGCAATTGTTCGAGGCGGCCGGCACCGACGCGCTGATCACGCTTGAGGCGCATAACACGGCCGCCTTCGACAACGCGCTGCGCCTGCGCGCGATTCACCTGGATCCCGGCGAACTGTTCGCGGCCGCGGCAGAGCGCCTGGCGGGCGCCGGGCCGATCGCCGTCGCCTCGCCTGACGTCGGGGGCGTCAAGCGCGTGCAGCTGTGGCGCGAACGGCTCGAGTCGCGATGGAAGCGCCCGCTCGGGCAGGCGTTCATCGACAAGCGCCGCAGCGCCGGCGTGGTCAGCGGCGGCACCGTCGTGACCGGCGATGTGGCCGGCGCCACGGTGCTGGTGCTGGACGACTTGATCGCCACGTTCGGCACCATCGCGCGCGCCGCCGATGCGCTCGCGGCAGCCGGTGCCCGGCGCGTGCTCGCCTTCGCGGCGCACGGCCTGTTCGTCGGTGCGGCCGCCGAAGCCTTGCTCGCGAGCGGCGTGGAGCGTCTTGTCATCACCGACTCGGTGCCGCCGTTTCGACTCGCGGGCAGCCCGGCGCTGCAGCGGGTCGAAGTGCTGTCCAGCGCAACGCTGTTCGCGGCCGCCATTCGCAGGCAATCCGATGCGTGTCCACGTTGATTCGCTAGTCGGCGCCGATCGACTCCAGTGCGATTTGCGCCTGTTCAACGTAGCGGCGGGTGCGCGGCAGCCAGTGAGCTGGCGTGCGCGGATCGGGTTCGAGCAGATGCGCGGCAGTCAGTCGCGCCCGCAGCAATGCGCGGCCTGCCGTGTACAGCGCCTGCACCGCGGGCAGCGGCTGATCGTCGAGGGTCGCGGCGCAGCGCGCGATGAGCCGCGGGCCGACCCACGGCGCATCCAGAAGTCGGCACTCCAGGTCCAGCTGGGCCAGTTCGTCGAAAGGGTCGACCTGGCGAAGCTCGCAGTTGAACTCCAGGCAGTCGATCACCACCGGCGTCGCGAACAGGGCCACATGCTCGGGCCGCAGGTCGCCATGGCCTTCACGGATACAGCCGCCGCGCGCCCGTGCCGCCAGCGCGCTTGCCAGATGCTGCAGCGCGCGATCAAAGCGATCGAGTGTGGCCACGGCCAACGCTCCGCCAAAGCGCGGATGCTGCAGCACGGCGCGATTGCTCCGCTGCGCGGCGTTCCACCGTGCGACGTAGCTGGCTGCGTCCAATGCAATGACCGGCGCTGCGCGATAGAAGGTCGCCAACCGATCGCCGAGCCGATCTACATCGCCGGTGCTCACCGTGCCGGCCAACAGAGCGGCGTCGAGCATCCGCTCGGCGGGAAGCCGCCGCATCGATACCAGCCAGTCGATGACGCGGCTTTCGTCGGCAGCGCGATCAGTTGCGGCGGGCCCGCTCATCGAATCGACCGGGCCGATCGCGAGGTGCCCGTCGACAGCCTGAAGCAGCGGCGCCACCCCCAGGTAGACGTCCGGGGCCAGTCGACGATTGAGCCGAACTTCCTCGCGGCAATCGAACTCCCGCGCCGCCAGCGTCGAGAAGTCGAGGAAATCGTAGCGCACCGGCTTTTTCAGCTTGAACACGTGGGCGCTGCACAGGAAGATCCACGACATATGCGTCTCGACCACCTGCGGCGCGCGGCCGTCGGTGCAGGTGTCGGCGGACGACAGGGAGCGCAGCTTATTGGTCAGCTCGGAACCGGGCTGCGCCATCGCGTCACGGGTGCTGCACTTGATCATCGGCCGGATATCCCCCTGCAGGCCGCGCCTGTAGCCGGGATTGCAGGCCGAGTGGTCCGCAGCATGTTGATGGTGGTCAACTCGATGCCGGACTGCATGTCGCCAAAGTTCGGGAGGGGCCGATGATTCCTACCAGCGAGGCAACGATCGGCACGAAGCGGTTGCCCGGCACAATCGAGATGCCGACCGATGCGGCACGCGGTGTGGTGATCTTTGCGCATGGCAGCGGCAGCAGCCGGCTGAGCCCCCGCAACCGGCAGGTGGCGGCGCGCCTGCACGAGCGGCACCTGGCCACGCTGCTGTTCAACCTGCTGACCGAGGGCGAAGCGCGCGACCGGCGCAAGGTGTTCGATATTCCGTTGCTTGCCCAGCGGCTCGGTGAAGCGATTGCCTGGTACGGCACGCAGCCTGCGCTGGCGACGTTGCCCTGCGGCCTGTTCGGCGCCAGCACCGGGGCGGCGGCGGCCTTGCTGGCGGCGGCCGAGCGCCCGGGCGCGGTGCGCGCGGTGGTCTCGCGTGGAGGCCGTCCGGATCTGGCCGGCGCGGCCCTGCCGCAGGTGCAGGCACCGACCCTGCTGATCGTCGGTGGCGCCGACACAGAGGTTCTGCAACTGAACCGTGCTGCACTCGCGCGTCTGGGCTGCACCAAGCGACTGGACGTCGTGCCGCTGGCGACCCATCTGTTCGAGGAGCCGGGCGCGCTCGAGGAGGTGGCCGAGCGGGCAGCCGACTGGTTCGCCACCTATCTTTGGGAGAACGCGGATGCCGATCAGAGCTGAGTTCGAAATGCCGTTCGCCGACCGTGCCGCCGCCGGCCGCGCACTGGCGGACCGGCTCGTGCGGATGAATCTTGTCGATCCGATCGTGCTCGCGCTGCCGCGCGGCGGCGTGCCGCCGGGTCTGGAAGTGGCGCGCGCGCTGCATGCGCCGCTCGACCTGCTGCTCGTGCGCAAGATCGGAGTGCCGTACCAGCGGGAGCTGGCGGTTGCCGCGGTGATGGACGGTGCCGTGCCGGTGATCGTCGTCGACGAGCCGATCCGCGCCGAGGCCGGCGTCGCACGCAGCTACATCGAGCAACAGGCGCAGATCGAACTGGCCGAGATCGAACGGCGCCGGCGTGCTTACCTCGGCGGCCGCGCTCCGCTGCCGGTGGCGGGCCGGACCGCGATCATTGTCGACGACGGCATCGCGACCGGCACCACGGTACGGGCTGCCATCAAGGGCTTGCGGCAGCGTCAGCCGGCGCGGCTGGTGCTCGCGGTGCCAGTCGCTCCGCCACGGACCGTGGCCGAATTGAGCGCCAAAGTCGACGATCTGGTATGTCTGGTGCAACCGGAGGTTTTCGGCGCCATCAGCCTTTTTTACGTCGACTTCCATCAACTGAGCGACGAGGAGGTCGTGCGCGCGCTCGCGAGCGAAGCAGAAGCTTCGACCCTGGCACGATGAGTTGATGAAAGACCTCGGCAGGTCGGCGCTGCTGACCGATCTTTACCAGTTGACGATGCTGCAGGCGTACTGGCAGCATCGGATGAACGAGATCGCGGTGTTCGAGCTTTTCGTGCGCAAACTGCCGGCCGAGCGCGCATTTCTGGTTGCGGCCGGACTGGAGCAGGCACTCGATTTCATCGAGCAAGCGCGATTTGCTCCCGACGAACTCGAATGGATCGATGCGAGCGGGCGCTTTGCGCCTGGCTTTTCCCGATGGCTCTCGGAACTTCGCTTCACCGGCGATGTGTGGGCGATGCAGGAAGGCACCGTGTTTTTTTCCAACGAGCCGATCCTGCGCGTGGTGGCTCCGATCGCGCAGGCACAGTGGCTGGAAACGCGCTTGCTGAACCTGATGCACTTCGAGACCACGATCGCATCGAAGGCGGCGCGATCGGTGCTGGCGGCCGAGGGGCGAGATCTGATCGACTTCGGGCTGCGCCGTGCGCATGGCGCGGAGGCGGGACTTTTCGCCTCGCGCGCCGCCTATCTGGTGGGCTTTGCCGGCACTGCCACCGCGCTGGCCGGCGCGCACTTCGGCATCCCGGTGTACGGCACGATGGCGCATTCGTTCGTGCAGGCGCACGATAACGAGTTCGCCGCCTTCACTCGCTTCGCCGAGTCGTTTCCGCACAACGCGGTGCTGCTGCTCGATACCTACGACACGGTGGCGGCCGCGCGCTGCGTGGCTCAAGTGGCGCCGCAGCTGGCTGCCCGCGGCATCCGCGTCAAGGGTGTGCGGCTCGATAGCGGCGACCTGGGCGCGCTGGCCCGCGCGGTTCGTGCGGTGCTCGACGAGGCCGGCCTGCACGAGGTCACGATCTTCGCCAGCGGGAATCTGAATGAATACCGGATACAAGCCCTGGTCGGCCAAGGCGCGCCAATCGACTCGTTCGGCGTGGGCACCAGCTTGACCACCAGCAGCGATGCCCCGTATCTGGACGCCGTGTACAAATTGCAGGAGTATGCGGGCGTCGCCCGCCGGAAGCGTTCGATCGGCAAGAGCACCTGGCCGGGCCGCAAGCAGGTATGGCGCCGGCGCAATGGCTCTGGCCGCATCAGCGGTGACACGGTTGCGCTCGAAGGCGAACCGCAGCACGGAGAGGCGCTGCTGCAGCCGGTGATTCGCGCGGGCCAACGTGTCGCACCGACGCCGACGTTGGAAGAGCTGCGCTTGCATTGTCGTGAACAGCTTGATGGCCTGGCGCCGGCGATGCGGCGCCTGCAGCCACCGTGGCCCGATTACCCGGTCCAGATCTCGGCTGACTTGCAGGCGCTGGCGGCTGCGTTCGATCAGCGCCAGCGCGCGTACGGCGAGCAGCCAGCGGGTCGATGAACGCGATAACCCGATGACCGCTCACCCTCCCTTGCGCGAGGCATCAGGCGATGAGTTCCATGACGCGCGGGCCGCTGGCTGCCGCGGCGCCTGCCGCTGTCACGCTCGGTCTGGGCCCATCCAGGAGCGGCGGTCGGCGTCTCACGGGCTGGCCTCCGGAGCCGCGGGTGACTCGGCCTGCTTGATGGGTCCGCCATGCGCAGCCGTTCTCGCCTGCGTGACCCGGACCTGCGCAATGGCCAGACCGTGATAGATGCGCCGCCGCCGCATCAACGGCCACCAGTCGTACAGAAAGATCTGCAACGGCTGCCACATCGCGACCCAGCCTCCGATCGTCAGCCCCTCGCGCGCGATCTGCAGGGCCGTGCCGGTTGCGAAGGTACTCGCCAGATTCGCCGCCAGGAGGCAGGTTGCCAGGAACGACAGGCCCACCGCGAGGCTGATACGGCCTTCGCGGAACAGCAGCCTGAGCTCGCGCCGCTTCAAATCGGCCTTGTATCCGAAGAAGTTTCGGATCGCCGTGGACACGAGCGCTTCGACGTCGGGGTCGGTCGGCAGGTGCTCCAGATGGACGACAACCTGAAGACGGCTTCCGGGCGCAAATTCCAACGCCCAGCTTTCGATGAAATGTTCGGCCTCCGGATCGAGGTCTTTATCGCGAAACGGCGTCGGATCCAGGGAGTTGAACAGCTGCGCGAGTTCGCGCAGCCGCAGCTCGATCCGGTGTACCGGCTTATGGGTGGGCCTGGATCGATGAAACGGTACGATCATTCGCGCAGTCTATGCGGATGCGTACCGAAACGCCTTGCTGGACCTCGTTGTGCGGGGCATCCCGGTATGGCTCAAACTTCCCGCGGTCGAACCGACGCGTTCGCGTCCGATCGTCGGGCGCAGACACGCCGCAATTTGCCGCTGATCGGATTGACCTGCGGCGGTGCAGCCTCGACGCGAACGGACACGTCGTGGGCGCCGAGCTCGGCGCAGAAGTCGCGCACGCACTTCGTCGCGCGGGCCGCTGTCTGCTCGAGGTCTCCTTCGGATGGATCGATTCGCAGCACCAGGTCATTGACTGCCTCCTCGAGGACCTGGAACTTCCAAACGCCGGCGCGCTCCTCGAGAGCGGTGCAGAGCGCCAGCGGAATCATGCGCTCGGTCCGGCCGTCCGCGCGCTTCAGGCAGATCGTGTCGTCGCTGCGGCCATCGACCCGTATTGCAGGCAGCGGACTGCCGCATGAGCACGGCTCCGGCAGGAACGTCACGCTGTCTCCCAGGTCGTAGCGGATGATCGGTTGAATGAAGTTCGCCAGATTCGTCAGCAGCACCGTCCAGGATGCGGTGCCGACGGGAACCGGCTGACCCTCGCGGTCGACCGGTTCCAGGATGACCCAGTCATTGTTCAAGTGCAGCGCGCCGCTGCCGCAGTCGTACGCGATGTTCAGGCACTCCGAGGCGCCGTAATCGTCGACGACCGGGCAGCCGAAAGCGCCCGCGATATCGGCCCGATCGCGCGGCGACAGGGTTTCGCCTCCGCTCCAGATACCCTTCAGGTTCATTGCCAATCGGCCCAGGCGCTGCTGCTCGGCCAGCGCGACCAGTTCCGAGGGGTAACTCGTCAGGAGCTCGGGATCGAAGGCGGACAGCTGGCCGCACACGTCCTGCACCGGCTGCAGGACCGATATTGCGCGCGAGTTGCCCGTCATCCACGGATTGAGCAGGCGCATCCGGCGCCACATCGTGATGCCCGAAAAGTGCCCTTCCACGGCGGCTGCATACGCAAAGCGGCCGCCTGCGGCCATCGTTCGTAGCATCGCTCGCGCATCGGGGCTGCTGCGAACGGCGGTCAGCGCCTCGTAGACCGCCAGCGCCTGCGGGTCCTGGACGAAGATGCCAGGCGTGCCGGTCGTGCCGGAGCTGGTCCAGATCGCGTACTGTCCGAGGTACGGCCGGCCGATCCAGGCGAGCTCGTGCGTGAATTGCGTCAGCGCGTCGAGGCTCAGCTCCGGCCGCGTGATCCATCGATCGAATTGCGCCATCAGCTCGGACTTGGTGACCACCGGCAACTGTTCGAGCGCCACGCGGCCGCGGGGCAGGCGTTCGTACAGGTCGCGGTAGAGCTCGGAATTGCGGCGCGCATGGGCAACCAGCGTGTCCAGACGGTGCGCCGCCCGCGCGCGTATCACGTCGCCGCCGGCAAAACCCGCCAGCCATAGGTCCGTGCTGTGATTCAAAAATCCCCAGGACTCGGCCGCGAGCGCGGTCAGCTGGCTCACGCCATCGAGGCGTTCCTCTTCGGGGGGAGCGTGGTTCGGGCAGGGCATCGAACTCGTCTCCTGGCTCAGGCAGCCGCTACCCTTTGATGCACAACAGCGGCTCGAGTCGAGCCACCTTGCGCGCGAGACCCGCCGCGTCGGCCGCATCGACCACCGCCGACACATCCTTATAGGCGTCAGGCGCCTCCTCGGCGATACCGCGCATCGACGGGCTGCGGATGAGGATCCCGCGGCCGGCAAGCTCGTCGACGACCCGCCTGCCTTGCCAGTTGCGCGATGCCTGGTGGCGGCTCATCGCGCGGCCTGCGCCGTGGCACGCCGAGCTGAACGAGTGCGTCTCGGATTCGCGCGTTCCGGCGAGCACATAGGAGCCGGTGCCCATCGAGCCGCCGATCAGCACCGGTTGACCCACGGCGCGCAGCGCCGCGGGCAGGTCCGGGTGTCCCGGCCCGAAGGCACGGGTTGCGCCCTTGCGATGGACGTAGAGCTTGCGGGTCCGGTCGCCGATCCGATGCTCTTCCAGTTTGCAGGTATTGTGGGAGACGTCGTAGAGCAGGGGCAATCGCGCCCGGGGCAGCAGATCGGCGAACACCTTGCGCACGAGGTCGGTAAGGATCTGCCGGTTGGCCAGCGCACAGTTGATGGCCGCACGCATCGCCCCGAGGTATTCCTGGCCCAGGTCGGAATTGATCGGCGCACAGGCAAGCTCGCGGTCGGGCAGGGCGATGCCGTAGCTCGGCGCGGCGATCACCATGCGCCTCAGGTAGTCGGTGCCGATCTGATGACCCAGGCCGCGCGAGCCGCAGTGAATCATCACCACGACGTCACCCAGCTGCAAGCCGAAGGCGTCGGCGATTTCCCGTGCATGAACCGCGGTCACCTCCTGCACCTCCAGGTAGTGGTTGCCGCTGCCGAGCGTGCCCATCTCGTCGCGCTGCCGATGCTTCGCCTGTTGCGACACGGCTCCGGGCTTGGCGTGCAGCATCTGCCCTCGTTCCTCGATTCGATCGAGGTCCTCGCGCGTGCCCCAGCCACGCTCGACGGCCCAGCTGGCGCCGCCCGCGAGCATCGCGTCCATTTCGTCGGCGTCCAGGCGGATCGCTCCGGTGCTGCCGACGCCCGCCGGGATGCGATGGTAGAGCGCATCGGCCAGATGCTCTTGAATCGCGAGGACATCGTGGCGCTTGAGCCCCGTATGCAGGCAGCGCACGCCGCAGGAAATGTCGAATCCGACGCCTCCTGCCGACACGACGCCGCCTTGATCCGCATCGAACGCGGCAACGCCCCCTATCGGAAAGCCATAGCCCCAGTGAGCGTCCGGCATGGCGAAGGAGGCCTTCACGATTCCGGGCAGCTTTGCGACGTTCACCGCCTGCTCGTAGACCTTGCCGTCCATGTCGCGTATCAGCGTCTCGCTGGCGAAGATCACGCCCGGCACGCGCATTGCGCCGGACTGCGGGATTTCCCATTCGTACTCGGAGCGGCGCTTGAAAAGACTTGTGTCCATGTTCAAACGTCCACGACCGTCTGCGCGATCCAACCGGTCGGCTCGTGCGCAACGCGCAGTGCCGTATACGTCGCGCCTTTGATTTCCACCGCGGGATGATGGCGCGCCACGTCGACGTGCTCGCCCCACGCGGTTGCAGTCAGCCGCGCACCGTCCAGCCGGACAGCAAAGCGGCTGAAGAGCATCTTGCGCGTGTCCATCTCGTAGATCAGGCGGTTGAGCCATTCGGCCAGCAGCAACTCGTCGTCGGGCGCCTCGCATTCGATGGTTACGGCTTCGCGCTCGACGACGGTCGACGGCTCCGCGACCGCTGCGGCCATGGCAAGGGCGGCCTGCTCGTACGCTTCCGCCTTGCTTTGGCCGAAGCCGCGCACGCCGATATCCGCCTGGTGTGAAAAGTGTTCCCAGCGACCGCCCACGGATAGTGTGGTAGCACCTGGAAGCCTGTGGGAATCTGATGCGGATCAAGCTGCGCAGTCGGGCGCGAGCGCCGGTCGGCTATCGCGATGCGATCATCAGTCCTGATCGCGTACCGGCAAACCGCGCCGCTTCGACCATTGCTCCGCACGGGCAATGGCGATGCGGATGACGCGGCCCTCTTCCATTCCCTCTCCGAGCAGAGCGTTCGCAATCTCGATCGCCTTGGCCCGCGTCACCTCGCTTAGATGGTTCATCGAGGCCGGGTAGTTATCCAGGCTCCAGGGCATGATCAATGCCTCCGTGATTTCCTCGTCAACCGGGCACTGTTGAACCTGCGCAACGAGCAGGGCGGCGTTTGGGGTTCCAAAGGCATTGTCCACCGATCGGCGTGGTTAGTGGTTGAAAGGCGGTGAGCTTCTGCGCGTCAATTCCATGACCAGCCCGACGGCATGGCCGAGGCGGAGCAGGGAATAGGGCAGGAAAATAGACCTAGATCAAACACACGCCGGGTGGCGGCGATCAGGATTGCCTGGCGCGTCCCTAGGTGCAATGAAATTAAATTCAATTGCCCTTGTGGACTCGGGACAGTGAGTTTGCTGGCTATCCGGCCGATTTCCGCCAGGGAGACAAAAATGACGAGCCGTACACCGCAGCAAGTCTTTCAGCATCACGCCGAGACATTGGGAGCCGAAGATCTGGATGGGATCATGGCGGATTACAGCGATGACGCATTTTTCATCACGCCGGCGGGAATCGTTCGAGGCAAGGCGGGCATTCGCCAAGCCTTCACCAAACTGCTCTCCGACGTGCCGAAGGCCAAATGGAACCTGAAGACTCAGCTATACGAGAAAGACATCCTGTTCCTCGAATGGGCGGCCGATTCTGCCAGGACGAAGATCGACGATGGCATTGACACGTTCGTCTTCAAGGACGGCTTGATTCGCGTGCAAACTGTACGTTACACGCTGCAGAAGAAGTAGGCGCCATGAAAGCCGTCCGCCTGCACGCTTACGGAAAGCGACCGACCCTCGAAGAAGTCGCCGACCCCAAGATCACCGGGCCGCACGATGTGATCGTACGAATCGGCGGTGCCGGGCTTTGCCGAACCGATTTGCACATCATCGAGGGGCAGTGGAAAGAGAAGAGCCACGTCAAGCTTCCATACACGCTGGGCCATGAGAACGCCGGTTGGGTACACGCGGTGGGCGCCGCGGTCGAGCACGTCGCCGTTGGCGATACCGTGATTGTTCACCCGCTGATTTCCTGTGGGTTCTGCCGGCATTGCCGCTCCGGCGACGACATGCATTGCAGCCGCGGCGCCTTTCCCGGCATCGATACCGACGGAGGTTTTGCCGAGTATCTGAAGACCGCTGCGAGGGCGGTGGTAAAACTCGATCCCAAGGTCCGACCGCAGGACGTGGCGGCCTTGGCCGACGCCGGTCTCACGGCTTACCACGCGGTCAAGAAGGCGATCCCGCTGCTGTATCCCGGAACACATGCAGTGGTCATCGGTGGTGGGGGTGGCCTCGGTCACATCGGCATCCAATCTCTGAAGGCGTTGACGGCCGCCGATGTGATCGTCGTCGACAAGTCGGAAGGCGCGCTCGATCTGGCCAAGAAATGCGGCGCAGATCACACCGTGCTCGCGAACGGCAGCCAGGTGGCGAAAGTCAAGGAGATCACCGGCGGCGCGGGTTGCGAGACAGTCGTCGATTTTGTCGGCGAGGGCGGAGCCATTGCCGACGGAATCGCCATGTTGCGCCGCGCCGGCACGTACTACGTGATCGGCTACGGAGGCATGGTCGATGTGCCGGCCATCGACATGATCTCGCAAGAGATCAACTTCGTCGGCAATCTCGTCGGCACCTACAACGATCTATCCGAGTTGATGACGCTTGCCGCGCAAGGACGCGTCCGGCTCGAGACCCGCACCTATCCACTTTCCGCGTTCAACGATGCCATGAACGACCTCGACAACGGCAAGCTGCATGGGCGCGGCATATTCGTGCCAACCGCGGCGAGGTGATCGGCAAGAGACGAGGCATTCCCGACCGGCCGGCGGCTGCTCCTCACCGAGGTCGTAGCCGTGCCTTTGAGAGAGGGGCAAGATGGACTTCTCGTCGACCATCCGCAAGACGGCCGCTGATCTGCGGGTTGCGCCCAACCTGGTCGATTACGAAGGCGAGCGACATCGCTTTTCCTGGAAGGCGGCAGGACGCGAACTGCCGAGCCAGCCCCATGGCGGGGTAAACATTGCATGGCAGGCGGTCGATCGTCACGCGGCAGGGCGTTGGCGCGACAGGATGGCCTATCGCTTTCTCGCCTCCGGTTCGCGCCCGCGCGACGTGAGCTACGCCGAGTTGTCGGCGCTCACCGGTCGTTTTTGCAACGTGCTGCGAGGCCTTGGAGTCGGCAAGGGTGCGCGGATATTCATCCTGGCGGGCCGCATTCCAGAGCTGTACATCGCACTGCTGGGCAGTTTGAAAAATGGATCGGTGGTCTCGCCGCTGTTCTCCGCTTTCGGTCCCGAGCCGATTGCCACGCGTGTGAACCTCGGCGCCGGCAGCGTGCTGGTGACGACCGATGCGCTTTATGCCCGCAAGGTGGCCAAGTGGCGTGACCGCATGCCGAGCCTGAAGCATGTGCTGCTTGCGGCGCAGGACGGCGGGACGACGTCGGTGCCCGATACCCTCGATCTGGCCGCGCTGATGGCGGCCGCATCCGATGCGTGCGAGATCACGCCGACCACGACCGAGGACGCGGCGCTGCTTCACTTTACCAGCGGCACCACCGGCACGCCCAAGGGTGCGCTGCATGTGCATGGCGCCGTGACCACTCATTGGGTCACCGGCCGGTACGCGCTCGACCTGCATGACGACGATGTGTACTGGTGCACGGCCGATCCGGGCTGGGTGACGGGCACGTCCTACGGCGTCATCGCGCCGCTGCTGCACGGCGTGTCCTCGGTCGTCGACCGCGAAGAGTTCGATGCCGAGCGCTGGTACGCAATCCTGCAGGACGAGCAAGTGAGCGTCTGGTACACGGCGCCAACGGCGATTCGCATGCTGATGAAGAGCGGGCCCGAACTCGCCCGGAAGTATGCCTTCCCGCAGCTGCGCTTCGTGGCCAGTGTCGGGGAGCCGCTGAACCCCGAAGCGGTGTGGTGGGGCCGGGAAGTGCTGGGTCGGCCGATTCACGACAACTGGTGGCAGACCGAGACCGGCGGCATCATGATCGCCAACACGCCGGCGTTCGACATCAAGCCCGGCTCGATGGGCCGGCCGCTGCCAGGCGTCGAGGTGGCGATCGTGCAGCGCCAGAAAGATGGAAGCGTGCAGGTGATCGAGGCGCCGGACCAGGAGGGCGAGCTGGCGCTCAAGCGCGGCTGGCCATCGATGTTCCGCGGCTACTTGAACGACGAAGCCCGTTATCTGAAGTGCTTTTCCGGCGAGTGGTACTTGACCGGCGACCTGGCCAAGCGCGACCGGGATGGCTACTACTGGTTCGTCGGCCGCTCCGACGATGTCATCAAGTCGGCCGGGCACCTGATCGGACCATTCGAGGTCGAGAGCGCGCTGATGGAGCATCCCGCGGTGTCCGAGGCCGGCGTGATCGGCAAGCCCGACCCGGTGGTCGGGGAGGTCGTCAAGGCCTTCGTGTCGCTGAACAAGGGTTTCTTGCCGACCGAAGCACTGCGGATGGAACTGCTCGGTCATGCCAGGAAGCGCCTGGGCGCCGCCGTCGCGCCGAAAGAGATCGCCTTCCTGCCGCAGCTGCCTCTGACGCGCAGCGGCAAGATCATGCGCCGGCTGCTTAAGGCGCGCGAGCTGGGCCTGCCGGAAGGCGACACTTCGACACTGGAGGCCGGCGCATGATTGCGGTCGAGCACCCGGCGCCGCCGCCGCCCACCGGCCCGGTGCCGTACGAGCGGCCGTTTGCGCTGGAGCTGCTCGCCGACATGCTGCGCATCCGGCGCCTGGAGGAGAGGGCGGCTGAGCTGTACGGCGCCGGCAAGATACGCGGCTTCCTGCATCTTTACGTCGGCGAAGAGGCGGTCGGTGTCGGCGTGCTGCATGCGCTGACGCCGGAGGATAACGTCGTCGCTACCTACCGGGAGCATGGGCACGCGCTGGTTCGAGGCATGAACATGGGCGCGCTGATGGCCGAGATGTATGGCAAGCAGGAAGGCTGCGCGCGCGGCCGCGGCGGCTCGATGCACCTGTTTGACCGTGCAACACGGCTTTTCGGCGGCAACGCGATCGTCGGCGGCGGGTTGCCGTTGGCGGTCGGCCTGGCGCTCGCGGAAAAAATGCTGTCCGGACGGCGCGTCACGGCGTGCTTCTTCGGCGACGGTGCGGTCGCCGAGGGCGCGTTCCATGAATCGATGAATCTGGCCGCCTTGTGGAAGTTGCCGGTCCTGTTTTGCTGCGAGAACAACCTGTACGCAATGGGCACGGCGCTGGAGCGCTACGAGTCCCAGACCAATCTGTGCATCAAGGCGGCGTCTTACGGGATGCCGGCGGTGTCCGCGGACGGCATGGACATTGTTGCCGTGCACGAGGCGGCCAAGGCCGCAGTGGCCCGCGTCCGCGCAGGAGACGGCCCGGTGTTCCTCGAATTGCGCACCTACCGTTTCCGAGCGCATTCGATGTACGACGCCGAGCTGTACCGCGAGAAGGCCGAGGTCGAGGAATGGAAGACACGTGGCCCGATTCACACGTACACGGCGCGCTTGAAGAGCGAGGGCAAGCTGACGGAGGAGCAATTCCTCGCTCTCGACGCCGCGGCCAACGCCGAGGTGGTCGAGGCGGTGGCCTTCGCCGAGGCCGGCACCTGGGAGCCGGTCGGTGACCTGCTGCGCGACGTCTGCGCTGCCGAGAATCCATCGTGAGCCGTACGCTGACGTACCGCGACGCGTTGCGCGAGGCGCTGCGTGAGGCGCTCGTGGGCGACTCGCGCGTCTTCCTGATGGGCGAAGACGTGGGCCGGTACGGCGGCACCTATGCGGTGTCCAAGGGGCTGCTGGAGGAGTTCGGCCCGGAGCGCATCCGCGATACGCCGCTGTCGGAACTCGCCTTCACGGGCGCCGGAATCGGCGCGGCGCTGGGAGGGCTGCGGCCGATCGTCGAAGTGATGACGGTGAACTTCAGCCTGCTCGCGCTTGACCAGATCGTGAACACTGCCGCGGCCTACCGCCACATGTCCGGCGGGCAGTTCTCGATACCGCTCGTGATCCGCATGGCAACCGGCGCGGGCCGGCAGGTCGCGGCCCAGCATTCGCACAGCCTGGAGGGCTGGTACGCGGGCATTCCGGGCATCAAGGTGCTGGCTCCGGCCTCGATCGAGGACGCCCGCCACATGCTGGCGCCGGCGCTCGCTGATCCGGACCCGGTATTGATCTTCGAGCATGTGGGCCTTTACAACATGGAGGGCGAACTGCCCGAACCTTGCGTGGTGGATATCCGCTCCGCCAAGGTGCGGCGCGAAGGCAAGGACGCGACGATTGTCACGTACGGCGGCTCGCTGGCAAAAGCGCTGCAAGCGGCCGAGTCGCTTGCCGCCCAAGGCATCGCCGCCGAGGTGATCGATCTGAGGGTGCTGCGCCCGCTCGACGACGCGACGATCATGGCTTCGGTCCGCAAGTGCCGCCGCGCGGTGATCGTCGACGAAGGTTGGCGCAGCGTCAGCCTTGCCGCCGAGGTGGCGGCGCGCATCGTCGAGCAGGCCTTCTACGAGTTGGATGCGCCGGTGGCGCGGGTGTGCTCCGCGGAGGTGCCGATCCCGTATGCAAAGCACATGGAAGAGGCGGCGTTGCCCCAGGTCGACAAGATCGTCACGGCCGTGAAGGGGCTGTTCGGGTGATCGAATTCAAGCTGCCCTCGCTCGGCGCCGACATGGAAACGGGCACGCTTCTGCAGTGGTTGGTCAAACCCGGGGACGTGGTGAAAAAGGGCCAGGTGGTCGCCGTCGTCGACACGAGCAAGGCGGCGGTGGACGTGGAAGCCTGGCAGGAAGGCACCGTGGCCGAGTTGCTTGTGATGCCCGTCAAGAAGATTCCGGTCGGCACGGTGCTGGCAACCCTGCTCGAGCCGGGCGAGGCGCCCGGCAGCGCACGGCCCGCGCCCGGACCGGCCGCCGCTCCCGCGCCACTCGCTGAGCCGGCAGCGCCCAGCGAGGCTGCTGCGCGCGCCTCGCGTCGCATGGTCTCCCCGGCGGCACGCAAGCATGCGCAGGAACACGGCATCGACATCGATTCCCTCACCGGCACCGGCCCCCACGGCGCGCTCACGCTTGAGGACGTCGAGCGAGCCGCTCGGCAGGAGGCGGTTGCGAAACCCCCCGTGGCACTTGGCGACAAGACGGCCGAGATGAGAAGAGCGATCGCCGCCGCGATGGCGCGCTCCAAGCGGGAGATACCCCACTACTACGTGGCCGAGACGATTCCGATGGGGAAGGTGCTCGCCTGGCTCGCGCAGGAGAATATGAAGCGTTCGATGACCGATCGCCTGTTGCCGGCGGTGCTGCTGCTCAAGGCCGTGGCCGTCGCCCTGGTGCGCTTTCCGGAACTGAACGGTCTTCTCGGCGACGACGGCTTCCATGCGGCGCCAAAGGCGCATATCGGCGTGGCGATCTCGTTGCGGCAGGGCGGCCTGATCGCGCCGGCGCTGCTCGATGTCGGCGCCAAGCCGCTATCGCAGCTGATGCGGGAATTGACCGACCTCGTGAAGCGCTGCCGTGCAGGCTCGCTCAGAAGTTCCGAGATGTCCGAGCCCACGATCACCGTCACCAACCTCGGCGATCAGGGTACGGCGGAAGTGTTCGGTGTCATCTATCCGCCCCAGGTGGCGCTGGTGGGCTTTGGCCGCATCATGGAGCGGCCCTGGGCGGAGAGCGGGGGGCTCAAGGTGGTGCCTGCCACGACCGCCAGCCTCTCGGCTGATCACCGTGTCTCGGACGGTCACCGAGGCGCCCTGTTCCTGATCGAATTGCGCGAAGTGCTGCAACGCCCCGAGGAGCTGGATCGATGAACGAAGCCGATATCCGTACCCTCGTTCTGGCCACCCTCAAGTCCATCGCACCTGAAGTCGAGGAGGAAGAGCTGCGCCCGGATCGCCCGTTGCGCGACGAGGTTGATCTGGATTCCATGGACTGGCTCAACTTCCTGGTCGGCCTGCATGAGAAGCTCAAGGTTGAAATTCCCGAATCCGACTACGGTCGGCTGATAACGCTCAAGGATCTCGTGGGCTATCTCGTCGCCAAGCAGCCGGCGAGCCCTGGTCGTTGACCTTCGAGTCCGTTGGCGAATATCAACGTGCAATCGCGTGCAACGCGCAGCGCGTCGCGTCGGTTCAGAGTTTACGCACCACGTGGACCGTACGACGGTCGTCCGGGTCGTGAACCGCGCGGAATCCCAGCTGGCGCGCAAACTTCAGCATCCGCTGATTGGTTGCCAGGATGAAACCTTCCATATCCGTCAGGCCCCTGGCCCGCGCTGCGCTGATGAGGTCGGCCATCAGGACCCCGGCCAGGCCCGAACCTTGCCACGCATCGTCCACGGCAATCGCAAACTCGCATCCGGTGCCAGGCGGTTCGGTCACGTAGTCGGCCACGCCCACCTCGATTTCCTTGCCTTCGCGAACGACCGTCGCCACCAGCGCCATGTGATTGACGTAATCGACGTCGGTCAGGTACTTCAATTTGCCTTCCGGAAGTTCCGACACGGCGGTCATGAATCGTTTGTAGCGCGACTCGCTCGACAGGTGACGCATGAAGTCGGCCTCCAGACCCTCGTCCTCAGGGCGGATCGGGCGCACGGTGACCTCGCTGCCGTCGAGCATGCGGTGGCGGCGCATCAGCTCTGCAGGGTAGCCGTGCGCGATGCAAGCAGACGCGGCGCCTCCAGCCTCCGGAGTCCTGGCTGCGGCGTATGCCACGATCGCGTCCAGTGAGGCGAGGTTGCCGTAGTCCGATTCCGGGATGTCGACGTGAAGCCTGTCGTGCAGGCCGGCGACGACGTTCAGACAGTCCATCGAGTCAAGATCAAGCTGCTGGCGCAGCGGCCGATCGGGCTTGATGCTGCTGGCGTCGAACTCCGGAGCAATCGATTTCAGGATGTCCAGCACGACCCGCCGAATCTGCCCGGCATCCATTCGCATCTTCTCCAGCGTGTCATCGGGGCGGACGCGGTTCAGCGGTAATGCCCGTGCCGCTCCAGCACCTCGATCTTGTAGCCGTCTGGGTCCTGGATGAAGAAAAAGCGCGCCAGCAGTTCGCCGTCGCGCTTGAATTCCTTCACCTCGGCCGGCTGGTAGCCCAGCTTGACGACGCGTTCGTGCTCGGCGGACGCGTCGGATACGACGACCGCGATGTGCCCGTAGCCTGTGCCGTGCGTGTATGCCTCCTGCCGGCCCTTGTTCAGGGTCAGCTCGATCTCGAAGTCGTTCTCGGCATTGCGCAGGTAAGCAAGCGCGAAGTCCGGGAAATCGAGCCGGTACGACTCCTGCATGTCCAGAACTTCACGATAGAAGCGCAGCGACCGATCCAGGTCGAGGACGCGGATCATCGTATGAATCACTTTGGACATGGCGCGCTCGCGTGGTCGGGAACTGCAGGAATTATGCGACAGGCGGGCAGCGTCACATGCGCCCATCGCCTCCAGCCCGGGCGCCTGCGGCGCGGCGCCCCGGCGATATCGGGTCCGGTGGGCGCGAGCCGACCGGACCCGCACGGCGCGCTCAACGGCGGAAGCCGCCCTGCGCCAGCGTGAAGTATTGCGGATTCAGGCCCTTCAGCGGCTCGCGCAGTTTTTCGATTTCGGCCGCGGTGCCGTGCACCTCCAGGCGCGTGATCTTGGAGATCGCCAGCGCCTGCTTCAGCACTGCGTCCACGTTCTTCAAATGCGCCAGCAGGGCAGCCGCGTCCTTGTAGCCCTCGCGACAATGCGCGGCCTTGCCGTCGAAGGAAAACGCGTAGTAAAGGACGCCCTTCTCGTGGCTCGTGAGCTCGACGAACTTCGGCCCGAGGGCCTTGAACTCCTCGACCTTGCCTTCGTTGATCTCGAAGTAGGGCGCCAGGCTGCAGCAGGTATCCGGTTTGCCGGCTGCCGCGAAGACCTGGGTCGAGCCGCCGGCCAGGGCGAGACAGCCGCCGATGCCGGCCGCCTTGGCGAAGCTGCGGCGTCCCGCGACGGAACGGTCGGCAATATCCTGTTTCTTGTCCATCCTTTCCCTCCTCCAGTTAGACGTTTGAATGAAGTAAAGAATACCCCACTTGCTTGCTCGCAGCATCGCAGACCGACCCACTGAGCGGCAGCGTCAAACCCCGGATCCTCGCTCGCCTTCCCGTCCCCCCCACCAACAGGACAAGGCCCGTGTCAGGGAGCCGCTTTTACGCCCAGCGCGGCAGCGATCGCGTTGCCCTTCGGCGAGCCCAGACCGGTGCAGGCGTCCCAACCGGGGGCGGCGGCGAAGTCGCCGTTGTTGCCCTGCGTGATGTCGTTGAATGCGATCGCCGACGTATAGAGCAGCGGTTGCACCAGTCCCACCGGCGTGGCGCGCGAGGCGTTGATGCAGGCGATCAGCCCCGCCCACAGCGGCGCCACGGCGCTGGTGCCGCCGATGACCGTGTCGGAGCCGTCCACGCGGACGTTGTAGCCGGTGACCGGATCGGCGTCGCCGCTGACGTCGGGCACGCCGCGATTGGACAGCGGCGCTGTCTTGCCGCTCGCGTTCGTCACCTGCAGGCCCTTCTGATACGGCGGCAGCGCAAAGACGGTGCTGACCCCTCCGCCGGTGGCGCCTCCCGAGGCGCCGTCGTTCCAGACCGTTTCGCCGGTGATCTTGCCGCCGCTTGCCTGCAGCGAGGTGCCGCCGCAGGCGAGCGCGAAGCCGCTGGAGGCCGGGAAGTCGACGTGATCGGCGCCGTCGTTGAGGCCGTCGCTGGAGCCGTTGTCGCCGGACGCGACGCAGATCGTAACGCCCAGCGCGGCGGCAGCCTGGAATGCCTGGTCCATCGCGGTCATCGACTGCTGCGTCCACTGCGATTCCGGCCCGCCCCAGCTGATCGAGACGACCGATGGCTTGTTGGCCGTGTCGTGCACGGCGCTGGTCACCGCGTTCAGGAACCCGGCGTCGGTATTCGGGGCGAAGTAAACGGCGATCGTCGCGGAAGGCGCGATCGCGCCGGCCACTTCGATGTCGAGCTCGACCTCGCCGTCGGGTCCGTTGGGATCACCCGTGGGCTGGTTGGTCGCGCCGTCCACCCCGACGGCCAGCACGTTCGGCGCCTTGATGCCCAGTTCGGCGAAGTACGCCGCGACGTCGGCGGCCTTGTAGCCGCCTCCGAGCTCGATGATCGCGATCGCCTGACCCTGGCCGCCGGCCGGCGGGAAGCTGTAAAGCGCCGCGAGTTGCGGCGGGGTGAAGGTGCCCGTGCCGGCGCGCGCTGCAACCGCCGCGCTGGCCTGCGGACGGCGCCGGAAGTGGGGCTTGGCCTGCGGGCGATTGTCCAGGCCGAGCACGCCGTCGACGATGTTCTGCAGTTCCTCGGGCAGCTGGACCGCGCCGACGCGGCCGCGATACGAGCCCGCGGGCCCTTCGAAGCGCTGCAGGTCGACCCCGAAGGCCTTGTTGAACTGCTCGACGGTTCCCGACAGCACCACGGTGCGGCGGGCGGCATGCTCGCGTTCGACTGTCAGGCCATAGGCGCCCGCGAATTTGCGGATCGCGGCGAGGTGCTCGGGGTGCGCGCCGAACTGGCGTGCGAAATCCTCCCGCGTCATCGGCTGGTCCCGCCGCTCTCCTCGCGCCAGGCGCGCGACACGATCGCCAAGCACGTCGCTCGACTGCCGCTTCAGAAGGATCGTGACTTCGAACCGCTCCTTCGGGTCCGCCTTTCCGGTCGAGCTGGCCCCCGGCATGGGCGCGCGTTCGCTGCCGCGCAGGGGTCGATGCGCCATCTGACACCTCCATCGCAACCTGGATCGGAGGGCCACTATAGCTCCCCCTTTTAAAGGGGGCAGTTCCGGTGTTCTCGGCTTCTGCGGAACCGGGCGCGCTCTGTTCGGCGACCCGCGCCCCGCGTAACCCCGCGTAACCGTATGATTCTTCGAATCTTTGCTTTGAGGCTTTGACCTCGGTTCGCCTCGGGGCACCAGAAGAATCAATGACTTGGGGCGCGACCCGGCTTGGCGATCGCCACGTTGTCAAGGCGACGTTGCGTCAAGAATCTTTCGCACTGCTGCGGCGGTAGCTCGATCGGTTATCGCGTTCTTCCAGTTTTCAGATCAGACGACACTTTTTCCAGCGCCTTTTGCATCGTCGCCCAGGCTCCTTCCATTCCGGCCTGCATCTGCACGCTGGCCGATTCACTGGCAGCACTGAGTTGCTGAAAGGTCTTCTGCGCTGCAGCGCGGCTCTCGCGCAATTGCAAGAGATTCGTTTCATACGCCGCGCGCGCCTTCTCGCTCGCAGTCCTGCTTTCGGCGGCGAGTGCGTCGACGTTCGCGTCCCAGTTCTTCAGCTGTGTCTCCATCGTGGCAACATAATCCGCATACATGCTCATGGTTCGCATCCTTAACCTTGGCGCAGCGGGAAGCTCCCGCATGCTGAATCAACCTTAGTCCTGGCTTGAAAGAAGTTCTGTGCGCCAGGCCACGCTGCTGCATGCCCGCGCGGGATCAAATCGCTCCGTGCGATAGCGCTCCGAATCTCGTACCGCACCCTTCAGCGCTCGGTAGAATTCCCGGAAGAAACCCGAATCCGCGACGCCGCTGGCGGCCCGACTTCGGGTGAAGGTCGCTCTTGAAAAGGTGCGCTGCAATGAGAAAAACGCTGACCTTCATGCTTGTCGCCGTCTTCGCGGCGGGCATCTGCGCGTCCGCCGCGACGCCGGACGAGCAGTTCGCGGAGTTGCGGGACCTGCTGCAAAAGACGCCGAAGGACGACGCGCTCAGGGAAAGCGTCGTGCGGCTTGGCCGGGAATTGAACCCGGCACCGGTGGTTCCGGAGGAAGCCCGGCGCGCGCTGGTGCGTGGCAATCTGGCGCTGGGCGAAGCGAAGGGGCTGGACGACTACGCGCGCGCGGCCAGGCATTACGAGGAAGCAGCCAACTTGGCGCCCTGGTGGGGCGCGGCCTATCTGAGCCTTGCCAGAGCTCAGGAACTGCAGTTCGACTACGGTTCCGCCGAGCGCAACATGAAGCTGTACATTCTGACCGCCGCCTCGCCGGAGGATGCGCGAAGTGCACAGGACTACCTGTATGCATTGCAGGACAAGCAGGAAAGGTTCGACAGGAAGAAGGCCGAATACGACACGAGGTACGGATGGCTGAGCGGGCAGTGGAGCATGACGCGCAAGCTCCTTGACAAGAGCGGGATGCCCGTGATGCAGACCGATCCCATGACGCCGCGCAGCAGCGTCGAGGACAATCGCTTGATACTGAAGGTCGCCGCCCCCACGACCGAGCACGATTACCGGTACGGCGGCGACACGGCCTCGGCGATTCGGGTTGAAAATTCCTTCCGCCTGTCTTACGACACCTCGGGACAGCTGTTCGTGGAGGTCTTCGGGCCGAAGGATGAAAACACATGTTCGGTTGAGTACGGCTGGAACGGCGTCAACTACCAGCTCGGCGCCGGTCGCCGGACCATGACCGTCACCCGGGACGAGCTCTACGCGCCGCCCAACTGCACGCCATCGGGATATTCGACCGTCTGGGTCTTCCAGCGCGAGCAGTGATCGAAATGGTTTCGCCGCCGCAGCCCGGGCGTCGGACTTGAACCAGGCCAATGACCAGATCACGCAGGGTCATCCTCTTCGCGGTCGGCGGATTGGCGGGCCTTCTCGTGGTTGTCGCGGTGGCCCTGTTCTTCCTCGTTGTCCGCAGCGTCGACAAAGCCAGGTTGGAAACGACCGCCTCGGATGCCCTGGGGATGCAGGTTGGCATTGGCGGCCGGGTGAGACTCGGGTTTTTCCCGGTTCTGCTCGTCACGCTCGAGGATGTGCACGTTCATAAC
>Ga0075030_100001296_pt1 | contig 22513 bp, 30 predicted proteins | sample LitLauG_LLR_2012_FD_71393 | JGI IMG/M metagenome (GOLD analysis project Ga0075030, IMG submission 71393) | Freshwater sediment microbial communities from Pennsylvania, USA - Little Laurel Run_MetaG_LLR_2012 | ecosystem: Environmental > Aquatic > Freshwater > Creek > Sediment | place: USA...
AACCGGGCACTTCCAGACGCTGAGCTGGACGGCTTCGTCGATGCACTCGCGCGCCGGATCGCCTCCTTCGACCGGCGTGCCATCGCCGCCACGAAAAGTCTCGTCAACCGCGTCTCGTTGCCGTCCGCCGACCAGCTGCTCGACGCCCTCAAAAGCTTTCAGACCGCGCTAACGTGGCCTGAAGCGCAGCAACGAGTCCAAACTCTGTTAGAGCGCGGACTCCAACGAGACAGCGACTTCGAGCATCGGTGGCCCGCGGTGCTCGGCTCGCTGATCGAGAGGTAGTCACCGTCTGGCGTTGCGCAGCCTCGCCGAGCTGGCAGACTTACTCGCGACGCGCTCCGGCTTTTGGAAACGGGACCTTCTCGGTGCCAAACCAATCGCGGTGTGTCCGTTGCGTGACCCTTCGCGCACGCGGCCCGAGATCCTTGAAGAGTGACGAGCAAACCGGAAGTACCCGCGGATTTGCGTTCTGATGGGCCACCGGTCCACGCCTGGGACTGGCGGAGATCAACGGGTCGCTGGCCAGCAGCACGGCTGAGATTGGGGCCGACGCTTAGGCGAACATCGGCGCTGGTCACAGAATGGTCACAATAAATCGGCCATCTTGACGAGTTAAGTCCGGCAGTTGACGTTGCATGTTGTGACTTGCAATGACTTGGAGAGCCGGGAGGCACCTCTAAGTAAACCCACTTCCCATCCCAGCGCCTCCGACGGTGGCAATACACCCAACGTCGCTTTACGGATCTCTTCATTTTTGGGCGGTTCAAAATCATTCTCGATGTAGTCGTTCCCCAGATCCTCATTCGAGGGAACCAAATGCAGGAATTGGTCTTTTTCAGTAGGGGACGCAAACGAGAAAAGGAGTTCGTACGCGCTGGGTCAGGATGCCGAGGAGTGCCAGCAGGCGTGTGTTGGTCAGATATGCGTAGCCGCACAGATAGCCGATGATGTCCGCGGCGAGAAGCCGAGCTTCTGGTCATCAGTAGGCAAGAATTCGACCGTGCAGAGCCAGTCCGTCTCGGTCTTGCCAGTATGACTCCAAAACATCCCTGCGATTCGTTCTCAAGATCGACAATCTCCCAGTTTTCCGGCTTCCCGTGTCAAAACTCGCGGTACAAGGACGGTACAACATGGGCGTGTTCTCTAGCGTTCTCACCGGTTCCTTACAGGGCGTTGCAGAGCGACCGCTGCCTTGTAATTACAACGTGATCCAGTTTGTTTGCGCCCTTTCACGGCGCAAACGCGGGTTCAAATCCCGCCGGGGACGCCAGATCAATAGGTTAGGGGAGAAACGTCTACTCTCTGTTTAACAGAAGGATCGGAAATCATGGGATCCCTGACCTCGACGATTGACTATCAATCAGAGGCCAAGAAGGATCGGCACATTCAACCAGTGACTCCAGCGCACCAAGAAATGGTGTTTCCTGACGACGAGCACGCCCGGCTGTTCCGGCAACGTGCTCGTAGAGTTCGGTTTACAAACAGGAGGTGTCGAATGGCTCATTGACGGGAACCCTTACTGCTTGCTACTGGGAGACGCGGCTGCGGCGATGAGAAGAATCTTGTTCGTCACAAGTGTTCCGTCCGGCAGCTTCTCAGTCGCTGCATAGACGGTATCCCCGGTAGCGAATGTGACTTGTTCAGGCGCGACTTGCACCACTGGGACATTTGGAGGCACGGAGATTGTCTTAGAGCCGTCCTGATACTGGACTACCAGGGTGGTGCCGCTATCTTTCTGTACCGTGCCGTTCGTCATGCGTGAGTGCGATACGACAGGGTGAGAGACGGTGCCGTTGGTCATTCTGCTGTGAGTAGCTGCGCCCGGCGGGTCTGTCAGAACACTACCTTCTGCAGTTCCACGCAGTTCCGGTGGAAATATGATGATCTGCTTCGCTACTTCTCTTCCATCCGCCTGCTCAATCGACGCAACGCCGACATAGGGCGCCGTTGCGACATGACTCAAATCGGATGGTATCTGCTTATAGGTTGTGAGGGGATCCTTGATAGCAACGTGAACCGTGCCTGAAGCTGTCGTAACATCAAACGCCTTTCCATCAAATGACTGGAGCTTTCCGATGACACCGTCAATTGGAGGGGCCGCTTGCTGCGCCTCGGCCGCACCGATCATGAGCGTACACGCGAGAAGGATTAAGCTGAGACATTGCGTCCGCCCACGAAGTGCGAAATCAGCTCGATATGTTTTTGAGGTTTTCATTTCTTTCTCCTTAATCAATATTTTTTCTCTGTAATTACTGTTTCTTCCTTTGGTTTAGGTCTTGGCGAGGAAATCTGTAACCAACTTGATGGTGGCCTGTGGATTCTCCTCCATGACCCAGTGCCCCGAGTCGGGCACGATGCCGCCTGTGACGTTGGTGGCGACGAACTGCATGTGATCGGCCATGTTCTTGCCGAAAAACTTCTCGGCACCGAGGCCAAACACCGGCATGGTGATCTTGCCGTCCTTGGCGAGCAACGCCTTGTTGTCGGCGGCGTCCTGGCGGAGTACTCCAAACTGCTCGAAGGAATCGTGCATCGCATGCGGCCGTGCGTACAGGGCAGCAAAGTGCTGGCGCGTATCTTCATCGATCCTCTTGGGGTTTGCGGACAACTCGTTCCAGAAGCGATCGAGGTACACGCGCTCCCGGCCCTGTACCAGACGCTCCTCGTCAGGACCCCGGAAATCGAAGTGCCACAGCGCCGGGTTACGAACGATGTTTTCCCAGTCGCCGATTCCGGGCAGCGGTGCATCGATCACGACCCAACGCGTCCACGCGGGCCGGATATTGAGCAGCCAATGCATAGCCGACCATATTGCCGATGTCATGTGTGACCAGGTCAGCCTTCTGGACGTTGAGTGCATCCATGACGCCGGCAATGTCGAGCGCCTGGTTCTTCTTGGTGTAGCCGGTATCCGGGTGATCGGACATACCCATGCCGCGGAGGTCGGGGACGATCACGGCATGGTCCTTGGCCAGAACAATTGCGAGGGGAGCCCACATGTCACCCGTAAAGCCGAAGCCATGCAACAGCACCACGGCCGGGCCGTTGCCGCCAACTCGGACGTAGAGTCTGGTGCCGTTCGTCGGAACCATTTGCGCGTGAAAGCTGGCCGGAAACGGCGTGATCCCCGCCGCAAGGGACGCTGACAGCAAGATCGCGACAAGGATGGTGGCGAAATATCTGAACATATGAACTCCCAACAACTGCAGTTGGCTCGGTCTACTCAGCCTTTTAAGGGTATGTTTGCAAGGATCTCCACTTTTTCCACCTGCGGAGAAACCGCAAATAATTCGCTGGCCCGAGCCCCCAACGCCTTCGCGATCTCGCCAGTCAAGTGGGCGTTGCGGCCCGCTTCATTGGAAAAGGTGTCGAAGATGCCGAACTTCGCCGGGCCGATCTTGAACGCATACCACTTCAAGGTCCCTTTTTCATTCAGCGCGAGGGGCTGAGCTGATTTCAGAAATGCCTCGGCATCGGCCTCCTTACCTGCGCGTGCTTCGAGCGTGACTAACAATCCGATTGCTTCCATTGACTTTCCCTCCTGTGTTCGGTTGGTGCCGACCGGCAACCAACAATCAGGTGATCGGGTTAACACCTTTGCCCTGCTGACAACTGTTATTAAACTGCCGGTCGGAAATGGACTTGTGCGGATTTCTGCTGGGATGGTCGGAATCTTGCTAAATTCATGCTCCACCACGCTGCCGGTTTGTTAAGAAATTGTGCTGGATTGTCGGACCTGCGCACATCCCGAAAAGTAACGTTTTGGCGATCCGCTCGACAATGGGCGGGCGCGATTGGGCCCAGCAAGGACCAACACACTAGAAACTAGGAACCCAATTGTGGTTGAACGGTTCAACTTGCCATGGACTTCCTCCTCAGCGAATTGAAACGAACACAAAGGCCGCCCGAAGGCGGCCGCTGTGCACAACCAGAACGCCTAGTCCTGGTCGAACGCGATCACTCCCAACGTGCCGGCTAGATTGTTTTGCGGTCCTGCCGCGAAGTACAGATGGTTAGGTACCCCGTTAGCGCCCGTATTGTCCGGGAATGCGATTCCCCACAATTGGTCGATGACAATCGGCTTTCCTTTATCGTTTTTGATCGCCCCCACAAACGCTCCGGTACTAGGGTCGAAGCCGTTGATCGTGCCGGTATTCGTGTTGTTCGAAATCAGCAAAGTACCGCTCAACGGGCCAAAGCTTCTCGGGGCTGCCACAACTCCCCATGGTTGATTCAGCGGCGCGCCTTTGATCAACGTCTTCACAAAGGTTCCATCTTCTCTGAACAGATCAACGAAGCCGCCGCTTCCTCCGTTCACATTCGAGAACGTCACGTACAATAGCCCGCTGATGTCCTGGATGCCGAACGGTGCAAAACCCGCAGGCAATGTCGTGTCAGTGAAGGATTTCACGAAGGCAAAATTCGCGTCATACATGTCCACTTTGCCGTTCGCTTGATCCGCGGCGTAAAGCAAATTTCCCGAGGTCCGGCTGGTGATCGCCAACCCTGTGTACACGGTTTTGTTTGCCGAATTGTCCACCGCCAGAATTGCCTCATTAAAGTTCGCTTGCGGCGCCCATCCGCTGATCGTTCCATCCAGGGTTGCAAACAGGAAGAGCGATGCCGATCCCTGCACTTGAAAATCACTTGATCCGTTAAAAACAGTTCCCGTTGGCGATCCCGGCCCGTTCAATCCGGTTGCTGAACTCGGCCCATTTCCCGCCGTAGGAATCAATACCTTGAGCTGTGAAAGTTGTTTGCCAGATCCGTCGTACAACGTAGACCATCCGGAGTTAGCGTCGCTGATCCACCACGCCGTGCCAGGGCCATGCACCAGCCCCCAGCCATTCACGAGGAGCGGATCCGTATGAGCCGCCTGTTTGACTTGATTCGAAACCAGGTTTTTCAGTTGATATTGCGCCTCAGCCATGCTTGAAACCAATATGGTGGCAAGCCCGAAGCACACGATTGCGAGTGTGCGATGCTTCATAGAAGTTCTCCTTGGTCTGTTGAATTAGGTCCAGCCGATTGACCGACCTCTGCTCACAACTGTGAGTAAACTGCAAATCGGAGACGGACTTGTGCGGACTTCTGCTGGGCTGGTCGGAATCTTGCTGAATTCAGGCTCCCCGAGTTGAGCGAGAACTCCAACAACTGAGTTCGAATGAGCTACGGCATGGCCGAATCAGAATTTTTCGAATGGAAGACAGGCGCTAAGGCAGCGGCCACGGGCGATGAGTTATGAATTCCGGGCAGGGCTGGACTTTAACAAAGTAAACAGCAACTTGTGAGCGTGAAGCTCTGCCTAACCAGCAATCACGAGGCGTGACGCATCTTCGGAGCCTGTCTCCGACGCGCGAGTCGCTTCGGTGCCCACGAGATCCTGACGATACTCTGTCGGGCTAACTCCCCAAACGTCACGAAAGGCCTGTGCAAAGTGCTGCTGGGTTTTGAAGCCGCAGGCAACGGCCACGTCCAACACGCGCGCAGCGGGATCACCCAACATCGCTTTGGCACGCTCAAGCCTTTGGCGCAGAACAAACTGATGCGGAGTCCCTCCCGTTGACTTGCGAAACATTCGTGCGAAATGAGCTGTGCTCAATCCTACCGCTTGCGCCATCTCGTCGAGACTCAGATCGAATTCCAACTTCGCATGGACCAACTCTTTAATCCTTCGCAAGCGCGCCGAGCCGAGTCCGCCTCGGTATATCTGCACAGGACGGTGCCTTACTGCATGTCCGTTGACCAGAGTTACGGCCATCGCCTGTTCGACGGAATCCAGAAACAGCTGCCCGCTCGGAAAGCCAGCGATCATTTCCGCATGAACGGCCGCAACCATTGCACTCAGGCGTGGCTCTGCAAACTTGCGTGAAGGGCGCAGTTCTACCTCGCCGTAAGCTCCGTCAGAGCAGGCCATCAGCGCGGCGTCTGAAATGCCGAGCTGCAAATGCTGTACGTTCATGCGGCCAACCCACTCGCCTACATGACGATCGCACAGTGCCAAGTCGCCGGCCGTATAGTCGAACTTTTCGAGCGCGCTTCTCTGCGAGCCCCACTCAATTGAGCCGGGTCGCAACATCATCGCGAAAGCCTGATCATGCCTTACCCAATGCCGCGGCTCTGTCTCAGGGTCGGGGGAAAAGCGTTCAACTTTCATGTTCGGAACTCCATATTGATCTCGTAACTCATCTGTCGACACCAAGGAATGGGGTACCAAGTGGTGATTCCTTTACTTGGCCACTATGCGAGACCAAATCGCTTCACAATAATAGATTTGAGAAGTGACATTGCGATACGTCGTATGTTCCAATCAGACTGATAGGGAGTGTCTATCAGATGGAACTAAGGCATCTGCGCTATTTCACCGCGGTCGTTGAGTGCAAAGGGTATCGGGAGGCATCACGGCGGCTGCATATTGCTCAGCCGTCGATCAGTCAGGCTGTGTCTGATCTGGAAAATGAACTTGGCCTGAAACTCTTTTCGAGAGTCGGTCGCAACGCGCGCTTGAGGCCGGAGGGCGAGATATTTTATGCGGACGCCGTCCGTATCCTTCAACTATCGGAGACCGCCATCGTCACTGCCAAGCGAGCAGGTCAAGGCAAAGTTGGGAGGCTTTCGATCGGGTTTATCGGTTCGGCAACACTCTCTTTCCTGCCTGACCTGATTCGCAGATACAAACTGGACTATCCCAACGTGAAGCTTGCGCTCCATGATCTCTATCCTGTCGAAATGGACAAGGCATGTGACAGAGGCGAGATCGATATCGCCATTACGCGCGCCCTCTCGCCTGAGCGCAGCAAGAATCGACAATCGAGAGTATTGCTGCGTGACCCCCTGGTTGCGGTCCTCCCCCGATCGCGGAAGTTGAAGAGCAAAAAGATTCGGCTTGCCGACCTTGCGAATGAACGGTTTATACTTTTTCACCGAAAAGGAGCACCTGGCGTTTTCGACACCATCGTTGGCGCGTGCCGATCTCAAGGTTTTTCTCCACGGGTTGAGAACGAACCGAATTCGATGCAGACGATCCTCTCGCTGGTTGAGGCGGAAGAAGGCGTCGCCATCGTACCTGCCTCCACGAGCAATCTCCGGTCGAATGGTGTGCAGTTCGTTCGGTTGGTGCCGGATAATCTGTATCTTGACCTGATCGCGATGTGGCCACTCGGCGAGCCCTCAGCCGTATTACGCACATTTCTCGATTTTCTGAACGCCAATGCAGATGCGATTCGCGCAAAGGCCGAACTTGCTCTGTCCTCCATCGCGCGGATCAAGTCATAAGGACTCCCCTCGCTGTAAACAGCCCGTAAATCGATCGTAATACGTTGGAGTTCTGCCTCTGTGTCCGTGAATTTAGCAGGATTCCGACCATCCCAGCAGAAATCCGCACAAGTGCGTTTTCGATGTGCAGTTTACTCACAATTGTGGCAGCGGTCGGTTCTGTCCTGAGGCTAGAAATCAGAGGGCAGCACTTTAAAAGGAGCTTTCAAATGGCAAAGTCGCAGAAAACAGCAATCGTTACTGGTGCCTCGCGAGGGATCGGAGCGGGACTCGTCGAAGCATTCTTGAAGCGAGGCTACAACGTCGTCGCAAACTCGCGACACATTACCAAGGCAAATCCATTCGCAGCGTCTTCGAATCTTGCCCTGGTCGATGGAGACATCGGCGATCGAACCACCGCCGCGAAGATCGTGGACACTGCTGTCTCGAAGTTTGGCAGGATCGACGTGCTGATCAACAATGCGGGTGTTTTCATTCCGAAACCCTTTACGGAATACACCACGGAAGACTTCGACACACTGGTCTCCACGACGCTTGCAGGCTTTCTCTACGTGTCACAGCTCGCCATAAGGCAAATGTTGCAGCAGAAATCTGGGAGCATCATCAACATCTCAACGACCCTGGTTGACCAGCCGATCGCAGGTGTCGGGGCGGCTGTTCAAATCATGCTGAAGGGTGCCTTGAATGCGGTGACGCGCGCCCTCGCGATTGAATATGCGAAGGAAGGCATTCGCGTGAACACCATCGCGCCGGGAGTGATCAATACTCCCATGCATAAACCGGAAACTCATGAATTTCTCAAAGGGTTGCACCCGGTCGGCAGGATCGGTGAGGTCAAAGAAATCGTCGATGCAGCTTTGTTTCTGACTGACGCTACGTTCACCTCGGGTGAAATTCTGCACGTGGATGGCGGTGCGCACGCAGGCAAATGGTAACCCGGTATTACTTGCCGGTCTCGATCGGTGCTCGGAGAAGAACGGAGAACAATAAGGATGACCACTTTTCAAGAAACCAACGCAGGAGCTAGATCCAGCCAGAGAGACATGACCGTGCGGTACACCGCCAAGACCCACACTTCAGGCGGCCGGCGCGGCGGGGTCTCCCGCAATGATGATGGCCGCTTAGACGTTAAGTTCTCGGCTCCCGGAGTCCCAGGAACTGGTACCAATCCGGAGCAGTTGTTTGCCGCTGGTTGGTCGGCCTGTTTCATTAGTGCGATGGGGCTTGTGGCCAACAGGATGAAGGTGCAACTTCCGGCCGACGCAGCCGTTGATGCCGAAATCGACCTGTGCAATTCCGGGGACGTTTACTTCCTCCGAGCACGGCTTAACGTCAGCCTGCCGGGCTTGGAGCGCGAAGTCGCCCAGGCCATTGTGGACACTACGCACAATGTGACATGTGCATACTCGAACGCTACACGGGGCAACATCGACGTGACCCTGAACGTCGTGTAATTGAAAGCCTCGCGAACTACTCAATCTTGATGTAACGAAGGGAACAAATATGACACTCTCGCAGATATACCGAACTGCTTTGACTGCATTTGCAGGTTTCCTACTGACATCGGTGTTTCACACCGGAGCAGCCGGCCAGGCGAACTCCCCTCAGGGGGTTAGAAATGTTGTCATTGTTCACGGTGCGTGGGCCGATGGATCAAGCTGGTCCAAAGTGATTCCGCTGCTTCAAACCAAGGGATTGCATGTGGTCGCCGTGCAGAACCCATTGACCTCGCTGGAGGACGACGTGGCCGCTACCAAGCGCGCCATCGCATTGCAAGATGGCCCTGTATTGTTAGTGGGCCATTCCTACGGCGGAGTGGTGATCACGGAGGCAGGAAACGATCCAAAGGTAGTCGGGTTGGTTTATGTGGCTGCGCTCGTGCCGTCGGAGGGTGAGTCTGTTGCTTCGGTAACCAAAGCGTTTCCGCCGGCCCCGCTAGGCAGCGAAGTCCGGGCGGATGCTGAAGGTTTTCTGACGGTGACCCCAAAGGGAATCGCTGAGGACTTCGCCCAGGATCTGCCAGACGACGAGAAGCAGTTGTTGACGGCAACACAGGGGCCCACCGCAGCCGCCGTTTTTGGCGCCACAGTCACGACCGCCGCGTGGAAGACCAAGCCATCTTGGTGCGTGATTGCCAGCAACGATCGCGCTGTTTCTCCGGAGCTTGAGAAGGCCGAGGCCGTGGCAATCAAGGCGACATCGATCACTGTTCCCTCCAGTCACGTGCCAATGCTTTCTCACCCGAAAGAAGTCGCAGATTTAATCGTGCAAGCTGCGGCGAAAGCCGGGAGCCTCACAAATGGGACGGTGGCGGAGACAAAGTAGGACCTCACAGCGATCTGATTGGCCAGTTCCCATGGCTGAAGCGGTCGCATAACACATAGAAAGGAGAACTCATGACCGCAGTGAAATTAGAAGATGCCCGCCGCGTAATCAGCGCGGCCGAGAAAAAAGCCACTGAAATTGGCCAGCCCATGAACATCGCAGTGGCTGACGAAGGTGGAAACATCGTAGCCCACATTCGCATGGACAACGGCTGGATCGGCAGCATTGATATCGCTCTTAAGAAGGCTTACACGTCGCGCGCATTTGAAATTGAAACGAAGGAATTGGCAAAGCATGCTCAATCGGGAGGTCAGTTCTTCGGTGTTCATGCGTCAAACGATGGCAAGGTCATGATCTTTGCTGGCGGCATCCCGCTGAAACGCGATGGCAAGGTAGTCGGGGCGATCGGCGTCAGTGGCGGTTCCGGCGATCAGGATCATGCTGTCGCCGCGGCCGGTGCCGCCGCATTCTAAGGCAAGCGGACACAGACTGCAAACGAGGACTCACCTATGTCGCATCATTATTCTGGGCCTGACTTCGGCTTTCCACAAGGGGACGCTCGCCTGGATTTCACCGATCTGTATGCCTTTCCCAAGCCCGGAGACGATGGGAAATCCATCCTGATTATGAACGTGCATCCGTCTGCCGGGGAGAACCCTCCTGGGCCTACGACGGCCGAGCCCTTCGCACCTGAGGCACTGTACGAGCTCAAGATTGACACCGATGGCGATTCGGTTGCCGATATCGCCTACCGCGTGCGCTTCTCAGCTCTCGAGCGCGGCGCACAAACCGCGACACTCCGCCGCGTTGATGGCCCGCAAGCCGCCGGTACCGGCGACGGCGGGCTGGTAATCGTCGATGGGGCGCCGGTTTCAATCGGGCGCGAGGCGCAGATTACACAGGCAGGCGATACCCGCTTGTTTGCTGGCTGGCGCAGCGACCCTTTTTTCTGCGACGTGGAAGGCGCGAAGAACAACCTGCAGTTCACAGGCGACGATTTCTTCGCTGACAAAGATGTGTGCAGCATCGTTCTCGAAGTACCCAACTCTGCGCTGGGGGCAAAAGAGGTTCGCCTGTGGGCGCGTACGCTAACGCTAGATGACAACGGTGGCTGGATCCAAGTGGAGCGCGGAGCCCGGCCTGCGCAAGCGGTCATACTTGTCGAAGAAAGAGATGCCTACCTTGGAGGTGAACCGGCGAGCGATCAGCGTTTCCTTGCCGCCTTCGCGCACGCTCTGGAGCACACAGGTGGATATACGCCGGCTGAGGCGAAGCGCGTGGCGGGGACATTGCTCCCAGATGCCCTGTCCTATGACCCTACGCTACCAGCGTCTTTTCCCGAGAACGGCCGGAGACTCACTGATGATGCGTTCGATTCTTTTATTCGCATCCTCACTAATGGAAAGGTGACGGAAGACAAAGTAGGGCCTCACAGCGATGTATTGCAAGACTTTCCCTACGTGGGATCACCTCATCAAAGCCGCGGGACGAAAGCGTCCCAGAAGACGACCGCAATGCAAAATCAAAAATGAAGACAGGTGGACAACGAACATGAAGGATCAAAATTACGCAGCAACAAAGACTAGTGAGATACGCCTAGACCAGCAGTCGCCCGAGTACTGGAGAGTCACGTTTGACCATCCGCCGCTCAACATCTTCGGTCCGGAGATGCTTCCGCAGGTGAACGAGATCATCACGTCAATCGAAACTGATGAGCAGGTGAAGGTGGTGGTCTTTGACAGTGCAGTAGAAGGATTCTTTCTTATTCATCTAGATTTTCTTGAAAACCTTGACGATCTAGCGCATCTCCCTCCCGGCCCCACAGGCTTGCATCCATGGCCCGAGATGCTGGTGCGTCTGAGCCGTGCGCCAGTGGTGTCGATAGCATCGATTCGCGGGCGGGCGACTGGTATGGGAAGTGAGCTTGCCCTAGCCTGCGACATGCGGTTCGCCAGTCGCGAGAAAGCCATCTTGTCGCAGTTTGAAGTTGGCGCTGGTCTGGTGCCCGGTGGCGCCGTCATGGCGCGCCTAACGCGCCTTATCGGAAGAGGACGCGCTCTTGAAGTGATTCTCAGCGCGAATGATTTTTCTGGCGACTTGGCCGAGCTCTACGGCTACGTGAATCGGTCATTGCCGGATGCGGATCTTGACGGATTTGTCCATGCGCTTGCTACAAGGATCGCGTCATTCGACAAACAGACAATCATGGATACAAAGCGTTTGGTCAACGTCGCCAGTTTGCCGCCTGATATCGAAATCGAATCCGGATGGGATGCTTGCGTTGGTTCGATGGCGCGACCGGCCACGCAACAGAGAATCAAAACGCTGCTAGAGCGAGGCTTTTGCAAACCCGGCGATGCAGAAACTCGGTTGGGAGATTTCGTAGGAAAGCCCTGAGCGTCTGCAACGGCGCCACCGTCGGACGATCAAACCGAAGCCACAGGAGCGAGATAAATGAGTACGAGTTCGAAAGACAAAATCTTACGCAGGGATGGCTCTCGTCATGCCACTGCCGAGCAGCGGTTGAAAGAACTTGGCATCGAGCTTCCAGCGCCGCCTGAACCGTTCGGCATCTACGCGGAAGCGGTGCAGACTGGCAATCTCCTCTTTCTCACCGGAATGCTCCCCACTGTTGGCCGCGAGGCGAAATTCATAGGTCGCCTCGGTGCGGAACTCGACGTGGAAACAGGGTACGCGGCGGCTCGGGCGGCGGCGCTCAACGGCCTCGCTGTCGCGCGGCAGCATTTGGGATCGCTCGACAAAGTTACACGGATTGTCCGGCTTGGAGTGGCGGTGGCCACTTCCGGCGATGTCCGCGATCAGCCGAAAGTCGCTGACGGCGCCTCGGAGTTGTTGCAGGACGTTTTCGGAAAAAACAAGAACCCCAGCCGACTGGTATACGGAGTAGCCAGCCTTCCGCTCGGAGTGCCAGTCGAGTTGGAGTTGATTCTTGAGGTGTCTGAATGACGCCGCCCCGCTGGAATGAGAACCGGCTTACAGCGAAACTGGGGATTGACTACCCGATCATTCAAGGCCCGCTCGGCGGACTGTCATCACAAAAATTGACGGCAGCAGTCTCCAACTTTGGCGGGCTCGGATCGTTTGGTGCGCTCAATCTCTCAGCAGAAGCCATCACAGACGTGATCGCCGAAATTCGTTCCCTGACCTCGAAGCCTTTTGCGATGAACCTGTGGGTATCGAAGGAAGACGAAGGCACGCGACGGTCGGATGAAAGGGCATTCGACCGGAGCCTTGCTCCAATTGCCCGCCAGCTCTCCGAGTTGGGAGCGCCTCTTCCGACATACAAACCATACTCGCCAGCGGCGCGATTCGAAGATCAAGCTCGCGTATTGATCGACGCGAAGGTGCCGGTGTTCACCTTCATCTTCGGAATTCCCCCCAACGAAATCTTGGAGGAGTGCCGGGCGAAGGGCATCGTGACCATTGGCACGGCGACCACACCGGAAGAGGGCGCGGCCTTTCAAGAGGCCGGCGTGGATGCTGTTGTTGCTTCCGGCTTCGAGGCTGGGGGACATCGCGGTTCATTTCTCCGACCGGCGGAGGACTCGCTCACCGGTACGCTGTCGCTAGTCCCACAAGTCGTCGACATCGTCGACGTGCCCGTGATTGCAGCGGGGGGAATCGGAGATGCACGAGGTGTAGTCGCCGCCATGGCTCTCGGTGCAGAAGCCGTCCAATTGGGAACGGTATTCCTGGCATGCGAGGAATCCGGGGCCTCCCGCCTTCATCGCGAAACGTTGCGACGACGCGATGCCAAACATACTGCCTTGACAAAAGGCTTCACGGGAAGGCTCGCGCGCGGAATCCGCAACCGCATGATGGAGGACTTGAACCAAGCCGGGACCGAAATCTTGCCATATCCGCTGCAACGAGAACTCGTCAGAAATCTCACAATCGCAGCAGAGGCTGCGGGCCGGGCAGATCTTGTGCCCATGTGGGCCGGGCAGAGCGTCAATCTTTCGACTTGTACCGATGTAACGGCTTTCTTGAACTCAGTGGTTGAGGAAGTCTCCGAAATCGCGGGACTCATCATTCAATGGAGCGTAGCTCGCCGTGAAAAACAAATTCTTAGATAACGAAAAAGGGGAATGAATATGTCAAATATCATCAACAAAATTGTAGTAATCACCGGAGCCAGCAGCGGCATTGGGGAAAGCACCGCAAAGCTTCTCGCAGAACAAGGAGCAAAAGTTGTGTTAGGAGCGCGGCGTTCGGACCGGATCGACGCAGTAGTTCAAGAGATCTCGGCCAGCGGCGGCAAGGCCATCGGATTTGCCACGGATGTGACGAAGCGCGCAGAAGTGGAAGCTCTCATCCGAAGGGCCGTCGACGGTTTCGGCCGCGTCGATGTGCTCATCAACAATGCCGGCATCATGCCCATCGCACCGATCGAGGCCCTTAAGGTAGATGAATGGGATCGGCAGATTGACGTCAATATCAAAGGACTTCTCTATGGGGTTGCCGCTGCGCTGCCCTATATGCAGAAGCAGAAGAGCGGCCACATCATCAACATAGCTTCGGTTTTCGGGATCAAGATGTTCGCCCCCGGGGGGACGGTCTACTGCGCCACCAAAGCGGCTGTGCGCGCCTTGACGGAAGGGTTGCGGATGGAATTGCATTCCCAAAATATCCGCTCCACGATGATCTCGCCGGGCGCGATTGCCACAGCACTGTCGGAGAGCAGCTCGGACGAAGCGACCAGGAAGAATTTGCGAGAGTTCATGAAAATGGCGATCCCGGCCAGCGCAATCGCTAAGGCGATCGCTTACGCAATCGAGCAGCCGACCGAAGTGGAAGTCGATGAGATGGTCATCCGCCCAACGGTGCAGGATTTCTAACCGGATGTTGACTGTGCGTCTTTTCAACTCGTCCCGTTGGCCGCGATGGTTGCAGGTTTCTCGTGTGGTGCTGGTGGTTTCGATGATGCTCGCAACATTTCATCCGCCATCCCACGCAGAGGGAAAGGAACGTCCCGTGAAAACTCAGACGTCTTATCGCACGATAAAGGTAGATGGACTCTCCATCTTTTACAGAGAGGCCGGGCCGAAAGACGCCCCGACGCTTCTGTTGTTGCACGGGCTTCCTTCCTCATCCCGGATGTTCGAACCCTTGTTCTCGCGGCTTTCCGATCACTATCACCTGGTGGCGCCCGATTACCCCGGCTTCGGACACAGTGACTGGCCAGACCCGAAGAAATTCGCGTACACGTTCGATCACATTGCCGAAACCATGAATCACTTCACCGAAGCTTTTGGACTGTCGCGCTACACGCTTTACATGCAGGATTACGGCGGCCCCGTGGGATTTCGAATGGCATTGGCTCATCCGGACCGGATCGAGAGTCTCATCGTTCAGGATGCTGTGGCGCACAACGAGGGTCTGGGAGCGAACTGGAAAACGCGTCGGGCTTTTTGGGCCGACCGCGCCGCCAACGAAAGCGCGCTTCGTACTAACTTGCTGTCGTTGCAAACCACGCGGACGCGCCATGTAGGAAGCGATCCTAACCTGGAACGCTATGACCCTGATCTGTGGACAGATGAATTTGCGTTTCTCAATCAACCCGGCCAGATCGAGATTCAGAGCGACCTCTTCTACGACTACCGCACCAACGTCGAAAACTATCCAAGGTGGCAAGCTTGGATGCGCGAGAAGCAGCCGCGCCTGCTGGTGATTTGGGGCAAGTATGAATCATCGTTTGACCCCTCGGAGCCGGAGCACTACCGGCGAGACGTGCCCAATGCTGAAGTCCACATCGTCGATGGTGGTCATTTCGCGCTGGATACGGCAGCAGATGAAATTGCGGCGCTCATAGGTCAGTTCATGATGACGCAGAAATGAGTACTACCATTCGCGAAGCACTGGCCGGTTCGAGGCGGTCAAGAAGACAAGATTTTATGGGTAAACGACTCGCACTACTCGCAATTCGCCTCTTGGTGTCGGCGAACCTTCTGTATGCCGCCATCTTTCTCAAGTTTGCAGGGGTACCCGGTTCGGTGGCCCTGTTCACGCAGATGTCGCAAGCAGTCTATGGGTTGGTATCTCAGTCGGTATTCCGGCTAGGGTCTGGAGCCTTCGAGACAGTGGTGGCGATTCTGCTCCTGATTCCGAAGACAGCTAGATTGGCAGCGGGATTGACTGTTACGTGGATGACTGCCGTAATTCTCAGTCACATTTTCGTGTTGGGATACGGCTGGTTCTTTGTCGACGCTCTCACGGTGATGGTGCTAGCTGTCGTTTATCACTTGCTGACGCGCAGGCGGTCCCATTGGGGCGAACCCGACAGTGTGGGGGCTGCCTTGGAAACGTGCAAAAACTAGCGCGGCGAAAAGTTGGAAGCGGAGCCACAAGATCCTGATAACGGTGCCCAGCGCAGGCCCACATTGTCGATGGCCATTTCACCCTCGACACCGCCCCTGACGACATCGCCGACGAGTCCATGAGCTTATGGAGATGCCGGAAAATCAATCCTAGGAGAAGAAATCATGGCAACAGCAATGACGTCGGGCCGTCCCCCTTTGCCGCCGTTCACCCGCGAGAGCGCGATTCAGAAGGTGCGCCTCGCAGAAGATGGCTGGAACACTCGCGATCCGGCAAAAGTAGCTCTTGCTTACACTATGGATTCACGATGGAGGAACCGGTCGGAGTTCATCAATGGGCGAAGCGAAATTATTGCTTTCCTCTCTCGCAAGTGGGCCAAAGAACTCGACTACAGGCTCATCAAGGAAATGTGGGCATTCACGGGAAACCGCATCGCCGTCCGCTTTGCTTACGAGTGGCACGACGACTTGGGTCACTGGTATCGGTCCTACGGCAATGAGAGCTGGGAGTTCAATGACGACGGGCTTATGGTGTCAAGGCATGCATCAATCAATGACCTCCCCATTTTGGAAGCCGATCGCAAATACAGGTGGGTACTCGGGCGTCGTCCCGATAACCACGCAGGCTTAAGTGATCTCGGCCTCTAGCCTAAAGATGACGGGCAACCCTGAAGGAACCGGTTCGTTTGCTTGGATTATTATCGGAAACGCCGTCGGCGTAGATTGAAATTTAAGCACATCAAATCTGGGGACGTTAAGGGGACGATAAGAAGTGACATGCGGCTCCTTTTCGCATCAAACGATGTCCGCCGACACCGTGTGATATCAATCAGTTACATCTCGTTGTTGCCCTGTCACGCAGGAGGCCGCGGGTTCGAGTCCCGTCGCTCCCGCCATTCTCATCGGAGCTCGAAACATATGGAACCACAACCCGAAGTGGCCGCCCTAATCCTCCCGAGTCTCGGCTCACTGAGTCTCTTCTACATCGAGTCGCTCCATCGTTCTGCCGTGCGAGGGTAGGTCGCTAATGAATCAACTAAGCACGTGAGGTGCTTCAAGCTTGCTGAGAATGGCCCTCCTCGTCGGCAAGCCTTTCCGCACGTTTACCGATCTTTTTAAGCACCAGTTCAAGCCGTTGGAGTTCTTCTGAAGAGACATCCTGGAAAGCACGCTTGATGAGTGCGGCATGCCGACGAAAGAGGGGAACGAACATTTCCCGCCCTTTTTCTGTCAGAGAGACCGTTCGAACCCGCCGATCTTCGCTGCATTCTACACGGCTGACAAAGCCCTTCTTATAAAGACGATCCACTGCGACGCTGACCGACCCCGGGTTGAGATAGACCTTCGGGCCAATGGCGTTTACTGGCATCGGTCCTTTGTGCAGTAGTACTTCGAGGACGCGAAAGTCAGATTCTCCTAGCCCCTCGGCGAGCAGTGACGGCAGGAGATACCGTGACATCGACTGCCAGGCCTTTAGCATGATGAGCCAGGCATGAAGCGCTTCCGGAGGCCTTTTGTGTTCTTCCATAAAAATGTGAATCCTGTGATTATACTCGACATCATATATATCGATGTCGATATGAACTAGATCGATGAAATAAATAAGGAGGCAACTATGGCCAACACAGCAGCTCCAGTACAAACCTCAACCACCACATGGAACATCGACCCGGCCCACTCCATGGCAGAGTTCAAAGTCAAGCACATGATGATCGCGAATGTGAAAGGGCAGTTCTCTAAGGTTTCGGGAGCTTTGTCGTTAGATGAATCAGATCTCGCGAACTCCCGCGTCGAAGCCTCGATCGAGGCGGCCTCAATACATACGCGCGATGAACAGCGCGATGCGCATCTGAAGAGCCCCGATTTCTTTGATGTGGAGAAGTTTCCGACCCTGCATTTTAAGTCCAAGAGCATCAGCATCGTCCGGGATGGAGAATTGACGGTCGAAGGCGACCTGACCATTCGTGGCGTAACCCACAAGGTCCGCTTCGCCGTTGAAGGGCCCACACCACCTGCGAAGGATCCATGGGGCAACACCCGAGTTGCGGCCTCGGCGACCACAAAGATCAATCGTAAGGACTTCGGATTGACCTGGAACGCTGCCCTCGAGACTGGCGGCATTCTTGTTGGCGACGAGGTCACCATCACTCTCGATGTCGAGTTCGTGAAGGCCTAACCGCGTCGCAGTAATAGACCCGATTGCCGCTAGATTCGGCAGGCGCGACACAAGGCTCATGGCTTGGCGCTGTGCCGCCTTGGCGGGCCGCCGGAAACGTAATTGGATCGACAAAATGGACCGTTTATGAAGACCCAAATAAGAACACACGAAGGCCGAGTGGCCTTGGTAACCGGCGCCGGCCAAGGTATCGGGCAAGCGATTGCCTTGGCATTGGCAGAACGAGGAGCACAGGTGATTGCGACCGATCTCAAGCTCCCGGAGGAGACCGCAAACAAAATCGGTCCCAAGGCATACGCATTCCAACTTGATGTGACAAGGGAAGAGGATTGGCAATCTGTAGCCGCTAAGAGCCGGGATGTGGGTGAAGTGGATATCGTTGTTAATAATGCCGGCTATTTTCCCAATCGCTCGATCGACGAACTGGATCTGGCAACTTGGCGAAAGACCATGGCCACGAATCTAGACTCACACTTCTTGAGCGCGAAATATTTCTTGCCAAACATGAGGAGGAAGAAGTGGGGCCGCTTCGTCGGAATCTCGTCGAATATGGTTGGCCTGGCAATATCCGGCATGAGCCACTACATCGCCACGAAAATGGGGATTATCGGATTCATGCGAGGTTTAGCCAATGATGTGGCAAATGATGGCATTACCGCGAATGCGGTCTTACCCGGTTTGACCAATACTGCGGCAATCGGGCCTCAATCAGAACAACAAAAGCGCTCCACCTGGGAACAACAAGCCATCAAACGCTTGGGAGAACCCGAGGATATTACGGGCGCTGTTTTGTTTTTAACCAGCGATGATTCTGCATTCATCACGGGCCAAGCACTTGTCGTGGATGGTGGTCAGTATCGCATCGGCTAACACCAAATGAGACAGCAACACATAACTAGCCACAGTGTTCGTGGCGGAGAAGACACGTATGAAATTTATCGAAGCCTCAAAGTTTGGCGGGCCTGAAGTGCTCACCTTAGTGGAAGCGCCAACACCGACTCCAACAGAAGGAGCTCTGCTGGTCGACATAAAAGGTGCAGGCGTCAACTATGCGGACATCATGGCTCGGTCCGGTTTCTACCCGCAGGTTCCGAAGGCTCCTTTCCTTGTGGGCTTTGAGATCGCCGGGGTGGTAAAAGGCGTCGGCAAAGGTGTGCAAGGCTTCAAAGAGGGTGATTCTGTTGCGGCCATTATTCAGGGCGGCGGATATGCAACTCACGCCGTAATCCCGGCTGCGACGGCGATTCCTCTTCCGGCAGGATTCGATCATGCGCTTGCCGTTGCGGTGCTTGTCCAAGGTGTTACAGCCTACATCCTGCTTGATGAGGCCAAAGTCAAGGAAGGCGACACCGTTCTGATCTCCGCCGCCGGCGGAGGCCTTGGAAACATCGCCGTCCAACTAGCAAAAGAGCGGGGTGCGAGGGTTGTTGGCCTAACCTCCAAGTCTAAGTTCGATCTCGTCAAAAGCCTCGGTGCCGATCAGGTCGCGGACTCCGATGATGCAGGTTGGGCCCGATCTGTCAAAGAAGCAGTTGGAGAGGAGGGAATTCACGTCTACATGGATTCCATTGGCGATCTTCGAACGGAAGCGTTCCCTCTGCTGAGCCAGTTTGGTCAGTGGATCATCTTTGGAGTTCGCTCAGGTGCGCGTAATGCACTTCCTTTTGAGGCCATACCGGCGATGATCGAGAAGAACATCACTCTCCGCGGTTTCAATCTCGAAGGCAGCCTTCACCAGGTGCCGCAAGCACTGTCGGCACTCTTCAAGTTGGTTGGCGAAGGCAAGCTGAAGATCGAAATCACGAAATATCCTCTGGCCGAGGCGACCAAGGTTCACCAACGCTTTGAAGCACGCAAAACCTCCGGGAAAGTCGTACTCGTTCCGTAGGCCGAGGGAGACAAATCATGTCCTACAGCATATCGACCTTGCTGCTTCGTAATCTGAGCGACGTATTTGGCGAAAATGACCCCGTGCGTCGGCGCGCGGCCATCGACGACATCTGGCATGAGGATGGTGTGTTCTACGATCCTAAGGGAGGCATCTACCGAGGCCGTGACGAGATTGATCGTATTGCTGGTGTGATAAAAGCAACACATCCAGATTTCAAATACCAGCCTCTCTCCCCTCCCGAGGAATTAAGTGATTCCGGACGGGTTCGATGGGTATCTAGTACTCCCGGCAAACCTCCAGCTTACGCGGGAACCGATTTTGTCGTTGCCCGGAACGGTCGCATTGCTGCGATCTATATGTTTCTCGACAGCCTGCCCTGAGGTGAACTCTGTGATGCGACGCAGTCGTTCAATGCCGAATCAGCGGAGAAAGGAAGGGCGAATGGGGTCAAGTGATCAAAATAAGATAGCGATGGCTCGCGAATATTTCATGAGAGCTGACGGGGGACGTCCAGACATCCTTGAACTGTTCCATGAAGATGCCGAAGTCTATTTCCCTAAATTCGGATTTGGATTTAGCCGGAACTCGTTCCTTGAAATGGTTAAAGGATTCGAAGGAGCGTTGGAATACATACAACATGATTACGACTGTTTGACTTTCATTCCCTCAGCCGACTATCTGGTCGTTGAAGGCACTTCACAGGGCAGAATGTCTGGCAAGTCATGGGCAGGGGGCCAAACTCCTGGCGGTCGTTTCTGCAACATCTTCAAGTTTCGAGATGACCGAATATCGAGCCTGCACATCTATCTTGATCCCGACTATACGGGCGAGGACGAGGCGCGGTTTCGATGGGGTAAGAACCGTCAGTGGTGAGACGCGCGAGGGGCAAGACGCGAAAAAATGAGCCTCAATCGGGGCAACATCATGAACACGCATAAGAGAGCACGAAAAGACGCAACAACGGATCAAGCCCAGCCGCACTATGAGCCTACGTTCGAGCAAATTCAAATGCGGGCGTACGAGATTTATATCCAGCAGGGCCGACAGGATGGATTAGATCTAGAGGACTGGTTTCAAGCCGAGAAAGAGCTGAAGACGAGTGGTCACAATCGTAGTCGGGTGATTGAGCGGGGGGAACGTCTGCGTGCTATCAGGGGGTAAACATGGAAATCGGAATCGATAGCTTCGGAGCGGTAATTTCTGACCCAGCCACGGGCCTGACGTTAAGTCCTGTGCGCCGGACACAGAATCTACTCGAAGAAATTGCACTCGCCGACAAGGTTGGACTTGATGTCTTCGGAGTGGGTGAACACCATCGCGGCGAGTTTGTGGATTCAGCCCTGGTTGTGATTCTCGCTGCGGCTGCCACGCGAACTCAGAATATACGCCTAACCAGTGCTGTCACGGTTCTTGGCGCCGCCGATCCGGTTCGGGTGTTTCAAGAGTTTGCTACTCTGGACTTGATATCCAGCGGTCGTGCCGAAATCGTTGCCGGGCGCGGCTCGTCTATCGAAGCCTTTCCACTCTTCGGTTTCGATTTGGACGACTACGATTCGCTTTTCGCGGAGAAGCTGGATCTCCTTCTCAAAATTCGCGACAACACCCGCATTCATTGGAGCGGCAGATACCGCGCTCCACTCACGGGACAGGCCGTGTACCCGCGTCCTCTCCAAGATCCGCTTCCGATCTGGGTCGGAGTCGGCGGAACGCCGGCTTCATTTGTACGCGCCGGTACACTCGGACTTCCCTTGATGGTCGCGATCATCGGCGGCGAACCGAAGCGATTCCGACCGCTCATTGATCTGTATCGTGAAGCAGGCCGACGGGCCGGCCATCCCGAAGAGAAGCTCTTGGTTGGACTGCACGCCATTGGGTTTCTGGGCGATACAACGCAAGAAGCAGCCGACAGTTTCTACCCGGGGTACGCCCACACCTTCACAAAGATCGGCAAGGAACGAGGCTGGCCACCAGCGACGCGAGCTCAATTCGATGCCCTGCGCGGATCAACGGGCGCCCTGTTGATCGGGGATGCAGAAACTGTTGCACGGAAAGTGCTCTACGTTAACCAGGTTCTCGGTGGGCTTTCTCGCATCACATTCCAGATGGGCGTCTCGGCTTTGCCTCATGACAAGATGCTAAGGTCCATCGAAATCCTGGGAACTCACGTGGCTCCTAAAGTTCGCAAGGAACTCCGATCTGATCAACTTACCAAAGCTTCGGGATTGGTCCGAGCCTGACGCTTGGTTCTTCGTAAATCTAATGTCTGTTGATTTGAGCGGCGGGGCCCCTCGTTCGGCCACCGTTGTGATCAGGTTCACGATATTCAGTTCGTTTTTTATCCCGTACAGGTATTTTGCCTTCCTGCGCCTCAATAAGGATGGCGGAACGCGTTGGCCTTCGCGGCGGCGGCTTTTGCCTTGAGCACCTGGACCTTTGCCTGTGCCTCGCGCTCCAGGGTTTCACGTCTGTCTTTTGCCTTTTGCAGCTGCGCTTGTATCTTGGAGT
>Ga0075030_100001298_pt1 | contig 22499 bp, 25 predicted proteins | sample LitLauG_LLR_2012_FD_71393 | JGI IMG/M metagenome (GOLD analysis project Ga0075030, IMG submission 71393) | Freshwater sediment microbial communities from Pennsylvania, USA - Little Laurel Run_MetaG_LLR_2012 | ecosystem: Environmental > Aquatic > Freshwater > Creek > Sediment | place: USA...
GTCCGTCGCGGTAATCGCTTCGATGCTTTCCACCAGCTCATCCAGGGTAAAGAACCGGCCAAAGTACATCTCCTGCCGCGCCAGGTTGGTCATGCGGCTGGCCGTCGATTCCAGGCTCAGCATGAGCGAGCCTTTCAGATGGTCCTTCGCCCGCCGCAGTTCCTCATCGCTGACCGCTTTTTCCTTTAACTCGCGAAACTCATTGACGATCGATTCCACCACCTTGCGCGCCGACTCCTGCGACGTCCCCGCGTAAATCGAAAGGCAACCGGTGTCCCGATACGGGTTCAACTCCGAAAACACCGCGTAGGCCAGACCTTGGCGCTCGCGGATATTCTGGAACAGCCGCGAGCTCATGCCGCCGCCCAGCAGCGTATTCAGAACGTAACAGGCAAACCGCTCCTGGTGGGGCAGCGGATAGGAAGGAACTCCCAGGCACAGGTGCACCTGCTCCAGCGACTTCTTGTTCCGCAGGGCGATGCGGGCATGCGTGTTGGGGATGTTGTCCTGCGGCGTAGGCGCTCCCGCGGCCAGCCCCTCGAAATGCTCCCGCACCAGCGCCACGAGCCGGTCGTGCGTCAGATTGCCGGCCGCGGTCACAAGCAGGTTCGCAGGAGCGTACACCGCGGAGTAGTATTGCCGGATGACGTCGGTGTCGAAGCGTTTCACGGTCTCGCGGGTGCCCAGGATCGGCTTCCCCAGGGGGTGGTCTTTCCAGAAATTCGAAGAGAAGATCTCGTGGACCAGGTAGTCGGGGCTATCCGCCTCCATCTTGATCTCTTCCAGAATGACGCCCTTCTCCTTCTCGATATCCTCGGTGCGGAACATGGGATTCAACACCAAATCCGCCAGGACGTCCCACGCTAGCGACAGGTGCTGATCCAGGACTTTGGTGTTAAAGCAAACCAATTCCTTGGCGGTGAAGGCATCCAGGTTCCCGCCGATCGAATCCACCGAGCGCGCGATGTCCTCCGCCGAGCGATGCGTCGTCCCCTTGAACAGCATGTGCTCGATGAAGTGCGATATGCCGTTCTGCTCCTGCGTCTCCCGCCGCGAACCGGTGCCGATCCAGATTCCGACCGATACCGAGCGTACATGGGGCATGGCCTCGGTGATGACGCGCACGCCGTTGGCGAGAATAGTGAATTCGATGTCCCGCACGGGACTGAAAGATGTTGTGCCTGACAGAAAAGAAACCTCTTCTACCTTTGTAGCACCCTCCGCCCGGCAGGCGCTAGAGTTGAGTTGGGTACGACGCGCCGCTATCGTAGACTGGTTAGAGAATGTCCCATCCCCTGGTGGGCATGGAGCTTCCCGATATCCGTGAAGTTCTGGGCTCCGCACAGCCGCCTTATCGGTCCAAGCAGCTTTATGAGGGCATCTACCGCTCTGAAGTGGCTGATTTGGTGCAGATTACTGCCCTGCCAGCCGGCCTGCGACAGGAACTAGCCGGCAGCCATTCGCTGGGACTTCCCGAGATAGCCCAGCGCTACGAATCGGCCGACGGCACGCGCCGCTACCTGCTGCGTCTCGAGGATGGCCGCACGGTCGAGACGGTCCTGATGCCCGAGGGCGAGCGCGATACCCTGTGCATCTCGAGCCAGGTGGGGTGCCCGGTCGACTGCAAGTTCTGCATGACCGCCCTGCTGGGTCTCGAGCGGAGCCTGACGGCCGGGGAAATCGTGGGCCAGGTCCTGCTCGTCTCGCGCGACAATGCACTGCGGCGCGACGGCGGGCGCCTCAATATTGTCATGATGGGCCAAGGGGAGCCGTTACTGAATCTGGCGAATGTCCTCAAGGCCACGCGGTTGCTGATCGACCCGCATGGCTTTGCCCTCTCCCCGCGCCGCATTACCGTTTCCACCGCGGGCATCATCCCTAAAATCGAAGAGCTCGGCCGCGAGGCGGTCCGGCCCAAATTAGCCATCTCGCTCAATGCTTCCAACGAGGAAATGCGCCGCGAGCTGATGCCCATCACGCGCAAATATCATCTGAAGGATTTGCTGGAGGCTTGCCGCCGGTACCCGCTACGGCCATGGGAAAAGCTAACCTTCGAGTACGTCCTTCTAAAAGGGGTGAACGATAGCGACGCCGATGCCCGCCGCGTACAGAAGTTGTTGGCCAACCTGAACTGCAAGGTGAATCTGATTGCCCTGAACCCGGGCCCCGATATTCCTTACGCCACTCCCGACGCGGAGCGCGTAACGGCCTTCCAGCAAATCCTGCGGCGCGCCTTCGCCTGCTTCATTCGCAAACCGCGCGGCTTGGACATTTACGCCGCCTGCGGCCAGTTGAAGCGCAGTGGGGCGGGGCCGGCGCCGGCGAGGTAATTTTCCGGGCGCGCTGAGCGTTATATCATGGATACTCGTCCGGTTCGGGCGTATTGACGGAGGAGTTCATGCGGTCACGAGCGTTTCATCTGGCTTGTATCGGTGCGTGTCTGGCGTTGGCGGGGTTGGGCCAGCAGGGCCACCCCTTGACCGGCACCTGGTCGGGCGACTGGGGCCCGGCCGCCACCCAGCGGAATTCGGTGACATTGGTCATGAACTGGGACGGCAAGAACGTCACCGGCCTGATCAACCCCGGCCCCGATTCCATTCCGATCGCCAGCGTCGTTCTCGATGTGGCGAATTGGATCGTCCGTATCGAAGCGGACACCAAAGATGCATCCGGCAAGCCAGTACACATCACCGCCGAGGGGAAGTTGGAAGATATTGGTTCTTACCATCGCACCATCAAGGGCGCCTGGCAAATGGGCGCCGTCAAGGGTGATTTCAAGCTCACCAGGGACTAGTGTGGGAGGACAAGCGATGAAACGAGCTAGCTCGGCTGTGGCTGCCGCATTCGCATTACTGGCCGCCTCCCCCCTCTGTGCGCAGCACTCCGCCACGTACGACAACGAGCGGCGGGTCACGGTAAAGGGAGCCGTAACCAGGATCGATTGGGTGAATCCGCACGCCTTTTTCTTTGTGAACGTTCGCGACACCGGGGGCACGGTCATGAATTGGGCGATCGAGTTCGGCGATCCTCTGGACCTCGAGAAAAACGGCTGGAAGCGGAATTCCCTGCACCTCGGCGACGTGGTTACAGTCGAAGCCATCCCCGCACGCGGCCAGATCAAACAAGCGCTGGCTGCCACAGTCGTTTTGGACCGGACCGGCCAGAAACTGTTTGTCACACCATCCCAGGCACGCGGGTCTGCGCCGGCGCGCCCACCCGCTCCGCGCTGGCCCGATGGCCAGGTTCGACTGGGACCCCCGCCCGGTAAGAAGGGATATTGGGGAACCGCGAGCGCCCATTCGTTAGTGGAGAACACGGCCGCCGCGATTTCCATGGACCGCGAGGGTCTGTTGCGGAACCTCACCGACGCCGGCCGCGTGGCGCCTTTCCAGCCGTGGGCCAAGGCCCTGTATGAGTATCGACAACGCGCTCGTCTGAGAGACGATCCGCTTCCGCGCTGCCTTCCTCCCGGCGGCCCGCGGCAGTTTCAAACCGCCAATGGTTTTCAATTCGTCGAGCAGCGGGAACTCGGCCGCGTCCTAATCCTGCTCGGCGGCGGGGATCGCAATTGGCGCGTCATTTTCACCGATGGGCGCCCCCAGGGACAGGCTGACGAGGTGGTTCGCAGCTACTATGGAAATTCCGTCGGCCACTGGGAAAAGGACACTTTAATCGTCGATTCGATCGGCTTCAATGAACGGTTCTGGATGAGTGACGGAGGTCTCCCCCACACCGAAGCCCTGCACCTCATCGAACGCTTTTCCAGGCAGGATTTGAATACGCTGAAGTACGAAGTGACCGTGGATGATCCCCGGACATATACCCGGCCATGGACAGGTGGCTGGACCATTCCGTGGGTTCCGGACGAAGACCTCCAGGAGTACTTCTGTGAGGAGAATGCGGAATCGACCTTCATCCGATAATCGGGCCTTGACAACCGGCAGCGGTGGCTAGTGTACTCTTTTTTACGCTTGTCGAACCACCCGGAATTCACTGTTCGATTCTGAACAGACAGCGCGCCTCTTACCTCGTATCTTGGAAACACTTTCCGAGCACTGTCGGCGGCAACCAGAGAGGAGCAAGATGCTGGCTGAAGAGCTAGTAATGGAACTGCAACTGGAGCGACGGCGCACCGAGGCGCACCTGGCGGCCCTGAACCAGGCAATTGCCGCCTTCGATCTCCTGAGCAACGGCGCCCGGAGACCGATTTCGGAGGGGCAGAATCGGGAACGCTCCTACCGCCTCGCTTACCGGCTGATGAGGCGCGGCCGCGTCGTCGAAACGGGACAGGGCCGCACCGTGAATTTATCCAGCAGCGTCATTCACATCGCCACCGAGACTGCGGTACCCATTGGTTTTGACATCGAGGTGCTGATCGCCTGGCCAGCAAGAATCGATGAACGTGTCCCCTTGAACCTCCATGTTCGCGGACGCACGCTGAGAGCCGAAGGGAACCGCACCGCGGTCGAGATACGGCACCATGAGTTCCGAACAAGACGACAAATACAGGGCGATTCCGAGGCCCTGAGTTTCGCGTCAAATTAGCGCAGGCGGCCGTCGATCTGGCCGAACGCTCTCCAAAGGCCGGATTTCATACTTTGAAGTACGAAGTGACAGTGGATGGTCCCCTGACGTATACTCGACCATGAACGGGAGGCTGTCAATGAGACTGAGCACGTTCGGTTTGATGATTCTGTGTGTCGCGCCAGCGCTGGCGCATCACTCCTTTGATGCGGAATACGATGCCGGGAAAACAGCGAATCTGACGGGTATCGTCACGAAGGTGGACTGGATCAATCCGCACGCCTTCATCTCTATCAGCTTCAAGGACGAAAGCGGGGCGGCCAAGACGATGACCGTCGAACTCGGTCCTCCGTATGCGCTGACTCGCGGTGGTTGGAAGCGGGATACGGTCAAAATCGGCGACAAGATCACCATGGAGGCGACGGCTCTCGCCAAAGACGGAAGCAATCGGGCGGGATCGACACAAACCACGTTTCTGGTCCTCGGAAGCGGCCAGAAGTTACCCATGAGGTAAGCCGTAGTGCTTGCGCCCATTCACCGAATCGCGACCGTCAGGGAGCGCTGGCTGCTGGCCCTGGCACTCGGATTCTCTCTGGCAGTTCCAACGTTGGGGCAGCGCGGTCCGTCGGCCAGCGCGCCGCCGGCCGCCGCCCAGCCAGCAGAGCCGACCCCGCGCTGGCCCGATGGCCACGTCAATCTAGGCTCGACACCCGACAAGAAGGGTTATTGGGAAGTCCGACCGGGACTCGGCGGTATGCCCCGCGCTGCCGAGGTGCCGTTCCAGCCGTGGGCGCAGGCTCTCTACCGGTTCCGAACGTCGAAGTCGGACCTGTACCCGCCCTTGGTGAACTGCAAACCGGCAGCCGGATCATCGTTTTTCAACGCTCCGGGTTTTGAGATCGCAGACGTGCCCGAGCTCAAGAGTATCTTCATACTCGACATCGCCGGGCCGCATTCGTGGCGAGTCATTTACATGGACGGCCGCCCCCACCCCAAGGCCGACGATCTGCGGCCCACTTTTTTGGGTCATTCGGTGGGACGTTGGGAAGGGGACACGCTGGTCATCGATTCGGTCGGATTCAATGAGAAGCAGTGGGTGGCCGGGGCCTATCCCACTACCGATCAGCTTCACATGATCGAACGGATCTCCCGCCCGAACCTCAAGACGCTGGCTTACGAAGCCACGATCGACGACCCCGGCGCGTACACGAAATCCTGGACTATGCGTTGGACCATCACCGAAAAGACGTCGTCCTCCTGGGTCGCCGGCGGCGAAATGTTCGAGTATATCTGCCAGGACGCCGGCCGGTAATCGCGCGCCAACCAGAAAGAATTGTCAGCCCCTCAAGGACTTACGCCGCCAAGCCGGTTTTTCGCCGGCGGGCGCCTGATCCTTCCGCCGGATAGCCCGTCTGCTCAACTGGGCTTGGTGGTGCGCCTGGCCCGGTATCGCGTGGTTTCAAGTTGACAGGCAGCGGAATCCGGTCCATGCTATATAGAGATCACAAGATCTTATTATCTTTATATAGTACCTCTTAAAGGAACCACGTCATGGCTACATTGGAAATACGTTTGGCCGAAGAGCTGAAAGTTTCGCCGCCAGATGCCGCGCAAACCTTCGAACAATGGGACCTCGAAATTCGGGGTCTGGAGCCGTGGAAACAAGGGAGCAGCCCCGAAACAGCCGCCGGCTCCGAATGGTTGTTTGAAGTATTGATGGTCTGACATTCGCCCCGGTAAGCCCGCTGCTAAACTTAAGGTATGCGCATCCTTCTGTTCAGCGGCAAAGGAGGCGTCGGTAAAACCAGTCTCGCGGCGGCCACCGGCCTCCAGCTTTCCCGGATCGGTTATCGAACCCTGGTGATGAGCGTCGATCCGGCGCACAGCCTGGCGGACGCATTCGACCTGGGAACCGATCTGTTTCACACGCAGACCGGCGACCCATTTCCCATCAACGAGCGGCTCGCCATTCACGAAGTCAACATTCAGAAGGAAATCAAGCGGCATTGGCGCGAGATCTCGGCCTACGTGATCTCTGTATTACGCACAACCGGCATCAGCGACGTGGAGGCCGAGGAACTGGCCATCCTGCCGGGCATGGAAGAGTTGAGCGCCATGATGTGGGTCAACCAGTTCCGGCGCGACCATCTCTACGACGTGATCGTGCTCGATTGCGCGCCGACGGCGGAGTCCATGCGCTTCGTGAGTATGCCGACCACGCTCGAGTGGTACATGCGGCATATCTTCCCGGTGCAGCGCGGCCTGCTCAAGGCCGTGCGGCCGATCGCCAACCGGGTTTCGCCCATCGAACTGCCCACCGACAGCTACTTCGCCAACGTGCAGAGCCTGTTCGGCAAGCTGGAAGGCATCGACGAGCTGCTGGAGGACCCCAAACTCACCAGCGTCCGGCTGGTGACCAATCCCGAGCGCATGGTGCTGCGCGAAACCCAGCGCGCGTTCGTCTACTTTTCGCTGCATGGTCTCACGGTGGATGGCATCATCGTCAACCGGGTTCTCCCGGCGGAAGTCAGCGACCAGTATTTCCAGGAATGGCGCGTCTCGCAAGCCCGCATCCTGGAAGAAATCGACACTTATTTTGCGCCCGTGCCGGTGAAGCGCGTGGCGCTGTTCACGCATGAGGTGCTGGGCCGTGAGCGTTTGGACGACCTGGCGCGGGCCCTGTACGAGGAAAACGAGGACCCCGCGGCCGTTACCCGCACCGAGGCGCCTTTCGCCTTCGTCAAGGTCGACGGGCATTACGAGGTCCAGGTGAAACTGCCGTTCGCGGCCAAGGGCGAGGTGGGGCTGTTCAAAAAGGGCGACGAGCTGGTGGTCGAAATCGGCACGTTGCGCCGCCATATCGGGCTGCCTACTTCGATGGCCGGCCTTTTGCCCAGCCGCGCGAAGTTGGAGAATAGAGTTTTGACGGTAGAAATGAGGGAGGTCTGAAATGGAAGAGAAGACCGGAACGGGCACACCGCCCCGCGCTCCCGGCTGCATCGTCTGCGAGACGGTGATGCCGTTTTTCGAGCGATGTTGGACGGATGCGACGCGCGACCACTTCCGCAGCTCGCGGGTGGAGTTCTTGAAAGGCATCCGCAGCCTGCTGGATACGCGGATCGCACGCCTGACGCGAGAGGAGACGAAAGGGACGCACGTTACCGTCGAGTAAGGCCGGGGATGAGCCGCGGCGTGCGTCTGAGTTTTTGATACCTGTGGCGGGTTTCGCCCAACGTGCGGCCCACTCGGCTCGCGCTACAATAGCCGGACAAGGAGTCGAGTACCTTTGCCCGAGCTGATGATTCGCCCAACTCTGAAGTTCCTGAAAGCCGGTACGATCCTGACAGCCATCGTGGTGATCGGGCTGGAGATCGCGTATTTCACGTCCTGGCAGGATGTAGAAGCCTTGAAGCTGTTGCCGCTGGTGCTTCCGGTCCTGTTTTTGTGGCCTGCCGTACGATGGCTCCGGCTGCGCTCGACCAAGGCCACCGTTTCCGCCGACCGCCTGCGATACGAGATCGGTGTGGTGGCGAAGAGCACGCGGACCATCCAGCTTTCGAAGTTGCAGGATGTGCGTGTGGATCAAGGCCTGGGGCAGCGCCTTTTTGGGATCGGGAACCTGTCGCTCGAAACGTCGGGGGAGACGAGCCGGCTGACGATTCGGAACATCGACAACCCCCAGGCCGTGGCCGACGATCTCATGAATCGTTCTCAAGCGGGGACGCGCCCCGGATGAGCGGCCCGATTCGCGCCAAGTTGACCGGCAAGGTCGCCGTAATCACGGGCGCCAGCAAGGGACTGGGGGAAGCCATGGCGCGGGCGCTGGCCGCGGAAGGCGCCGGCGTGGCGCTGGTGTCGCGCGACCCCGAGCAATTGAACCGCGTCGCCGCAGCCATCGTGGCCGCCGGCGGCGAAGCCGATGTTTTTCCTACCGACGTGGCCAGCGAAGAAGGGGTCCGGCACGCCGAAAGGGAGATCCTTGCGCGCTTCGGCAAGGTGAACATCCTCATCAATAACGCCGGCATTAATTTGCGGAAGCCCATCATCGATCTGACGCTCGGAGATTGGCACCGGGTGATGGACACCAACGTCACGTCGGCCTTTCTGATGTGCCGAGCCTTCATTCCCTACATGAAGGGCGCGGGTTATGGGCGGATTCTCAATATGACGTCGATTATGAGCTGGGTCTCGCTGCCGGAACGGACGCTCTACTCGGCGAGCAAAGCGGCGCTGCTTGGCATGACCCGCGCGCTGGCGTTGGAACTGGCGCCCGACGGCATCACCGCCAACGGCATCAGCCCCGGCCCCTTCGCCACCGACTTGACCCGGCCGCTGATGGAAAACCCGCAGCTCCACGCGCAATTCCTAGCCAACATACCCTTAGCCCGCTGGGGAAAGCCGGAAGAGATCGGACACCTCGCAGTCTATCTCTGTTCGGAGGAGGCAGGCTTTATCACCGGCACCGACATCCTGATCGACGGGGGTTGGACCGCGCGGTAAGATCGCGGCCCGGTGCCGGCAACCGCCGTTCATTAAGGGGCATATCCGGGCTTGGCTTTCCCCTTGCGCCCGGAAAGCTGTACACTACGAGAAACCCTGACGGTTGATCCGCCACGTTGCTGCCCTTTTAAGAACTTTGTATCCGAAGGAGGTTGGCATGTCGATCAACGGAAGAATTCTCGGCTCGCTTTTTCTATTCGTCCCGGTCCTTTTCGCCTCGCCGGTGGGAAGCATCGCGGGTTCGGTAAAGGACTCCAGCTCGGCGGTAGTCGCCGGGGCGAAGCTGACCCTCACCAATACTGCAACCAATGCCAGAGTGGTTGCCACCAGCAACGCGAATGGTGAGTTCCAGTTCCAGCAATTGAATCCCGCAACCTACACGCTGGTAGCGGAGTTGCCCGGCTTCAAGTTGGCCAATGTGCCCGCGGTGCTGGTGCAAGTGGATCAGGTCACGCACCTGGATCTCACTCTGGAGGTGGGCAGTCCAACCGAGACTATCCAGGTGGACGCGGTGGCGCCGCTGCTGGAGAACGACAAGAGTACTATCAGCAGCGTCGTGGATAGCCGCACGATCGCCAACATGCCACTGAATGCCCGCCAGTACCTGGACCTCGCCTTACTGACTCCGGGAGCCGTGCCCTCGCAACCCGGCCAGCAAGGCGGCGGATTCAATGTGTCGGGAGCCCGTTCTCAATCGAACCTGTTCCTGTTGGATGGCGTCAGCAACATGGATACGCAGATCGGCTCGGCGCTGGGCAATTTCCGGATCACCGACGCGGTGCAGGAGTTCGCGGTGCAGACCAGCGTGCCTACGGCGGAGTTTGGCCGCGGCCAAGGCGCGCAGGTGAGTATCGTTAGCAAGAGCGGCACCAACCAGTTTCACGGTTCGGCGTTCGAGTATTTCCGCAACTCGAATTTGGATGCGGCAGACTTCTTCACCAACAAACTCCGCGGCACCAAGAACACCCTGCACCGGAACCAGTATGGCGCGACGTTTGGCGGGCCGATCCTGAAGGACCGGACGTTTTTCTTTCTCTCCTGGGAGGGATTCCGCCAAGTGAATCCGACGGTTAGTTCCACGCGCGTGCCTACGGATGCCGAACGGGCGCAGGTCACCGACCCGACCTCGAAGGCGCTGCTGCAATTCTGGCCCACCGCCAACGCTACCCGTCCCGGCTCCACGATCAATTTCATCGCTAACGTCGGCGCCTCGACATTCGACAATACCGGGCTGGTAAAGATTGATCACAATTTTGGGGAGAAGGACCATCTCTCCGGACGCTGGGCGGAATACCAGGGAACGGCCGTTACGGCGGGAGCGCTTCCGGCACTGGGAGGCACCAGCAACACGCCCATCAGCCGGTCGGGCGTCCTCACCGAGACACACACCTTTCGGCCGACGCTGCTGAACGAGTTCCGCTTCGGCTTCTCGCGAAACATGACGTTCCTGACCGTGACGGACTCCGGATTCGACGCCTCGACCATCTTCCGCGGACTGGATGGCAACCCACTGCCTGGCGTCGTGAATGGTAAGCAGGACCTGCTCGATTCCGGCTTGCCGACGATCACTGTTTCCGGCGGATTCGCCGTACTGGGCACGGCCAACAACTATCCGCAGGGCCGCATCACGAATACGTATGAGTGGTTCGATAATGTCTCGTGGATCGCACCGTTCGGCGCTTCGAAGCACTCCTTCCGCTGGGGTTTCCACATGCGGCGCGAAGAGGCGCGGCGTTTCCTGGACAGCTCCTTCCGGGGCACTTTCAACTTCACGAACTGGACCGATTTTGCCGCCGGCATGGTAAACACATCCACGTTCCATACCGGCTCCACGCTTGCCTATTGGAAACGGTACCCGTTCGACCTTTACTGGCAGGACACGTATAAGGCGAAGGACAACCTGACGATCAACTACGGCATTCGCTACGAGTATCCGTCGGCGATTTATCAAACCCGGAACGACGCGACCAACTTCATCCCCGGCACGGGTCCGGTGTTGCTTGGCACGAACCAGGTTTTGACAATCGATCCTACAAAGACGGGCGCGACGGCGTTTACCTTCTCGCAGGCGCCCTTTACGCTTTCGAACAGTGGAGTGAATCCCGATAAGAACAATTTTGCTCCCGTACTAGGGATCGCCTACACTCCCCGCTTTGCCAACGCTCTGTTCGGGCACGATGACACGGTCATCCGCGCGGGGTTCCGGGTGGCGTACGACGAGGTATTCAACAATATCCCGGCCAACATGGGGTTGAACGCCCCTTACAGTCTGACTACCAATCAAAGCGCGGGAGTCACGCAGGCCGGCAAATTCCCCTGGGCGATCGGCTTCAACCAGAACGTGCCCCTGGTTTCGAACTATGGCAAACAAGGTCCGGGCACACCCACCAGCGGGCTGGTCAGTTTCAGCGCGGAGGATCCGAACCTGCGGAGCGCGTACATCTATCAGTACAACTTCGGCATCCAGCGGAAGATCGGCGACGGGTTTTCGCTGGAAGCGGATTACCAAGGATCGAGCGCGCACAAACTCCTTCTCAACATCGACCTGAACGAGCCTTACGTAACCGTCAACGACCTGACCAAGCGTGGCAACCTGGCTCCCAACCAACAGTTTTTCCCGTTCCCGTTGCTGGCCGGCGTCAATATGGGTAAGGACATCGCGAGTTCGAACTACAACGGCCTGGTGCTGACCGGCAGATATCAAGGGCGCCGGGGAATCTTCTTTCAGGCATCGTACACGTTCAGCAAATCGCTGGATGACAGTTCCACGTGGTCGCTTCCAACCGGGCAACCCGGCGGCGTCGCCGATCCTCGCAACCTCCGGCTGGAGTACGGACCGTCCAACTTCGATCTCCGGCACCGCGCCGTGTTCACTTATGTCATCGACGTGCCGGCCGGGCCGGGTCACAAGGTGCTCGGGTGGGATAACGGTATCAGCAAACAAGTCTTCGGCGGCTGGCAGATCTCCGGCATCACGACCGCGCAAAGCGGAGCGCCCTTCACGGTATATAACGGGTCCGCCGATTTCAGCGGGTTCAATCAGTTCTACGATCGTCCGGATATCGCTGGCAGCGGAAAGCTGCCGCAGGACAACGGGAATCCCGATGCGGCGTTCGCCACGAGCTATTTCATGACGCCTCCGACGGGGCGGGTGGGCACTTCCGGACGCGACCAATACCGTGGCCCGGGTCTGGTGAATTACGATTTTACGGGAGCCAAGAACTTCCCCCTGGGCACGGAAAGGTTACGGCTCCAGTTCCGGGCGGATTTCTTCAACATCTTCAATCACACGAACTTTTCGAACCCGATCACGAATCAGAGCAATGCGAGTTTCGGGAAGATCACCGCCACGGTAGGTAGTGCCGTGGCCACCGCGGTGGGCACCACGGCCGGCCTGGTAGGTGGGGGCCCCCGGGTTATTCAGTTGTCGATGCGGCTGCAGTTTTGATTCACGATCGATCAGCGCCGTGGGGCGGCTGGTTCACGGTTGACAACTGGCTTTGACGACAATTCGGTTTGCGAGCCGGGTGTATTTCTTTGGGTCGACCGTAAGAGTAGTGCTCATAATTTCCACGCTCCCTTCACATATTCCTTATGGGTCCTGATTGCGCGGATGAACAGCACCCTTCGGTTGAAGTGGATCTCCGCGATCAGCCGGTATTTGTTGCCTCCGATGTCGAAGACGACAAACGGCGGCACGAAGTCCGCGGTGTTGAACGACTGCTTCTCTTCGGCGAAGCTGGCCCAGGTTGCCTGTTTGGCGACTCTATACCAATAATCCAAGGCGCTCCGGGCGACTATATGAGCGCGGTGGGCCGCCGGCCCCACTCCTTGCCTTTCTCCTTAGAGACGGCCTCGATGTCTTTCACATAGGCGCCGGCCTGGGTCAGAATATGGTGCAGATCGTTACCAATGCTGATGAAGGGGAAACCCTTCTCCAGGAACTCGCCGACGCGCGAGGTTCCGAACAGGAACAGCCCGAGGATCACATCGTTTCGCCGCGCCGCCGCCCGCAGCTTTTCCGTGGCAGCCCCCAACTCCGGTGAGGTGTACATGTGCGGAAATTCATATTTTTCGTAGAGCCCCATCGACATGCACAGGTCGTTCTGGCCAAGAAACAGGATGTCGACTCCCGGCACGGCGGCGATCTCGTCGATGTTTTCAATACAAGAGGCGGTCTCCACTTGCAGGGCGACAATTATGTTGGCGTTGGCCGCTCCCGCATAACCCAGCAGGCCGGCGCGGTTCATACTCCGTTGCGGGAAGTACACGGAACGTGTCCCTACCGTCGGATAGCGCGCGCAGCTTACCGCCTGCCGCGCCTCTTCGGCGGTGTTGATGTACGGTACGAGTACGCCATCGGCTCCCATATCGAGGGCCTGTTGAATCCCCGGGCGATCTTGATAACTTCCTACCCGCACCATCGACTTGGCCCCGCCATTGGCAACTCCCGCCAGCATTCCGGAAAGGCTTTCGTATCCCATCGGCCCATGCTGCGTGTCCACCAGCAGCCAATCGTAGCCGCTGTGCGCCAGTTGTTCGGCGACGGTGGGACTGCTCGAATTGAGGAACAGGCCGATCTTGGGCCGTCCTTGGCGCAGTTGTTTCTTGAACTCGGCTCCACTGAGCACTTCACTCATGCGATCTTTTCTCCTGTGATTCCGGACAAGACTCCGGCTGGCCGGCATGTGCCCGGTATCAAAGTATACACCGCCGGCTTTGCGCGCCGGGTCGTCAATCGAGAAAAAAGGGAGTTTCGTTGGCGCCGCGGAGCACCACGTCAAAGTGATATGCGGGCAGCCCCGGCTCGTCGAGCGCCTCATCGCGCGTGGCAAACAGACGCCGGCGCGCCGCCGGATCCACGACCGTGCGCAACACCGGATCGTCCGCCGACTCGGGCGTGTCGGAAAAGAAGACAGTGGTCACCAACCGCCGTGTGAGACCGATCGCCAGGATCATGAGGTTCGCATGCGCACAGCGCAGGCCCCCGTCGGCTTCTCTGGACCTGCCGGGAAGCACGGTGGGGAACCGGTACCATCCTTCGCGATCGGTGCGCGCCCGCCCCCAGCCAAAAAAGCTCGGGTCCACCTCGGAAAACCGCGGATCGAGCGGATGACGGAACACACCGTTGGCATCCGGCTGCCAGATCTCCAGAATCGTATTGCCCGTGGGAACGCCGCCTTCTTCCACGACGCGGCCCGTGAGCAGAATGTGCAGACCGCGGGCGGGGCGTCCTTCGTATTGGGTCAGATCGTTACAATCGTCTACGAATTCAAACGGAAAGAACGGTCCGATCGTGGAGTAAGGCGAGGGCGTTTTCATTTCAATCCAAAGCCGGCGTACTTTGCTTACCGCGAAGAACGAAGTCCAACCGGAAGCCGAGCATATTCGTGGCGCCGGTGACCTTCGTGGGTTGCGGCTGGAAAATCAGGCGCTGGCGCGATTCCGGGTCGGACACGCCGTTTAACAGCAGATCGGTCTCGTTCAGGGGCTCGCCGGGGAAGAAAATCTGTGTAACGAAGCGGTTCATCCAGCTTGGCCCAAAGATGGAATAGTGGATGTGTGGCGGCCGCCACCACCAGTCCGACTCCATCACCGGATAGCCGCCCGGTTTTATCGTGCGAAATTCGTATTGGCCTTCGGCATTGGTGAGGAAGCGTCCCTGGCCGGTGAAGTTGGCGTCGAGCGGGGCCTGGTGGCGATCCAACTGGTGGATGTACTTGCCGGCGGAATTCGCCTGCCAGATCTCGATCAGCGCGCCCGCGATCGGCGCGCCATCCTCGTCGAACACCCTCCCGCTGATCGAAATGAGCTGGCCGATCGCCCGCGGCCCGCCCGGAACCACACACGACAGATCGCCGCGGTCGATCGGGAGCCGGCGGTCGAGCCCAGTGGGTCCACTGGTTTCCGAGAGAGTGAGCGGCCGCTCGATCAACGGCTGGGCCGGCGTGCGCGTCCAGCTTCGCGGATATCCTTTGATCTGTCGAAGAGTCTGAGTCCGGTCGTCATAAGGCAGAAAGGTGGTGTGAGGCAGCGATCCGGTGGCCATAGGTTGTGAAAAGATTCTAGCACCTTACCGGGGACCGGCGGCGCACATCGCTTCGTTAGAGGCGATGCTGCTTGCTACTTACGCCTGCGTGTCGGAAGTATCCGGATGGCACGGCAGGACGGCGTAGAAGCGGCTTCCCCGGCCCAACTCGCTTTCCGCGCCCACGCGGCCTCCCTGCGCCTCGACAATTCGCTTGGTGATGGCCAGCCCCAACCCCGTTCCCGCCTGGGCTTTGCGACTGCTGCCCAGTTGGCTGAACTCAGCGAACAGTAAGGCCATATCGGCGGGCGCGATGCCGACCCCGTTGTCCTGCACCTCCAGACGATAAGAGCCCCGGTTTTCCGGGCAGACCCGAACCCGGATGCCGCCCTCCTCGGCAGAGAACTTGATGGCGTTGGAAACGAAGTTGTACAGGATCTGTTTGACACGGACTGGATCCGCCTGCACGACCCCCATCCCCGAGTCCAGGTCGAAGGCGATCTTGATCCGCTTGGCCGACGCCATTCCCCGCAGGCTCGCCACCGCCTCCGGAACCAGCCGCTCCAGCAGCACGTCCTCGTACCGGAACGTGATCTTGCCCGCCTCGATTGCGGCTACGTCCAGGATCTGGTTTACCAGCGTGAGCAGGTGACGCGAACAATCCAGCAGATCGCTGACGCACTCTTTCTGTTCCCCGTTCAATGGTCCGACGGCTCCATCCTGCAGGAGTTCCGAGAATCCGATGATGCCGTTGAGCGGGGTGCGAAATTCGTGCGAAACGCTGGCCAGGAAGCGGGTCTTCACGGTGCTCGCCTCGCAGGCGATATTCAGAGCGTTGTGCAATTCCCCATTCTTCGATTCGAGCGCAGCAGCGTACGCGACGAGTTCCTCCTCTGCCTGCTTTTTGCGGGTAATGTCGCTGTTGATGGCCATAATGCCGATCGGTGCGCCGCTCTGGTTTCGTCTCAGAGCCCAACGGCTGGCCACCACGATGCGCGACCCATCTTTGCGTACTTGCTCCAGTTCTCCCTCCCATCGCCCATTGGCGATGAGTTCCTGAAGCGTCTGGTCGTGGAATTCGGGAAAGCTGGTCTGTAGAAAGCCAGCCAGATGGCGGCCGGTGGCTTCGGCTTTGGTCCAGCCGTACATCCGCTGCGCGCCGGAATTCCAGAACAGAATCTCTCCCGCCAGACTGGTAACCAGGATGGTGTCATAGGTAAGGTCGAGCAGGTCGGCCTGGTCTTTCAGGACGATCGCCTGACGTTCCAAGTCGCGGTGGGATACCCGCAACTCCTCGAACTGCCAGGCGAGCACCTCGTTGACGAGAGATTCCCAGGACGACGATAGCTCTATGCCGACGCGGTATCCGTCTTCGTGCTCCCGTTCATACCGGATAGTGCCGGTGATCTCGTGGTCGTTCCAATGAATGCGAACCGCCGGGCCGCCCGACACGGGATGATCCAAGATAACCTGCATGCCGCCCCGCGAAATATCCTGAATGCGCGCGATCCAGCACTGGCCCTCGGCTCCGGACGCGTACAGCACCGCCGCCTGGCTGACGCTATAGCGCTGTTGCGTCCGGCTTTCCGCCGTGGGCGGCTCGGCCCGGAGCGCGGCATAGGATTCCGGCAGCGTGGAGCTCATGGCCCAAGCTCCGCCGCACCTCGGATGCCCGAGGCTATGAGCACGACTCGCCTCGCTCGGTCTTACGGTGCGCTTCCAGACGCGCCAGCCGTTCATGCTCCCGCTGCTTTAATCCGAAGTCCCAATACAGGAATCGAAGCGCGGCCAGAATGCAATGGAACGCGAGAAAGCTGGGCAGGATTAGGGTGTTCCCGCGCCGCCAATCGAGCCAGATCAGCGGCGGAGCGGCCAGCAGCAGCACGGCGGCAATGAGTCTTCTGCGGCGCGACCCGATTGGTCCGGCATCTTCGGTTGCTCGGGTGCCGGGATGCGTGATGACCAGCAAAGGCCAGCGCGCGCGCCCCGCCGCATCGAACACCTCACAGCTAAGATTCGGAGACTCGATCACCTGGGCCTCACAAAATTGCTGCGCCTCGGCGGCGGTGTCGAATAACACACATGTAGCCTCCGCCGAAGACCGAAACGATTTGCCTTCCCGTGACAACGGTGCGGAGGTGAGCTGGTCCTTGAGAAAGACGGCACATTGCGTCGGCCGCATGACCTCGGTCCAGTCCGGCGGCTTGCGCCGCGGATCGAATAATCGAATCTCAACGCCCGTGTTTCCGATGCAGCAAAGTGTAACGCGTTTTGGATCAGGCTCGGCTCACATCGATTACGACGACTGTGTATTGGCCGCGGCAAGCTGACTGTTGCTCGTGGTCCAGATACCGGAAATACTGCCGCCCGAACCCAAAAACAAGGCCGCCGAAGCTAACGCCACGAATGCCATCAGTAGCGTATACTCGATCAGATCCTGACCGCGATCCTCATTCCAAAAATTCGCAAGCCGCTTGCACATCTGCTTGAACTCCCGAAATGAAGATATAGCCAACCTGGCCGCGGAACAAGATATCGAAGGTTAGTCCTCGCCCCGAATAGTTAGCATTGGCGAAAACCGCCGTGGCCGCAATCACCAATTGGTCTCGAACTCTTGCAGGCATTTCCAGCAGCGGTATTTCCCATGTACCGGCCGGGAGATGGATCGGTGAATCAACCGGCAACGGGACTTCGCTAAGCGCTTGCGCCAGTGCGTCCAAAAGTTGCCATCCGATAAACGGGGAGGGAGTACCCTTTCCAGGCACGCTTCGCCTGCTGCCGTCTTCACCATACCTCGAAACCTCCTGATTCCAGTCATGGGGCTAACCGATAGTCCCTGCGAAGATTATTCACTGGATCGGGCGTTGACAAAAGTACCGGAAGTAACGGAATTGGTACCAAAATGCAACTATCCCGATCGGGGAGGGGTAATCGTTCGATAGTATCCATACCTTATCACCTGGGGGCTTTACCTGAATTGCGGACACGGTATATGTTTCAGCGAGATTGCAATTCACCAATGAGGAGTGACTATGGTGGCACGGTCGTTTTTCGGGATGCTGTCGAAGGATTTGGCGATTGATTTAGGCACCGCCAATACCCTCGTCTTCGCACAAAACAAGGGCATCGTGGTGAACGAACCCTCGATTGTGGCTTTACGGAAGGACTCCGGGGCCGTGGAGGCGGTGGGTAGCGAGGCCAAGGAGATGCTGGGCCGTACCCCCGAGCAGATTACCGCGGTCCGGCCCATGAAAAATGGCGTGATCGCCGATTTCAAAGCCACCTCCCAAATGCTGTGCCATTTCGTACGCAAGGCCCACGCCCGCAAGAGGCTCGTGCACCCCCGGATCGTCATCGGGGTGCCCAGCGAAATTACGCCGGTGGAGCGCCGTGCGGTGGTGGATGCGGCTTTTGGCGCTAAGGCCAGCGAAGTCTACCTAGTGCAACAACCCGTCATGGCGGCGGTCGGCGCCGGCCTTCCCATCGCCGAACCCATAGGAAATCTGGTGGTGGACATCGGTGGCGGCACCACCGATGTGGCCATCATTTCCCTGGCGGGAATCGTCTACTCCCATTCCGTGAGAGTGGCGGGCAATGCCATGGACGAAGTGATCATCGACTATTGCAGGCACCGGCATAGTCTGCTGATTGGAGAGCGCACCGCCGAGACCGTCAAGATCGAGATCGGTTCCGCCTTCCCCCTTGCCAAGCCGCTCACCATGGATGTGCGCGGGCGCGATCTGTTGGGCGGCATTCCCAAGGCTGTCACGATAAGCGACGGAGAGATTCGCGAAGCGCTGTCGGGGTGCGTCGTGGGAATTGTGGAAGCCATCAAGCTGGCCTTGGAACGGACTCCGCCCGAGCTGAGCGGCGACATCGTCGATCGGGGAATCGTGCTCACGGGAGGAGGCGCGCTGCTGAAGAACCTCGACCAACGCATCCGCCGCGAGACCGGGTTACCCGTCTGCGTTGCCGATGAGCCGCTTACTTCAGTCGCTCTGGGCGCAGGCCAAATGCTGACCGATTTCAACCTGCTGCGGAAAATGTCGATGAACTGAGGATGCCGGGCCGCTTCGCCGCCACGCTCACAGCAACTCCTCGCGTTCCGCCTTTTCCAGTGCCTTGACTACGTCCCCCACCTGCTGCGCCCGCTTACAGTCGGCCACCAGCAGGGCATCCGGGGTATCCACCACGATCAGGTCCTTGACCCCTACGAGCGCCACCAGTTTGCCGCGCGCATCCACGAAGTTGTTGGAGGAGTCCAGGGAGATACAATCGTGCAGCAGGGCGTTGCCCGCAGCATCGCGCGGCAGCAGTTCGAAAACGGCGTTCCAGCTCCCTACGTCGTTCCAGCCGAAATCGGCGGCCGGAATTCCGCTCACGTTATCGGCTTTTTCCATTACCGCGAAATCGATGGAGATGTTATCGCAAAGGGGAAAAGCCTTCTTCACCTGGGGGGCGAACCGGGCTTCCTCGAAGCGCGGCAAAGCCGCCAGCAAGGTAGCCGTGCGCGGCAGGTGGCGACGCAACTGTTCCAGCAAGACGTCCGCTCGCCAGAAGAACATCCCCGAATTCCAATAGAAATTGCCGGCCGCGACATAGCGCCGGGCCTTGGCCAGCGCCGGCTTTTCCCGGAAACTGCGCACGGCGACCGGTTGACTAACGCCGGCCGCGGTGCCGCGCGGAAATTCAATGTAGCCATACCCCGTCTCCGGCCAGCGGGGCGCGATGCCGACCACCATCAGATGGCCCGCCGAGGCACCCCGCAAGGCCGCCCGCAGCACGGCGCGGAACGGCCCCGTTTTCGCGATCACATGATCCGCGGGGAATACCCCCATTACCGCGTGCGGGTCCAGAGACAGCAGAATATGCGCCGCGAGCCCGATGGCGGGAGCCGTATTGCGCTGCACCGGTTCGGCCAGGATCTGGTTGGCGGGAACTTCGGGGAGTTGGCGGATGATGGTTGGCCGCAACTCACGACTGGTGAGCACCCATAGGCGCTCGGGAGCGATCACCGGCGCCAACCGGTCCACGGTAGCCTGGATGAGCGACCGTTCGCCAATCACGTTCAGAACCTGTTTGGCCGAGTGCTTCCGGCTGCGTGGCCAGAAGCGCGTTCCACGGCCTCCGGCCAGAATCAGTCCATAGTGGTGTGGGTTAGGCATCAAGGGACGGCCGGCGGCCGCTCAATTCAATGGATACCCGTGGATCAGACGGAAGGTCCTGGCCCATCTGGTTTTCGCGGGGAAGTGAAGGACCAGGTCGACCAGGTGCCGGACTCCGATAGCCGGCTCAGTAAAATCCTCGGTTGGCGCGTCGTAGGACCAGTAAACCACCAGCGGCTTTCCGATAATATTGCCGCGCGGCACGAATCCCCAGTAGCGGCTGTCCAGCGAGGAATCCCGGTTGTCGCCCATAGCGAAATACGAATCCGGAGGCACCACCACTTCGCCGTTCTGCAGGTGGTGGTGCAACATATCCATGGCCGGTTCCGCGACGTGGATGTTGAGTTCCGCTGGAAAATTGTCGCGATACGTATCGAGGTAATCCGTATTGTGATAGACGTACGGCTCGTGGACCATTTCCCCGTTCAGGATCAACTGCTTGTCAACCAAGTGAAGGCGGTCGCCCGGCACCCCGATCACGCGTTTGACGAAAGTCTGGCGAATATCGACGGGATACCGGAACACGATGATATCGCCCCGCCGGGGCATATGATACGGCAGGATGTGTTGGGACACCGGTCCGGAAGGCCCATAGGAAAGCTTGTCCACCAGGAGGTGGTCGCCCACCAGCAGGGTGTTCTCCATGGAACCGGTGGGAATCACATAAGCCTGTACCAGCGTCGTGGTGCCGAAAAGCAGCAAAATGATGGTAACGGTCCACTCGGCGAGAAAGCTCCGTTGCGACTCATGCGCCGGGCTGTCGGGCGGGGGCACACTTTCGTTTTCCTCTACGGTTACGTTGTCTTGATCCACTAACCGTCATTTTATCGAAAACCCTGATATCCTGTTGGGGATTGAGCACCGCCGCCGCTAGCCCCCTGCCGACCGCCGAATCCGCCACGCACCGCAACAGTGCCGCCCTCGTGTTTTGCTGCACGTTGCTGGGCGCGGCAGCCCAAATCCTGCTGAAGACCGGCGCCAACCAGATCGCCCACCCCGGTATTCTGACACTCCTTACGAATCCTCCTCTGATAGCCGGTCTTTCGCTTTATGGCGTGAGCACCGTTTTGTTAGTGCTGGCGCTGCGGGACGGGGAGTTGTCGTTGCTTTATCCGGTGATTGCCTTAACGTATGTCTGGGTGACGATGCTTTCCTTCCTGGTATTTCACGACCGGGCCAATCCGCTCAAGTTGCTCGGCATCGCCCTCATTGTAGTCGGCGTGGGCGTGCTCGGCCGGGGTGCGCGCAAGTGACGGCCACCCCGATCAGTTCGATGGCGCTCGTGCTGGTGGGCTCGGTCTTCGGGTCGTTTGGAGCCGTCTTTCTGAAATCCGGCGCGGCCCAACTCAAATTCGGCTTCTGGCGGATTCTGAACCGGCAACTGGCGTTGGGTGTGGCGCTGTTTCTGCTTTCCTCGGTATTTTTCATACTGGGCATCCGTCAGGGCGAACTATCGGTGCTCTATCCCATGGTCTCGCTGGGATATGTGTGGACCCTGTTCTGGTCCCGTCTGTTCTTTAAGGAAGCTTTCACACGGCAGAAATTTATCGGCCTTGGTCTGATTCTCCTCGGGGTTTTTTTCGTGGGCCTGGGCGGCAAGTAGCTGCCCGGCTGCGCAGTGAGCGCCTGGTTGGCTTGGCAAATACGACAATAGATGTCAGGAAACGGTGCGTACACTTGGGATGATGCGTGCCACATTGGGTTTGCGGGCGCACTCGGGATGGGCGGTGGTGGTGGGCGTTGCGGGGCCGACGCTGCCTCCGAGAATCGTGGATCGGCGGCGGATTGAACTCGCGGATATGCGCACTCCCGGTTCCAAACAGCCATTCCATGCCGCCGAGCCATTGCCGCTAAAACAGGCCGAGCAATGGATCGAGCGCTGCACGCGCCAAACAGGACAACTGGCGAGGAGCGCGTTGAACTCCGTGGTCCAGGACCTGCGGAAGAAAGGCTACGAGGTGGCCGGCTGCGTCAACCTTCGTGCCTCGGGACGGCCCCTGACGACGCTCGCCGCCACGTTGGCTTCGCACGCACTGATTCACACCGCCGAAGGCGAATTCTTTCGCGCCGCGCTGGCGCACGCCAGCGCCGGGTGCGGCCTGACGCTCCGGGAACTGAAAGAGCGCGAGTTGTTCGAGTGCGCAGCCAGAGAGCTGAACCTCTCGCCCGCCGAACTCGAGCAGATCCTCAAGGATTGGGGCAAGCTTCTTGGCCCGCCTTGGCGTCAGGACCAAAAATACGCGGCGCTCGCCGGCTGGCTCGCGTTGCTATAACCGAGCCGC
>Ga0075030_100001299_pt1 | contig 22495 bp, 19 predicted proteins | sample LitLauG_LLR_2012_FD_71393 | JGI IMG/M metagenome (GOLD analysis project Ga0075030, IMG submission 71393) | Freshwater sediment microbial communities from Pennsylvania, USA - Little Laurel Run_MetaG_LLR_2012 | ecosystem: Environmental > Aquatic > Freshwater > Creek > Sediment | place: USA...
GCCGGGCTGGGGTTACTGGTGACCAAGTGCTGGATGAAACGCCGGGCGACAAATGGCGGAAGGTTCTGATGACTAAAAACAATGTCCAGTGCACCCTTCAGGTCTTGCTGGGAAGTTTGACCAGCAGGTAAAGGCGTGCCCAGAAGAGTCTTCGCGGACGTGTCGTGCTGGGCGTCGCAGAAGGTCATGGGGCTACCGCCCAAACCACCAAAGTAAGTCCACTGGCAAGGATTCGGTCCATTAAAGGTCCAGCCCGTGAACACGAGCGCGAGTTGTTCGATATCCGTCTGCGTATAGGTGGGTACAAAGGCCCCGTTCTGTAACACAGGCGTGCCGTCCGGATTCAAAATGTTCGGGCCAATGGTGAAAAGCTGCATGAACTCGCGAGCATAGTTCTCGTTGGCATGTGCGCCCATGGCTGGCTTGAAGTTGTTGGCCATGTCCAGATAGAAGCCCATCTCCGGATTGAGAGTCACGTCTTCCATGAGTTTCCGGTAGTTCCCGAAGGCGTCGCTGCCCAGCGTCTGCAAGTAAGGGACATAGATATCCTGCGCAGCCAGCTTATTGCCGGAGGTCACCCAAATTTGATTGAGGGCGAAAACGATACGCTGCCGCAATTGGTCTGAATTGGCCGCCGGATCGAGAGCGTTTTGAAAAAAAGTACCTTGTTGGGGGTGAAGGAAGAAGACCTCTGGCGGGGGCGGGATCAGATAGTTCCCGTCCGACCTGGGCGCTTGAAATTGCGCGGTGAGAAAACTCTCCATTCCGCCCGTTTCCACGGCGACAAGTTGGGCATCGCTGGGACCGAATGTGCTCTGTTCGAGGAAGCGAACTGCAGCCCGTTGACTTACAGCTGCCACCGTGACCGCGAAAGTATTGGAAGGAATGCCGTTGGTTTGTGGATTGATGACCGTCAGGTTGAGCGTGCCCGCGGCGGCTGGTGCTGTGCCGGTTGCCGTCAGGTGCGAGGCATCCACAAACGTTGCGGTGAGAGGCGTCGGCCCGAGTAGAACTTGTGCTCCGCTCACAAACTGGCTGCCAAAGATGGTAATAGTGAGCGGCGTATTTAAAGCGAGCGTGGACGGCGAGACAAAACTGACCACCGGGATGGGATTTGTCGGCGGAGGTGGTGGCGGTGGCGAGCTGGTGGTGCCGCATCCGCAAATACACAGCACGACCAAGGCGAGAGGAAGCGCCAACAAGCGACTGGGCATGAGTCACCCCTTTTACGCATTCAGGGTCCGCGGGCCAAATACTAGCCCGTCCGGCAATGCCTTCTGAGGAAGGACAACCGTCGCATGATACAACCCGGGGCGTCCATTTAGTTGCGATTTTTTTGGCGGGGACCTGGACATGGTTGAAGACAGGATCATCCTCTGGATCAGAAGCCTTGGCGTTCTCCGGTCACTGGCATACCGGAATAGTGAACGTGGACCAATCGCCAGCGGCCTTCCATTTTCTGATACATCTGCGTTTCTCTACCGTGAGTGGTGAGCGGGGAGCCGTCTTTTCGAAACTTGGCGTTGAAATCCCAATAAAATTCGGCCCAAGCCGAATCTCCGAAGACATGAATGGAAATGTCGTGAGGACTTAGTTTGCGTTCAGAGAATGTTTCTCCCATCAGTCGCGTGTAGACATTTTGCTTGATTTGCTCGAGGCCGTGTTCGTGGCCCAACGGGTGAATAAAAGAGGCGTTCGGGGAATCCCACCAGACTTCAGCAGCGAGAGTGGTGTCAGCGGCGTCAACCGATTTCGCATATTTCTCGATCAGGCCGCGGATCGCATCGCTCGCGGCGGCCGTCTCCTCCGGCGAAACGCTTCCACGGGCTTCAACTTTCTCTCCTTTTGTACCCGCCGATGTGGCTTTCGACATAATCTTTTCGATTTCAACGGGATCGCGGGGCAGGTGTTCGCTCAGAAGTTTGTAGCCGGATTCGGTGATGAGGACGTCGTCCTCGATGCGTACGCCAAGATCTTCCTCCGGGATGTAAATGCCGGGCTCGATGGTGATGACCATCCCTGGTTGGAAAGGCGTGCAGTGATCGCCGGAATCGTGGACATTCAAACCAATGTGGTGTCCGAGACCGTGAATGAAATAGGCCCCGAGCGCTTTGCCGCGAAGATCTTTGCCGTGGGAGTTGATGTAGTTGTAGGCGATCTTGTGGACGTTTTTGTCGCCTTTGCTGCAAAAATCCATGCCGGGCTTGAGCGCCGCAAGCGCAGCGTTTTGCGCGCCCAAAACGATGTCGTAGATTTCGCGCTGCCGCGGCGTGAATTTGCCGTTCGCAGGAATGGTGCGAGTGATATCCGCGGAATAGCCGGCGTATTGCGCGGCCACATCCAGAACGACAATGTCGCCATCCTCGATTTTGCGCGACAGCTTGTCGTAATGAAGCGCTGTCGAATTCGGGCCGGCACCGACAATGGGTGCATAGCCTTCAGCTTCCGACCCGCCCCAGGCGTGGACTTCGACCATCTTTGCAGCTACCTGATATTCGTAAAGGCCGGGGCGCATTATCTTCATGGCTTCGAGGTGCGAATCCAGGGTCAAGCCAATCGCTTCTCTCAGAAAAGCGATTTCGCCGGGCGACTTGATTTGTCGCAAGGCGCCGATTTGTCCACGAATATCTTTGAGTTTGGCTTGTGGCGCAGCGAGCCCCAGCCACTCGACAACAGATTTTTCGTGCGGATAACCTCCGAGTTCTTTTTGATAGGGGAGAATCGTGTAGAAGTTTGAAAATGTCTTCGCGAGGCTTTCGACGGCGACGCGGAAGTCTCCTTCAAAGGATTTTACGGCCGCAAATCCAGTGCGTGCTTCGATGCCGGGATCCACAGGCGACATGCGCACGCCGTTCCATCTTTCTTTCTGGGAGTTCTTTACTGGAATAAAAAGAGTTTCCCGCGAAATACTAGACAGTTCGCCCTTTTGTCCCGCAGGAAGGATAATCAGGCCGGCGCCTTCTTCATTGTGGCCCGTCAGATAATAGAAATTCTCTTCCTGCTCAAAAATGTAATTCTGCGAGGCTTCTTCGCGGCCAGTATAGCCCCAAAGAACGATCGGCCCATCGGCCTGCGCCACCAGCCTGGCGCGGCGCTCCGCGTAGACGCTATTGGGTTCGCGCTCGCGGCGCTCCTGGGCGCTCGCGCTGGTGGACAGACAAGCCAGGCAGAACAATCCCCAGAAAAGCCGCTTTGCTGCATTTTGCCGGCCAAGCGACCGCATTGACCACAGGCGACCACTCATTCACGCACCTCGGAACCGTCATTTTGGTGTTGCGCCCACAGGGCATGTGGGTTTGCGGCGTGCCACGCACAGACGGAAAATTGTAACTGAAAGAGGCAAGCCGCCGATATGTCTGGTTACCGCAAGAACGCCTAAAACAGATACCATTTTGGCGGCTCGGCGAATCTAACTTGATATGCGAATACGAGCTGGACTAACAGGGTTTGTGATCGTCATTCAATCCATCTTGTTGCTGACGCACTTTTTCATTTACAAAACGTGGACGTTTGCGCCAGCCGGGAGTGAGACTTCCGGCTCACTGTGGCTCAAGGTGACAGTGGGAGCGCTTTCGGTCAGCTTTGTGGCGGCATCGCTGCTCGCATTTCGATTTACAAATCCCGCGGTGCGAACTCTTTATCGAATTGCCGCAGTCTGGCTTGGTATTGTCAGCTTCCTGTTCTTTGCGGCGTGTGCCTCCTGGGTTATTTTTGCGTTGACGCAGGTTGCTGGGTTGCCCGCGAATTTCCATGAGATCGTGGGAGTTCTTTATGCAGTTGCTGTGTTGGGTGGATTCACCGGCGTTGTGAACGCCGGGTGGACGCGCGTCCGGAGGATTACAGTGCGGCTGGAGAATCTGCCGAAAACCTGGCGCGGACGAAAAGCCGCGCTGATCAGCGATTTGCACCTGGGACATGTGCGCAATGGCAGTTTTCTGCGCCGCATTGTGTCAAAAGTAATGAGAGAAAATCCTGATGCTGTTTTCCTGGCCGGGGATTTATATGACGGAACGGCGATCGACGCGGTGAAAGCTGCGGAGCCGCTGCGCGATCTGCGGGCTCCGCACGGCACCTATTTTGTCGCGGGAAACCACGAACAGTTCGGCGATGATTCTCGATATCTGAGCGCGGTCAGCAACGCGGGAGTTCGCGTATTGCACAACGAGAAAGTGGAAGCGGATGAACTGCAGATTGTCGGGGTGCCTTACAATCACGCCACTCAGGACGAGCATTTCCAGCGGGTGCTGCGGAAAATCGGCGTGGACCGGAATCGGGCGAGCATTCTGCTGACGCACGCGCCGGACCGGCCACACATTGCGGAGCAAGAAGGGATTTCGCTGCAGGTGTCAGGGCATACACACCTCGGGCAATTCTTTCCCTGGACCTGTATGGCGCGCCGAATCTATCGCCAGTTTGTGTATGGGCTCAGCCGAATTGGAAACATGCTGATCTACACCAGCAGCGGGGCGGGGACTTGGGGACCGCCATTGCGGCTGGGTTCCAGCCCGGAGATTGTGTTCTTTCAGTTCGAGTGACAACCGCGATGTCCGGGGTGGCCCGGCTGAATCGATCATCAGGCGCGGAAGAAATCAATCAACAATTCAGAGACGCGGGCGGGCTCTTCGTGCTGGAGCCAATGCGTGGCATTGGCAAACGTGAAGAGCTCAGCGTTCGTACAGTAGCGCAGACTTTCGTGGGCCATTTCGACGAGGAGGAAGGTGTCGCGCTTGCCCCAGAGGATGCGCGTGGGTATGCGGACGGTCCTGTCCGGGAATTTGACACGAGTGCGGAAGAGCGCGCGGTACCAGTTGATCATGGAGGTGATGGCGCGAGGCTGGGACCATGCGGTGCGATATTGAGCGAGATCTTCGCCGGAGAACGTGCCCGGACGGCTGGAGCGGAGAAACCCTCGCGCGCCAATGCGGTAATTGAAAGCGGAGAAAAGAGCTTCCGGCAGCCACGGGAATTGAAAGAAGAACATGTACCAACTGCGAAGGAGTTGGCGCGGATGCGTGCCGATGAATTTGCGCATCACCGAGGGATGTGGGACGTTGAGCACCACAAGTTTGGCGATACGATGCGGATGAAGAAGAGCGGTGCTCCACGCAACGGCAGCGCCCCAATCATGTCCGGCGAGAAAGATCTTCTCCTGGCCGAGCTGGTCGGCGATCGCAATCACGTCAGAAACGAGTTCCGTTAGAGAGTAGGCCGCCATGCCGGACGGCTTGCTGCTCAAGTTGTACCCGCGCTGATCGGGGACGATAACGCGAAATCCAGCAGCAGCCAGCGGTTCGATCTGCCTGCGCCAGCCATACCAGAATTCTGGGAAGCCGTGGAGGAGAATGACGGCGGGGCCGTCCGGCGGCCCGGCGGCCACGGCGTGCAGACATACGGGGGCGTTTTGAAAGGACAGAGTCTCCAAGGCGGCGCTCTTGCGCGCCAGTGTAGCAGACGTCCTGGGATCCACCGCCAGCCGCTCTATGGCGCCGGGGAACTAGACCCTGCGAACCCCCTATTTCGCCTGCAGGCTTTCGATATACACCGAGAGATTTCGGATGCGCTGGTCGACGATCACCGGGTTCGTGGTATCAAGGGACTTAAACAGTGGCCCCCAAACCGGCATGTCGGAACTGCCATGGGATGATAAAGACGAGCCCTGGCGCAGATCGTTCATGACGCGGTCCATGGGGAACTTGCCGTTGTTCTTCTTTGCGAGCTGCGTGAGATCGGCAGGGGGAGTCTTGAGCGCAGAGGCAGCCGGGCCGTCACCCTTGGCCGAGAGGCCGTGGCAGGGCGCGCAGTAGTCGGCAAACATCTGCTTACCAGAAGTCGAATTGCTCTGCGTGATCGGAGTCTTCTTAATCGTTTTTTCCTGACTCCACCCTAGAGTTGCCACCAGCAAGGCAGCGGCAAAAACCGGAAGGAACAAGAAACCGATCCGAGCCCCGCCGGGGTTAAACGAATGCGTATTCGGCACGATGCACCTCCATGTGCAATAAGGAGGATGCCGTGGCCGCCGCGATGCGTTCGGTGACGGTTGTCACACTGCATTGTGATGGACCTCACCCCGTCCTGAGTGTTGGCGTATCGGGACTGATGCTTGGAGAAGAGGTCTTGGAAACGTGACTGACTCAACGCCTCCTAGAAACCCGGAGCGCCAGAGGTGGCGGGACGCATTTCGGGGGCGTTGACCCCGAATCGGAGGCGCGCGAAGTACGTTTGGCCGAGCGACATGAATCCTGTATACAGGTAACCCCAGACAAACAGCAGCAGGAAAGGCACGGTGGCGTAGTTTTCGTTGGAAATCGCGTAGACAATGGTAAGCGAAAAATACAGGCCAAGCAGAACTTCCGCGTAGGGCATCCAGCCGGCCTTGTTTTTATAAGATTTTTTCGCGAACGTACCCTGCTTGCCTTCGATATTGAATTTTGGGGTGCGGGCAAATTCGCTTTTCTTCCCGACGATTGCCTCTATCACGGCTTGCGCGTTGCGTACGGCAATCCCTATGCCGGTGGCCATCACAAATGGCAAGTAAAGAAACGTACGCCACCAGGTTTTCGGCCGCAGTTCTCTTTGGGCGACCAGATAGAAGCTGGAGATGGAACAAGTGGATGCGAGAAAGAGCGGCAGGTCGATCACCAGCATCTGGAACCATCCCTGGTAGAAGCGCACGATCATCGCCGGCAGCAACATCGTGGAGAGCAGAATCATCAGCGGGTAGCTTATGTTGCCCGTGAGGTGAAAGAAAGCTTCGGCTTTGACATGCCACGGAGCGTCTGATTTCAGAACTTTGGGCAGGATTTTTTTCGCCGTCTGCATGAGGCCCTTGGCCCACCGCGCCTGCTGCGCCTTAAAGCCATTCATGTCCACGGGCAGCTCGGAGGCGCACTCGATATGCGGGAGGTACATGAACTTCCAGCCCTTAAGCTGCGAGCGATAAGAGAGATCGGTGTCTTCGGTGAGCGTGTCATGCTCCCAGCCGCCGGCGTCGTCAATGGCTTTGCGGCGCCACACACCAGCCGTCCCGTTGAAGTTGAAGAACGTCCCGCGGCGGGAACGCGCGCCGTGCTCGACGACAAAGTGGCCGTCGAGAAGAATTGTTTCTACATTGGTCAACAGGGAGTAGTCGCTGTTGAGGTACGTCCAGCGCGTTTGCACCATGCCGATTTTGTCCCCGCCCTCGGGATTCATGAAATAGGGGATGGTGCGGCGAAGAAAATCGGGCTCAGGGAGGAAATCGGCGTCAAAGATGGCCACGAATTCTCCCTTGGAGGATTTCAGGCCGTTTTCGAGGGCGCCAGCTTTGTAGCCTTCCCGGTTGGTGCGGTGGATGTAAACGATAGGCATGCCCTGAGCAGCGTGGCGTTCAACGCAAGCGCGGGCAACTTCGCAGGTTTCGTCGGTGGAATCATCCAGCACCTGCACATCAAGCAGTTCGGCCGGGTAGTCGAAGCGCGAAACGGCTTCCACCAGACGCTCGATGACGTACCGTTCGTTGAAGATGGGCAATTGCACAGTAACGCGGGGCCAGTTTGTGACCGGAGGTGGAATCGGGGGAACATTTTTTGCGTACGCAAAATAGTCGTAAACCAGCCAATAACGATGCAAACCGTAGACTGCCAGAACAAAAAGCACTATGAAGTAGGGAATCATCATCGCCAGGTCGAAAGCATTGGCGTGGTAGATGCCGGTGAAGGTCCTGTCGGTGATCTTATGCCAATAGTGGCTAATGGGATTCTGCGCTGCGAGAGCAACCGAAAGTGAGAGGGCGATGTGCACGATCAGAGTGATTCCGCTGCCTACTAGACATACTCAGTGTCTATGGTCGAGAACATTGATTATACGGCATGACCTCGACCGCAATGAACTCAGATCTAGGTGGATCTGGGCCTGGCCGTTCCGCTGCCAGAGGCAGGCGCGGCCACTCCACTAGGGAACGAGAACGATTTTTCCGGCAGCGCCGGGTTCGAGGATTTCCTTGTGCGCTCGCGAGGCTTCGGCGAGGGGCAACTCCTTGCCGACGACAGGGCGGAGTGTGCCGTTTTCAAGGCCGGCGAAGAGACCGCCATGGATTTCGGCCTCTTCCGCGGGAGTCACAGCCCAAAGCGTAAAGCCGCGAGCGGAAGCGCGGCGCAGCATAAGGTCCCGCGGATTGATGGTGATCTCGCCGCGATTCCCGATGATGATCACGCGCCCATTGGTGGTCAGCATCTTTAGATCCGCCGAGAGGTTCACGTTGGCGAGCATTTCAAGAACGATGTCCACACCGCGGCCACCGGTAGCCTCCATTATCTCTTCCTGATAGCCCGCCTTGCTGTGATCAAAAACCTGATGTGCGCCTTCGCGCCTAACCAGATCGACGCCTTTCTGTGTTCCCGCGGTGCCAAGCACGGTGAGGCCCATGGCGCGCGCCATTTGCACCGCCGCACTGCCAACTCCGCCGCTTGCGCCGTGTACAAGGACAGTTTCGGACGCTCGCGCTTCAGCAGAGTGATGGAGCGCGTGATACGCGGTTCCGTAGGGAACCCACACCCCTGCACCCTGGCCATAGCTGATTTTGTCGGGTAGCGCATGCACTTGCTCTTCCAGTGCGAGAGCATATTCAGCGTATGCCCCCGTCACAGTTTTTGCCGTGTAGACGCGGTTGCCGGACTTCACTTTCTTAACGCCATCTCCAACCGCTTCGATCACTCCCGCGGCATCCGATCCCGGCGTGTACGGCAGCGGCGGTTTGACCGCGTAGGTGCCCGCGCGCATGTAGGTGTCATAGGGATTCACGCCTGCGGCATGAATACGCACGAGAACTTGTCCCGCGGCAGGTTTCGGCGTGGGGATTTCTTCTAGCTTTAAGACTTCGGGACCGCCGAATTCATGGACGAGAATGGCCTTCATAGTTTTTCTCCAGCGAAAGAATTATCGAGCGAAAAAGTGATGTCAAAATTCCGCAGTGCCCAAAAGCTCAGAAATGATCATCGGCGACGACCGTGGCCACTTCCTTCTCGATGAGCCCGGCGGACTGCGCCCAGGCTGTAGTCTGCCAATTGTCCTTGCCTTTTTTCAGGGGAATCCAGGGCGGTAGCGCCTGGTTCAGATAATTAGCGAGCGCATAGATGTAGGGTTCATACATCTTTCGAAACTCATTGAGTTTTCGGTCCGCTTGCTCTCCGTCATGAAGCTTCATGCCGTGCTGGGCGAGAATGTCCCGGATTTGCCCCAAGTCGTTTGGAGGCAGTCGGTCGTGCGGAAGCGGTTTGGGGGCTGTGCCGAAGACTTGCGAGAGGTCGACGACAGCGTGACGCGCAATCGCAAAAGTCAGTTCCGCCTGTTTTTCACAAGAGCCCTCAACGCCGACGATGACAAGCGCGCAAGTGTCTAGAATCGCAGTCAGTGAAGCGACCCAGGATTGATTGTCGTGCTGTGAGCGAAAATAGGCCAGCACGGGATAGGAGAGGTGGCTCTCCATCAACTCCGCGCACCATAGTTCCCAATCTTTCAGGAGAACGCGTAGGGCATCTTGCCCGTGCGCGTAGCTGTGGCGGCGTAGCAGTTCGCCCGCGGTGGGCGGCGTCCCGGCGCGGGAATCGAGCAGCGAGATATTTACCTCGCGCTTGGAAAAGGATCCGTAAATGAAAGGCAGGTAGCCAATGACCGCGGCCAGAAACCCAAAACCAAATCCAGCTTCCGTGACAACCAGGGCACGCGCCAAGCCGGAACGTGGAATCACGTCTCCCAGACCGAGGGTGAAAAAGGTCGTACCGCTGAGGTAGATGTCCGTCCGAAACCCAGGCTCACCGCCCGTCATTACCACCGCAGACCCGGCGCCGTATTGCATAAGTCCGAAACCGAACACGAGTCCAACGGCCCACACGCCGACCAGGACAAGAAGCGAAATCGGGCCGAAGAAACCCAGCAGTGCTTCCTGCCTCTTCTTTGAAGGCACTAGACAGATCACGAATCTCCAAATCGACCAAGTCGTTTTATAGAAGGCCCGGGTGAGCCGAAACTTACGTGTGACCCGGCGCGGCAGGATAATGGCCTCGAACGCGTCCCAGACCACGATCAGAAAGATCGCGACACCTGCAGCGAACGCTCCCGGAGCTGGAATCATGTGCGGCATTGTACCTGTTTGGCCTGTACTCTGAGAACGCCGGTTGAGGGCGGCTGAGTTTTAGGATTCCAGGCGGGCGTTGACGCTGATTTCTGCCTTGAAAAGCTTCGATACCGGGCAGCCGGTTTCGGCCGCTTTGACGGCGGCGTCGAATTTGGCTTTGTCCGCGCCAGGAATCTGTGCGACGAGGTCCAGGTGGCTCTTCGTTACAGCAAAGCCATCCGGAAGTTTTTCGAGCGAAATCGTGGCGGTCGTTTCGAGTCTGCTCGCAGTCATGCCTGCGTTGCCCAGTTGCGCGGAAAGCGCCATCGTAAAACATCCGGCGTGCGCTGCGGCTAAGAGTTCTTCGGGGTTGGTGCCAACGCCGTTTTCAAACCGCGTGCTGAAGGAATATTGCGTCTGTTTCAGGACCCCGCTGTCCGTCGAAATCGAGCCCTTCCCATCTTTCAAACCGCCTTGCCAAACCGCCGATGCTTTGCGCTGCATAATTTCTCTCCTTATGGCTATTTCGTTCTGTTTGAATCCAGAGAATTCGATTCCCGTGCGCCTTGGAAGGGTATATTCAGAAAATGAACTTGTCGAGAAAGCTTTGTGTGCACCAATGAGCGGCATTCTGAAGGAAGTCGCACACCGGCCCTGGCCTCTTCCCGCAGGCCCCTGGGTGATGGCTCAGAGCTGGCACGACCTGCTCTTTGCGCATTGGCCGGTCGAAGCCGCCGCAATGCGCCTGCTAATTCCCCCGCAGTTGCGGATCGACACGTTTGAAGGACAGGGCTGGCTCGCGGTGGTACCGTTTCGAATGACCGGCGTGCGGCTGCGTGGGACGCCCTCAGTGCCCGGGCTCTCAGCATTCCCCGAACTGAATGTTCGTACCTATGTGACTTTCGGCGGAAAACCCGGGGTGTGGTTTTTCAGCCTGGACGCAGGTAACTCGCTCGCCGTGGCCATCGCGCGCGCGTGGTTTCACTTGCCGTATTTTCGAGCACGAATGAACTGTGCAGATCGTGAGGACTGGACTCATTATCAGAGTGAGCGGACGCATCGCGGAGCGCCAGCAGGATTGCTAAAGGGCCGGTATCGCCCCGTTGGCGAGGTTTGTTTCCCGCAGCGTGGGACGCTGGAACATTTTTTGACGGAACGGTATTGCCTGTACACTGCCGACGTACGCGGGCGAACCATTCGCGGCGAAATCCATCATCCTCCGTGGCCATTGCAGGAGGCGGAGGCCGAATTCACAGGGAATACAATGGCGGAAGCGGCGGGAGTCGTGGGGCCCAAACAAAAACCGCTACTTCATTTTTCCCGCAGACAGGACGTGGTCATCTGGCGGCCGGAGCGGCTTACCTAAATCGCCGGAATGCACCTTCATCACTTGTGAGAGACGAAGAGGCTCCGACGCGCTGCCTAGTTCCAGCCGAAGTTGCAGTCTCGTCAAACGAATAGTGCCGGATTCCGCACAACTGTACTTCCGCCCCCTTTCGCTCTCTCAGCTCTCGCCGCTACTCTTTAGGAATAGCCAAGAACAATTGTTTGTTGCTCGCGAACCAGGCAAGCACTTTCGCAAGACTAGAGAGGATTGTGTGCGTACAAACTCATGCAAGCTCCTTGTAGTTATTCTTGGGGGGATACTTTTGCTTCCGGTCGCTACTCCAAGCCAGGAAAAAATCGTTCTCGTCGAAACCGGCTCCAGCATGCCGGAACCCCTCTACAAGAATTGGATCGATGAATTTCACAAACAGCAGCCGTCCATAGACATTCGTTATATGGCCACGGGATCGGCAGAGAGCGCGCGCAATGTACTCGCAGGCTCGGGCGATTTCGGTGGCGGGGACGCTCCCATTCCGGAGGCCCAGCTTCGCGCAGAGGGCAAGTCCATTCTCGAACTGCCAGCCGTCTTGATTGGAATTGTGATTATTTACGAATTGCCCGACGTGAAAGGCGAACTCAAACTAACAGGGCCCGTGCTGGCCAGCATCTTTTTAGGAAAAATCAAATCGTGGAATGACCCGTTGATCGCGAAGCTCAACCCGGAGATGAATCTGCCGGAACTGCCCATTCAGGTTCTCCATCGCAACGAGGGCAAAGGATCCAACTACATTCTTTCCGACTATTTGGCCAAAGTAAGTCCGGAGTTTCTTGCCAGTGCAGGGCGAGGTGAATCGCCGAAGTGGCCTGTTGGCCAAGGATTCCAGCGTTCGCTGGATCTGGTAGCCAAGCTTCGTGGCACGCCGGGCGCGATCGGCTATACGGAACTAAACCTCGCCGCCGGCTCGGCCGTCCGCATGGCCAGCATAAAGAATGCTGCAGGAGAGTTCATCAAGCCCGCGGCAAACTCGATTGCCGCGGCCGCCACCGCCAGTGGCAGCAAAATGAACAATGATTTCCGCGTTTCGCTGACCAATGCGCCCGGCAGGGAGAGCTATCCGATCAGCAGCTTCACCTGGCTCTACGTGCCCGCTATTGCCAAAGATCCTGGTCGCGGCAGCATCGTGGCCAGCTACTTGAAGTGGGTCTACACTAGTGGACAGAAGATCGCCCAGGAAAAGGGCTACGCGATCTTACCCCCGGAAGTCCTGGAAAAAGTCGTGGCCAAGGCCGCAACGGTTCACTGAATCTTGTCGCCTTTCGATAAGTTATGACGCGCGCAAAGCAGACGGATGTTTTTGGCCGTCAAGGAAGTGCCACCTTTGGAATAAGGAAGATCGTGGTCGAAATGGAGATTATCTTTCTCGCCGCAGAGAACACACTGCCCTTTGTCGCGTTGCCAGACTTCAAGCTTTATTGCTGACGGAATCATTCGCGTATGTGGAAGTGTCTCGGGCGGGGCGGCTTCGATGTCGAGGTCTTCCGCCAGTTCGCGCCGGAACTTGAAAACTGACCGCGTCCCGTCTTTTTCTCGCCAACAATCCGTGAGCCTAAAGAATCCGTTAAAAGCCCAGATTCCCGCGTAAATCTTTTCGTAAACGGCAACAATCTCGGCGGGCTGCTTGCCTTTTTTCGTAATAGTCGCCGCTTGTTCAAATAGCCCGTTTTGCGTCAATCTGCCGCTAGGAGTCGCGCCTGGTTGGTCAATCGATTTTGGTTCGGGTCGACCTTGGCTACGCGACACGTCATGACCTTCGTAAATCAGCACCCGCCCACTTTCCTCGATTCGATCCCTGTAGGGTGCTCCATGACGGCGACTCATAAGGAGCACACTTAGGTTCGGCCGTAGATGAAAATGCATTCCTTTTTGGAAGCTAACGCTCCACGCCTGGCACATCTCGATGTAAGAGATAATTTGCCCTGCGGCGTGTGATAAAGAGAGCACGGCGCCTAGTGTGCGCTTAGACGTTCAGCGTTAGCGAGACAAGGTCCTGCCGCGCTGGAGGTGGAAGCGGCGGCATCTTCGAGCGGTCGACAGGGTGGTAAAGCGTATCGCGCTCGACCGGGACGCGGCCTGCAGCACGAATAAGGCGTTCCAATTCGTTGCGTGGCGTGAACTCCGAAGTTTTCGCGCCAGCATCGTGATAAATCTTTTCCTCGACAACTGTGCCATCTAGGTCGTTCGCGCCAAAGCGCAGCGCAATCTGCGCGATGCTCGGCGAAAGCATGATCCAGTACGCCTTGATGTGCTCAAAATTGTCCAACAGCAATCGTGACACTGCGATGTTGCGCAAATCGGCGTAGCCAGTCGGCTTCGGGATGTGCGAAAGGGCGGTGTTGTCCGGATGAAACGCCAGCGGGATGAACGCCACAAAGCCATGCGTCTCGTCCTGGAGTTCGCGCAGCTTCACTAGGTGATCCACGCGTTCTTCTTCCGTCTCGACGTGGCCGTAGAGCATCGTCGCATTCGAGCGCAGCCCGATTTCGTGTGCTTGCCGCGCAATGTTGAGCCACATCTGCCCGCTTACTTTGTGGTCGCAGATGATCCGGCGCACCCGCGGATGGAAAATCTCCGCGCCTCCTCCTGGGAGTGAATCGACACCCGCTTCCTTTAATTTCAGTAGCGTTTCCTTTGTCGATAGTTTCGCGATTCGCGCAAAGTAGCCCACCTCGACCATTGTGAACGCTTTCAAATGCACGCCCGGGCAACGCTGCTTGAGGCCCCGAATCATTTCCAGAAAATACTCGAACGGCAAGTCCGGGTGCAGGCCGCCGACAATATGAAATTCCAGCGCGCCTTCACGCGCGCCCTGCTCGGCGCGGGCATATATTTCTTCCAGCGAGAAATTGTAAGCCCCCGGAGCATTCGGGTCTCGGCCAAACGCGCACAGCTTGCAATGAGCCACGCAAATGTTGGTGGGATTGATGTGCCGGTTGACGTTGAAATACGTTACATTCCCGTGTTTTTTCTCGCGTACATGATTCGCCAGCCAGCCCACCGCGAGTAAGTCCGGTGAACGGTACAACGCGATGCCGTCGTCCACGCTCAAGCGCTCGCCAGCAAGCACTTTTTCCGCTATCGGCTTCAACCTCTGATCAATGACCGTCAGTTCGCTCATTTTGAATCCATCGAAAATTTCAAACGCGCCAAACCGCAGCCGCAGCGCCCCAGAACAGCAAGAACAACATACTAATATAGCCGTTCACGGTAAAAAACGCAGCGTCTAGCTTGCTCAGGTCATCCGCTTTGACAAGAGAATGTTCGTAGGCCAGCAGGGAGGCGACAACCGCAATGCCTGCCCACGCAGGCCACGGCAGTCCAAAACCAAACGCCAGCCATCCTAGCAGGGCGATCACGCCGATATGCATCGCCCGCGCGATCAGCAGTGCATTGGCAATGCCGAATTTCTTGGGCACGGAAAAAAGCCCGGCGCGCTGATCGTAGTCAACGTCCTGGCACGCGTAGAGCACATCGAATCCACCGACCCAAAGCGTAACCGCCGCGCATAGGATGAGCATACGCAGGTCAAGTCCGCCTGTGATGGCGATCCACGCCGCCGCAGGAGAAATGCCTAGCGCAAATCCCAGAAAGAGGTGCGACCAGTTGGTGAAGCGCTTGGTGAACGAATAGAAAAACAGGATAGCTATGGCCAGAGGCGCCAGTTTCAGCGCGAGGGGATTCAATCGCCACGCCGCGACGAAAAACACCGCGACCGCAACAATCGTGAAAAGCCACGCAAATTGCACGGTGAGCGTGCCTGTAGCCAGCGCGCGTTGTTTTGTGCGCGGATTCTCGCGATCGTAGCGGAGATCCACAATGCGATTAATGGTCATCGCCGCGGAACGCGCCGCCACCATCGCTACGACGATCCACAGAATTTGTAGGAGCGAAGGCCATCCGTGACGCGTCGCCCGCGCTGCAAGCAGCGCACCCGTCAGCGCGAACGGCAACGCAAACACCGAGTGCTCGAACTTAATCATTTCAAGCACGGTCTTGAAGCGGTTTGCCATCGTGGATTTGCGACCTATCTTACGCCTCCGTTTTTTTCGCTGTCGGCGTGCCTGCCCAGCGATACATCTTTTCTTGCGAAAGCCCAATCTGCGCGAGCACCCGGCATACGTATTGCGTAACCAAGTCGTCGATGGTTTTCGGCTGGTGATAGAACGCCGGCACCGCGGGCATAATCACCGCGCCTGCCTGCTGCGCCCGCAGCATGTTCTCGAGGTGTACGCGGTTGAACGGTGTATCGCGTATGCAAAGAACCAACTTCCGCCCTTCCTTCAGCATTACGTCCGCCGCCCGTGAAACCAGGTCATCGCTGATCCCGTTGGCAATCGCGCCGAGCGTTCCCATCGAGCAGGGAATCACCACCATCGCATCCACGGCGTAGCTGCCCGAAGCGATGGACGCGCCCACATCCTTGTTCGGCAACACATCGATCTTGGCAACCGGATGGCCCAAAATGCGGCTCGGCAATTGCTTCAAGTCGCCGGCCGTAATTCCCAACTCCTCCGCAAAAAGCCGTTGGCCGGCTTCCGTGACCACCAGGTGAACGCGTTCGACGCGAGCATCTTCTTCTAGCAGAGCCAGCGTCTTCTGCGCGAGAATCGCTCCGCTCGCGCCGGTCACACCTACGGTGACGATCTGTTTTTGTGTGTCAGCCATAATTTTGCGCGGGTAGAATCAGTCTCGCAGTGGCGTTCCGGCAAGTCAAGCTGAGGCGTGAGTCCCGTGCGATGATAGAATTCGCTGCGGCCGGAGTATATGAATCAATCTGAACTGCTGAAAATTCTGGAATGCGTGAAATCTGGCGACCTGGCTCCTGACAAAGCCATCGAACGCCTGAAGCATCTGCCCTTCGAAGATCTCGGCTTCGCCAAGGTGGATCACCACCGTGCGCTGCGCCAGGGTTTTGCCGAAGTGATTCTTGGCAAAGGCAAAACGCCGCAGCAAGTGGCGGAAATTGTGCGTGCCATGTTGCACAAGAAAGATTCCCGCCACAATATTCTGGTAACCCGTGCCAGCAGGGAGATTTTTGCCGCTGTAAAGCGCGCCAGTGGAAAAAGCGCTCGCCACGCGAAATTCCACGAATTGTCCGGTACCATTACCATCGAGCGCAACGCCGAAATCACCGGCAAAGGAGCAATCCTGGTCGTTTCTGCCGGCACCAGTGACATTCCCGTAGCCGAAGAAGCGCTTCTCACCGCCCGCATCATGGGCAACCGCGCCGAGCATCTCTACGACGTTGGTGTCGCCGGCATTCACCGCCTGCTCGAACACCGCGAAAAAATGACGCAAGCCCGCGTCATCATTTGCGTTGCTGGAATGGAAGGCGCGCTTCCCAGCGTCGTCGGTGGCCTCGTCTCTTTGCCTGTCATCGCCGTTCCCACCAGCGTTGGCTACGGCGCTAGTTTCGGCGGCGTTGCTGCGCTCCTCGGCATGCTCAACTCCTGCGCCTCCAACGTCACTGTCGTCAACATCGACAATGGTTTCGGCGCCGCCTGCGTCGCCTCCTGCATCAACCGACTTTAACTCTTCTCTGTAACCTCTGCGCTCTCTGCGAACTCTGTGTTAATTCTGGTCCTGTCCTTGCATTGAGCAAAACTTTCATGACGCCTGATTGTTGGGCAACGCGAATCGCTGCCGGCGAATCCACAAGCGGAAACGTCCGCGTGATCAATGGAGTCGGATCGATTTTGCCGGTGCGAAGAAGGGCGATAGCCTTCGCGAACGGGCCGCAGCGAGAACCCACGACAGTGATTTCCTTGACGACAATGGGCCAGGTTTCCACCGGTGCTGCGCCATGAAAGGTGGATTTCAGAACCAGCGTGCCTCGCGCCTCGGTCATCTGTAGCGCAAGCGCCAGTCCCGTTGGAGAGCCTGTGGCTTCCACCACCATCCGATATCGTTCAGAAACGCGCTTCAAATCGCTTGCATCACCGCGCACTTTCTTTGTCGCGACCCCGGCGCGGCGCGCAAGCGCCAACTTCTTCTCATGCTTGCCATACATCACCACTCGCGGGATCTCCGTACGCAGCACAAGCGCGATGAGTTGCGCCAGCTTTCCATCCCCAAGCACCGCCGCTCCCTGAGTCTTCCTGACGTTCACTTGCTCGATAATTTCGCAAGCCGCCGCTAGCGGCTCGACAAAGACAGCCTGCTCATCAGTTACGCCATCCTGCACCGCGTGGAGGTTTTCCAGTGGCAACGTCAAGAACTCAGCGTAAGCCCCCGGATGGCCGATGATCCCAAGCACTGTCCGCCGCGCACAGTGTGTTTTCAATCCGCGCCGGCAAAAATCGCAGAGGGGTCGCCGCCCCAGCGCCTTGCAGGAAATATTAATTTCCCCGCAAACGCGCCGCCCCACCCACTTTTTCTTTTCCGCAGCCGAAACGCCACGCAATTCTTCCACCGTGCCAACGAATTCATGTCCCGGAACGCCTCGAAAATTGTAATAGCCGTGCAGCAGCTCTACATCGGTATTGCAAATCCCCACCATCCGCACGCGCACCAGCGCCCAGCCCCGCCGCAATTTCGGCAGAGGTTTCTTCTCCGCGACGAGTCTGTGATTCTTTACCGCAAAAGCGAGCATATTCCCTTGTCTTGGAAATCAGTGAAGCGCGGCCGCAAGAGTCTTGATCAGTAGCGCTTCTTGTTCAGGGAAGACCGTCCGCAAGTCGAGGATCAGCCGGTCATCCTCCACGCGGGCGATAACGGGCACGCCGGCAGGTGCGCGGCGAAGGCGCTGCTCCAGTTTCGTTGCGGAATAGCGTGCGCTGGCGATTCGAATGACCTTCGTGGGCAAAGATTGCGACGGTGTCGAACCGCCACCCGCCAAAGAAGCGCTATCCGCGATTTCGATTTCCACTTCGTCAAGCGGCAATTCCGGGCGCAGCTCGCGGATGAAAGTTTCCGCCCGCCGCTTCAGTTCCTGTGCCGTCATCCGAATCATGCGCATCGCTGGAATTTCGTCCCAGGCCGCCCGAAGGTAGGCCCCGAGCGTGGCTTCCAGAGCGGCGATGGTCAGTTTGTCCACCCGTAGCGCCCGAAACAGCGGGTAGCGCCGCACGCGAGCGATAATCTCCTTTTTCCCCGCAATGATGCCCGCCTGCGGCCCGCCCAAAAGCTTGTCCCCGCTGAACATCACCACGGAAACTCCCGCCTCCACGCTCTGCCTCACCGTCGGTTCGCTGACACCATGTCCGGAAAGATCAACCAGACAGCCCGAGCCCAGGTCCTCCACGAGCGGCAGCCCGCTGCGCTGGCTCAGCGCCACAAGTTCTTCGAGTGAGGGTTTATCGGTAAAACCGGTAACCTTGAAATTGGAAGGATGCACGCGCAGCAACACCCGCGTCTTTTCGCTGATGGCGGTCTCGTAATCCGCAAGGTGCGTGCGATTCGTGGTGCCAACTTCCCGCAGGATCGCCCCGCTCTGCTCCATAATCTCCGGGATTCGGAAGCCGTCCCCGATTTCGATAAGCTCCCCTCGCGACACAATCACTTCTCCGCCGCGCGCCAGTGCCGCCAGTGTCACCAGCACCGCCGCCGCGCAATTGTTCACGACAATGGCTGCTTCCGCGCCGGTCAGTCGGGTCAACAACTCGCTCGTGTGCACGTCGCGTTTCCCGCGCGCGCCAGCTTCGAGATCGTACTCAAGATTGCTGTACTTTGTGGCGCTACGCCGGAACTCGTCCACCACGCTTTCCGGCAAAGGCGCGCGCCCTAGGTTGGTGTGCAGAATCACTCCCGTCGCATTGATCACCGGCTGCAGCGACCGCGAAAGAATCTTTTCCACCTGTGCGGAAATGAGTTCCTCCACGGAGGCGCCGTCAAGACTAATCGCCGTCCAATTCGAATCCTCGGCGATCCGCCCCCGCAAATCCGCAAGCACTGCCCGCGCAACTTCAACCACCAGGTTGCGGTCCACCCGTTTCGACAGCGCCGCCAGGCGCGGTTGTATGAGCAATTCGTCCACCGACGGAATCTGCCGCAGCAATTCCGCCTGCTCCGCAGAAACCGATTTCTTCCCGCGCATTTCCATTCCAACATTTCAGCACACTGCGCCGCCCCGGGCAATGCCAGTAGCCTCCCCGCAGCGAACTGGCCCACGCGCATGCCCAGTCCGGTACCAGATTCGAATCGTCTCCCACTCCTGTGGTTGACGGTTTTGCTTGATACACCTAGCATGGAGGTTCGAGGGGTTTTTCCACTCATGGCGACCATCGACGAAGAGCTGGGCACGCTCGAACGGGACATCCGTCAGCTCAAGATCGAATACGACCAGTATTTCGGCGGCGGTCGCAAGCGTCCACCCACGGAAATCGAGTGGCGCATCGACCAGATGGTCAAGCGCTACGCCGAGCGCGGCGGCGAATTGAAATTTGCACAGCGCTTCCGCTTCAACAATCTTTCTCAGACCTACGCGAAGTACAAAGATATCTTCCGGAAAAAGGTCGCCCAGAAGGAAGAAGGCAAAATCCAGCGGCATTTCGGCGCCGCCGCCAAAGAAATCGAGTCCGCGCGAGTCAAGAAAGAAGCCGAAGAGCACGCCGCTGCGGCCGCGGCAGGTGACTCCAAATCGTTTCGCATGACCTGTTCCGAGCCGGAGCGCGAAACTGAGAAGGTCGACCAGTTGTACCAGGCGTTCCTGCAAGCCAAAACGACAGCTGGCGAAGCGACGGGAAAACTCTCGCGTTCCAGCTTCAACGAATTTGTCCTGAAGAAAACAAAAGAACTGCAAAAGCAGAAGAATTGCCGCGACGTCGAATACGTTGTCGAAGTGGTCGAAGGCCAAGTCAAGCTGAAAGCCCTCGTCAAATCGTAATCTCCTACCAGAGTTTCCCACAGCGTTGGCACTTCCCCTATTTGCGCGCGCCCCTTACACTGATGTTCTTTTCTCTTTGGGGAGGGAAACATGGCGGTGCAGCGCGCCCTCATCAGCGTGTTTGACAAGACCGGGATCGTGGAATTTGCCAAGCGGCTGGCGGCGCTCAAGATCGAGATTCTCTCGACTGGCGGCACCGCCAAGCTCCTGCGTGAATCCGGAATCGCCGTCCGCGACGTTTCCGATTTCACCGGCTGGCCCGAAATGCTCGGCGGCCGCGTGAAAACGCTGCATCCCAAAATCCACGGCGGACTGCTCTTCCGCCGCGGCCACCCCGAAGACCAGAAACAGGCCGCGGGACATGGCATCGCCCCGATCGATCTGGTGGTCGTGAATCTGTATCCCTTTGAAGCCACGGCCGCGAAACCGGGACTCACCGCCGAAGAGCTGATCGAAAACATCGATATCGGCGGCCCGACCATGCTGCGCTCGGCGGCGAAAAATTTCGAAAGTGTAACCGTGGTGACGGACTCCGCCGATTTCGAATGCGTCGCCCGTGAAATCGAGAGCTTAGGAGAAACGAAGCTCGCAACCCGGCTGGAGCTGGCGCGCAAAGTTTTCGCGACGACTTCCCGATACGATGGACTGATCACCACGGAATTGCAACGGCTGTCGGCCGACTCCGGACATGTGACTTTGGAAGCAAAGCCGGTTCTTCCCGAACGCGTGCACATCGCTCTGCGGCGGCAGCAGGAATTGCGGTACGGCGAAAATCCCCACCAGGCCGCAGCGCTTTATGTTCCCGCCGGCCGCGTCCCGGAAGGTTTGGCGGCCGCCAAGCAACTACAAGGCAAAGAACTCTCGTACAACAATTTCGTGGACCTCGAAGCAGCACGCAGCCTTGCTGCCGAATTCGAGAATCCCGTGGCGGTCATCATCAAGCACAACAATCCCTGCGGGACTGCCGAGCAAGCGACACTGCTCGATGCATATTTAAAAGCTCTGGCCTGCGACCCGGTCTCAGCCTTCGGCGGCGTCCTGGCTTTCAATCGTCCCGTGGATGAGGCAACAGCGCAAGAGGTCGCGAAACTCTTCGTGGAATGCATTGCGGCTCCCGGTTTTGCGCACCGCTCAAGAGAAATTCTTGCCGCGAAGAAAAACCTGCGGTTGCTGGAGCTCCCTGCGGGAGGCCTTGAGCCAGAACGCGAACTTCAACTCAAACGCGTCCTCGGCGGCATGCTGGTGCAGCAGCCCGACCTCGGCGAAATCAAGGACGACAAACTGCTTACGGTTACGAAGCGCGTACCCACCACGGAAGAAATGCACACCATGCGCTTCGCCTGGAAAGTGGCCAAGCACGTGAAGTCCAATGCCATCGTATTTGCAAAAGACGGCGCAACGCTAGGTGTTGGCGCGGGTCAGATGAGCCGCGTTGATTCCGTCAAACTCGCGGTGATGAAGGCGCAATCTCCGCTCGCTGGTACCGTGGTCGCGTCCGATGCGTTCTTCCCTTTTCCCGATGGAGTCGAAGAAGCCGCCAAAGCCGGCGCCACCGCCTTCATCCAGCCCGGCGGCTCGGTCCGCGATTCCGATGTCATCGCCACCGCCGACCGGCTCGGCCTGTCCATGGTCTTCACTGGCATGCGCCACTTCCTGCATTGAGAAATAAAGAGATAGTCAGTGGGTAGGGCTCAATTGTCGGCCTGCTGGCCTTCTCCCAATAGTTCCTGCGGGAGCCACAACCTTCGGCTTGAAACCGCGCGCCTTTTGCACCCGGGACAAGATTTGCAACCGTATTTCCTCCCAAGTTCCTTTCAGCCGCTGCGTGCGCAGCAGCTTAAGCGTCCCCGCGACATCCGAAAGCGTCGTTCCCGCCCCAACACGCGACGCCGCGGCCGCTCCGGCAGCGTTGGCAACAAGGGCCGCTTCGAGCGTGGACCACCCACGTAGGCGAGCCTGAAGAAATGCCGCCGTGAACGCGTCACCCGCACCCGTAGAATCCACCACGCGGACAGCGAACGAAGGCACCTTGCGGAGAATTCCTCCGTCCGAGATCAGGCAGCCGCGTTTTCCTATTTTCATGACGACTTCTTTTGCGCCTGCCCTCTGGCATTGCAGAAAATTCTTGCGCGTGTTGCCCCGACCCGTAAGCAAGGCAACTTCCTCGCTGCTTACGAACAGAAGGTCCACCTGGGGG
>Ga0075030_100001300_pt1 | contig 22495 bp, 24 predicted proteins | sample LitLauG_LLR_2012_FD_71393 | JGI IMG/M metagenome (GOLD analysis project Ga0075030, IMG submission 71393) | Freshwater sediment microbial communities from Pennsylvania, USA - Little Laurel Run_MetaG_LLR_2012 | ecosystem: Environmental > Aquatic > Freshwater > Creek > Sediment | place: USA...
TACTCGAACATGTAATCAGGCGAACCAATATCGGTCCACCATTGAAGGGAAGATCCGATGACCACGTCACTGTGGCTGCGAATCGCCGCCCTGGTCACGCTCCTGCAGTGCGCCGGCCATACCATGGGTATGCCTTGGACACCGGAGACGGGTTCGCAAGGGACCGCCGTCATCGAGGCGATGAAATCTTTACGCTTCGACGCGCTGGGATCCGAGAGAACGTACTGGGATTTCTATCTTGGCTTCGGTCTGGTCATCAGTGTCTATCTGGCCGGCCAGGGCGTAGTGCTCTGGTTGATGGCCGGCCTGGCGAAACGCGATTGCGCAAGACTGCGCCCGATCATTGCAGTCTTCTTCGTTTCATACGCACTGAGCGCCGTAGTGCTCTGGCGATTCTTCTTCTCCGTTCCATTCTTCATGGCGATAGCCGAATCGCTCAGCCTCGCGCTGGCGTTCGCCCTGGCGCGATCGGGTGAACCGGAAAAAGCGTAGCCCTTCCCCTCGCACGACTCGAGGCCGGGACGCTCATCTTGTTTGACCGCCTACGAACGGCCATCGCGCGGCCCGAGGAAGAACCACAGGATCAAACCCAGCACCGGCAGCAGCACGACAACCAGCACCCAAAGCAATTTCTTCTCGTTGGATACGGTGCTTTGAAAGATATTGATCAGCGCCCAGATGTCGCCGGCGAGGACGAGCACGCCCCAGAGGCCGTTGTACCCGTACATCATTTTTGAGCCCTCCCGTTCTGCGATGTTGCGACCACCCTGAAGGGGTCGTGCTGTCAAAGGCGCCCTACTCGCCCCGCTCGTAGATCACGTAGACCTTGCGCGTCGGCTCCACCACCTCCCAGGTCCCCACGAAACCGCGGGGAATCACGAACCGGTCGCCCGCCGACACGGTCACCGCCGTGCCCTGTGCATCGCAGATCACGCTCACGCCTTGCAGCACGTGGCAGTACTCCTCCTCGGTATAACGGACGCGCCACTTGCCCACCTCGCTCTGCCACAGGCCCGCGGAGAACCGGCCCCCGGCGTCGGTATACGCGTTCCAGACGACCTGCTTGGGGTTGCCGGCTATGAGCTTTTCGGCGGGGAGCAGGTACTCCTCCCGCTGCGAGTCGTCGGGATCCGTCTGCAGGAACTGAAGCGCGATCATCGTGTTGCGGGCGCTCGCGGGTCGTTCATTGCGTCGCGGCGGCCATGCCGCTGGTTGCTGATGCTGTGCCGAGCACCCACCGCGGAACGGCCTTGGAACTCTTCAGATTCTTCATCCGCCTGCAAATCGCCCCGGTCGTTATACCGGCTGTCGAGACAAGGCTCAACCGGATTGAGCCCCAGCCGCCACCTGGGCGAGGCGCGCGCGCACGAAGTCGATGTGCTGCCGCAGCACATAGGCTTCGTCGGCGAACTTCGCCGGCAGCTTCAGATTGATCACCGCCTTCTCCAGCACATCGACCCGCTCGAGCATCTTGCGCGCCTGGTCGGGGCCTGCAAGGTCCTGGCTGTCGCGTTCCACCGCCATCAGCTGCGCGTAGCGCCGGTAGATGCGGGTGCGGATGCGGTAGTTGTACATGGCCGGCAGCAGGCGCAGCGCGGGCACCAGCAGCACCAGCATCGGCACCAGCAGCACCACCAGACGGTCGACGAGGCTGGCCAGCCAGAACGGCAGATGCCTGTACGCGAAGCTCTTGCCCGACTTGTAGTAGCGCGTCGCGTCCTCGCTGATCGGGAAGTCGTGCTCCACCGGCGAGGGAAACTCGCCGGCGCGCTGCAGCAGCGAACCGTGGCCATGGACTTCCTGCGCCGCCTCGATCAGCAGGTCGGACAGCGCCGGGTGCAGCCCCGAGCGGGCGATCAGCTCCACCGTGGGGCCGACCAGCGTGGTCGGGTGGTTGGGCAGGTTGATGCCGAGGTCCAGCACACCCGTGGGCAGATCGATCCGGCTCAGGTAGCGAAAGCGGCGCAGATATCCGTCGATCTGAACGAAATCGAACAGGCGCAGCCCCGGCGTATGCAGCAGGCGGCGGATCTGCTCGGGCCGGGCCGAGTCGCCCGCCAGGAACACCGCGTCGGCGCGCTTCTGCAGCATCGCCTGCAGCGCCGCTTCGTCCGCAAGCGGCAGCAGCGTCGTGGCGCCGCCAGGCTCGATTTCGTTCGCCTTCAGCAGCGCCAGTGCAAGGGCCGCGCCGCCGCTGCCCTCGCGCCCGATCGCCACGCGCTTGCCCGCCAATCCGGACAGCCGATCGATCGGCGTGGCGCTCCGGTAGAGCACGAACAGCGGCTCGTAGAACACGGTGCCGAGCGACACCAGGTCGTCGGAGCGCAGTTCCGCCGGCAGGCCGCCTTGCACGAAGCCGACGTCGGCGCGCTGCTTCGGATCGGACAGGCGCTTCAGGTTCTCGACCGCGCCCATCGAAGGCAGGATTTCGAGCGTGATGCCGTTGCGGGCGAGGATCTTCCGGTACGCTCGGCGTAGTTCCGGAACGCGCTGCCTTCCGTGCCCGCCGTCATCACGATCCGCGAGGGAGGCGCCGGCTGCACGAAGCGGACGGCGATCGCGAAGGCCGCCGCTATGACGAGCAGGGTCGGCACGCCGACCACTGCCAGATCGCGCCAGGAAACCCGCGTCAAGCGGGCGGGCAGGCGCAGGCGCTCTTTCAAGTCCCGCGTCATCGCGCCGCCGTCAGCGCGCGTCGAGAAAGCGCGCCAGCCAGCAGATCCCGATGATCGTCTTGCCGTCGGTGATCCTGCCGTCACACACCCACTGGTCCAGTTCGCGCCAGTGCGCGTCGAACACCTCCAGAACTTCGCCCGGGTCGCGGCGGGCCGTATCGGCCTGCAGCGAGCGCGCGACGAACACATCGATCCTTTCGTCGCTGTAGCCGACCGCGTTGTGGAACCCTCCGAGGTGGGTCCAGTCGCGCGCGCGATAACCGGTCTCCTCCAGCAGCTCGCGCTGCGCGCAATCCAGCAGCCCCTCGCCCGGGTCGATCTTGCCTGCCGGGAACTCGATGAAGGCCCGGCGCAGCGGATAGCGGAACTGGCGCTCCAGGATCACGCGGTCCTCGTCCGCCATCGGAATCACCATCACGGCGCCGGGATGGCGGACGAACTCGCGGTAGGCCACGTGGCCGTCCGGACAGCGCACGATGTCGCGCTGCAGGCGCAGCATGCCGCCCTCGTACGCCACCCGCTCGTGCAGCGGCGTTTCCGCCAGCGCATCGGCGGCCTGGCCCGAGGCGGCGATCGACTCCTCGATACGGCGCGTGCGGTGCGGCACGAGAGGCTCAGCCGCCCAAGGTGCGCACCATCGCGCTCGAGCACAACCCGAGCAGGTACTGCGGCAGCACACCCAGCACCAGCACTGCGACGCCGTTGACCGTCAACGCGATCTTCATGTCCGCGGCGGCATCGAAGGGCTCATCGCCGACCGGCGCATCGAAGTACATCACTTTGACCACGCGGATGTAGTAGAAGGCGCCGACCAGCGAAAACAGCACGGCGATCACCGCGATCCACACGACCGGCAGCGAGGAATGGTCGGCCAGCAGGGCCTGCAGCACCACCAGCTTGGCGTAGAACCCGACCAACGGCGGCACCCCCGCAAGCGAGAACATCGCCAGAGCCATCACGAACGCGTACCACGGCCGGCGCCGGAACAGGCCGCTCAGATCGGAAATCTGCTCGGCCTCGAAGCCCTGCCTCGACAGCAGCAGCATCACGCCGAAGGCCGCCAGCGTGGCCAGCGCGTAGGTGAGAATGTAGAACATCGCGGCCCCGTAGGCCGCCGCCGCGCTGGCCGTGGTGCCGCCCACCACGCCCGATTGCATCGCCAGCAGCATGAAGCCCATCTGCCCGATGGTCGAGTACCCGAGCATCCGCTTCAGGTTGCTCTGCGCGACCGCGGTCAGGTTGCCCACCGCGAGCGAGGCCAGTGCCAGCAGCATCAGCATCACGTGCCAGTCGCCCGCGATCGGCGCCAAACCCTCGACCAGCAGGCGGAAGGCGACCGCGAAAGCGGCCATCTTCGGCGCCGAGGCGATCAAAAGGGCCACCGGCGTGGGCGCCCCGTGGTACACGTCGGGCACCCACATGTGGAACGGCGCGGCGCCCAGCTTGAAGCCGATCCCGGCCACCAGGAACACGGTCGCCAGCACCAGGGCCGGCCGGTTGGCGACCTGCGAGGCCGCGATCCGGTGGGCGATCTCGTTGATATCCAGCGTGCCGGTGGCGCCGTACAGCATCGACATCCCGTACAGCAGGAAGCCCGACGCCAGCGCACCGAGCACGAAATACTTCATCGCTGCCTCGCCGGCGCGCGGCTGGTCGCGCTGCAGCGCGACCAGTGCGTACAGCGCCAGCGATTGCAGCTCCAGCCCCAGGTAGATCAGCAGCAGGTTGTTGGCCGAAATCATCGTCATCACGCCCAGCAGCGTGAACAGGGCCAGCGAGAACAGCTCGCCGCGCCACATCCCGCGGGCACGCGAGTAGTTCTGGGCGTACACCAGGGAAAAACCGGTCGCCAGGCACGCGAACAGCTTCAGCACCTGGGCCATCGGGTCGGTCACGAACATCCCGCCGAACGCGTACTGAACCGCCTGCGCGTCCAGCAGCTTCCAGCAGAACCACGCCACCGCCGCCAGCGCCGTCAGGCTGAGCGAATAGCTCAGGTTGCGGCGGCGCTCCGGCACGAACAGGTCGGCCACCAGGATCAGGCAGGCGGCCACCAGCAATATGGTTTCAGGCAACACCGCCGCAAAATTGAGCTTGGACACTTATAGCCCCGTCGGAAGCTTCGAATGGCCGACCTGCTGCAGCAACTGCCCCACCGACGCGTGCATCGCGTCGGTCAGCGGCCGCGGATAGACGCCCATCGCCAGCACGGCGACGGCCAGCAGCCCCATGGCGATCAGCTCGCGCGGGTCGGCGTCGGCCAGCCCGGCCACGGTCGGGTTGGCCACCGCACCGAAAATCACCCGCTTGTACATCCACAGCGAGTACGCGGCGCCCAGCACCAGCGTGAGCCCGGCCGCCAGGGCGATCCAGAAGTTGTACTGCACCGCACCCAGGATCACCATGAACTCGCCCACGAATCCGCTGGTGCCCGGCAGCCCGCAGTTGGCCATCGCGAACAGCATCATCAGCGCGGCGAAGCGCGGCATCGTGTTCACCACGCCACCATAGTCGGCGATGTTGCGGCTGTGCGTGCGGTCGTACATCACGCCGATGCAAAGGAACATGGCACCCGAAACGAAACCGTGCGACACCATCTGCGCGATCGCCCCCTCGATGCCGATCCGGCTGAAGATGAAAAAGCCCAGCGTGACGAAACCCATGTGCGCGATCGACGAGTAGGCGACCAGCTTCTTCATGTCGGTCTGGACCAGCGCCACGAAGCCGATATAGACCACGGCGATCAGCGACAGCGCGATCACGACACCGGACAGGTGGTGCGCCGCGTCGGGCGTGATCGGCAGCGAGAAGCGCAGGAAACCATACGCCCCCAGCTTCAGCATGATCGCCGCCAGCACCACCGATCCGGCGGTCGGTGCCTCGACGTGCGCGTCGGGCAGCCAGGTATGGACCGGCCACATCGGGACCTTAACGGCGAACGCCGCGAAGAAGGCCAGGAACACCAGGATCTGCGCGGTCATCCCCATCGGCATCCGCTGCCAGGCGAGGATGTCGAAGCTACCGCTCGAGTTCTGGTACAGGAACACCAAAGCCACCAGCAGCAGCAGGGATCCGAGCAGCGTGTACAGGAAGAACTTGATCGCCGCGTAGACCCGGTTCGGCCCTCCCCACACCCCGATGATGATGTACATCGGAATCAGCGTGGACTCGAAGAACACGTAGAACAGCAGGCCGTCGGCCGCCGCGAACACGCCGATCAGCAGCCCCGACATGATCAGGAAGGACGCGTAATACTGGGCGACCCGCTCGTTGATGGCTTTCCAGCCGGCCAGCACCGCGATCACCGTGATGAAGGCGGTCAACGGCACGAACCAGATCGACAGGCCGTCGACGCCGAGGTGGTAATTGGCGTTGATCGTATCGATCCAGACCACTTTCTCCTCGAACTGCAGCCCGGCGTGTCCCGGGCTGAAGCCGCCGACCAGCGGCAGCGTCACCAACATCCCGATCAGGCTGCCGAACAGGGCGACCGCCCGCACCACGCCGGCCGAGCGGTCACGCCCGGCCGACAGCAGGAACAGCCCGAAAACGATCGGGATCCAGATCGCCGCACTGAGCCAGGGAAACATCGGCGTTTCACTCATCTCGGATCTCAGCGCGACGCGGCCACGATGTATGGCCATGTCAGAAACGCGAACAGCACGACGCCCACGCCCAGCAGCATCGCGAACGCGTAGTGGTAGATGTAGCCGGTCTGGACGCGGCGCACCATCAAGGCCACCCAACCGACCAGCCGCGCCGAGCCGTTGACCGCCACCCCGTCGATCACCGCCACGTCGCCGCCGCGCCACAGCACTCGGCCGACCAGGCGCGCCCCGGCGGCGAACACGATTTCATTGAACCAGTCCATGTAGTACTTGTTGTCCAGCAGCGCGTACAGGCTCGCGAAGCGGCGCCGCCACAGCTCCGGCAGATCGGGCCGCTTCATGTACAGGAACCATGCGGCGGCGACGCCGCCGGCGGCCAGCCACAGCGGCAGGTGAGCCGCGCTGTCAAGTGCCATCTCGAGCGGCCCGCGGAAGTCCTCGGACAGCGCGCGCATCGCGGGATGCCGCGCACTGTCGACGAAGATGGAGCCGGCGAAGAAGTCGCTGAACAGCATCCGCTGGATGGTCAGGTAGCCGATCAGCACCGAGGGAATCGCCAGGGCCGCGAGCGGGAACGTCACCACCCAGGGCGATTCGTGCGGCGGATGATGCCCGGCGTCGAAGCGCGGCTTGCCGTGGAACGTCAGGAACAGCATGCGGAACGTGTACAGGGCCGTGACGAACACGCCGGCGGTCACCGAAAATTGCGCGAAGCCGACAATCCAACCCGGCAAGGTGCAGTGCCCGACCGCTTCGATGATGCTGTCCTTCGAATAGAAGCCGGCGAAGCCTGGCGTGCCGATCAGCGCCAGCGCGCCGATCAGCGTGGTCAGGTAGGTCACGGGCATCCAGCGCGCCAGGCCGCCCATCCTTCGCATGTCCTGCTCGTGATGCATCGCGATGATCACCGAGCCGGCGCCCAGGAAAAGCAGCGCCTTGAAGAACGCGTGGGTCATCAGGTGGAAGATCGCCGCCGAATACGCGGAAGCGCCCAGCGCAACCGCCATGTAGCCGAGCTGCGACAGCGTCGAGTAGGCGATCACGCGCTTGATGTCGTTCTGCACGATCCCCAGCACGCCCATGAAGAACGCGGTGAAGGCGCCGATGAACAGCACGAACGACAGCGCCGTGTCCGACAACTCGAACAGCGGCGACATGCGCGCCACCATGAAGATTCCGGCCGTCACCATCGTGGCCGCGTGGATCAGCGCGGAAATCGGGGTCGGGCCTTCCATCGAGTCGGGCAGCCAGACGTGCAGCGGGAACTGGGCCGACTTGCCCATGGCCCCGATGAAAAGGCAGATGCAAATCACCGTGGCCAGCGACCAGCCGGTGCCGGGCAGGGTCTGCCCGGCGAGCGACCCGGTGGCGCCGAACACCTGCCGGTAGTCGAGCGTTCCGAAATGAGCGAACACCAGGCCGATGCCCAGCAGGAACCCGAGGTCACCGACCCGGTTCACCAGGAACGCCTTCAGGCTCGCGGCGATCGCGCTGGGCCGCTCGTACCAGAACCCGATCAGCAGGTACGACACCAGTCCCACCGCCTCCCAGCCGAAGAACAGCTGCAGGAAGTTGTCGCTCATCACCAGCATCAGCATCGAGAAGGTGAACAGCGAGATGTAGGCGAAAAAGCGCTGGTAACCGGGGTCGTCGGCCATGTACCCGATCGTGTACACGTGGATCATCAGCGACACGAAGCTCACCACCAGCATCATGGTGGCGGTCAGGGTATCGATCAGGAAGCCCAGGCTCAGGTCGACGCTGCCGATCCGGGTCCACGTGTACAGGTCGGCCTGGATGGGCTGGCGATTCAGCACCACGTGCTGGAAGACCAGGGCCGATGCCACCGTGGCGATGGCCACGCCCAGGATCGCCACCGAGTGCGCGCCCCGGCGCCCGACGGTCCGCCCGAACAGGCCGGCGATCAGGGCGCCGGCGAGCGGGGCCAGCGGCACCAGCAGGCACAACCGGATCCACGGGTCCATCGGCTCAGCCCTTCAAGGAGTCGAGCTCGTCGACATTGATGGTGTTCACCGAGCGGAACAGCGCCACCATGATCGCCAGGCCGATGGCGGACTCGGCCGCCGCAACCGTCAGGATGAAGAACACGAACACCTGGCCGCTCAGATCGCCCAGGTAGCGCGAGAAGGCGATGAAGTTCGTGTTCACCGCCAGCAGCATCAGCTCGATCGCCATCAGCAGCACGATCAGGTTCTTCCGGTTCAGGAAGATGCCGATCACCGCGATCGCGAACAGCAGCGCCCCGACTCCCAGGTACGCCGACAATGAAACCATGACCTCTCCCTTGCGAAAAGCTCAGCTCCGAGGAGCTTTCACAACCTTCGCGCTTGCCCCGTGCAGTTGAACGTTGCCTCTCGCTTCACGGTCCGTTTGCATTTTCTACCGAAGCTTGCGACCCCCACCACGGCGTCAGCCGCCGCCGCGGTCGGCCGCGGCCTGCCCCGGCTCGGACGGCATATGGACGATCGTGAGCCGATCGGACCGCCGCACGGCCACCTGCTCGGCCGGGCTCTGGTGCCTGGCGTCCTTGCGCTGCCGCAGCGTGAGCGCGATGGCCGCCACGATCGCCACCAGCAGCACCGCGCCGGCCACCTGCAGCGGCAGCAGGTATTCGGTGAAAGCGAGCCGCCCCAGCGCCGCCGTGTTGCCGCCCCGCAGCGCGGGGCCCTCGGTGAGCGCCTGCCAGCTGCCGTGCGACAGCACCAGCCACAGCTGCAGCGCGATCGCGATCGCCACCAGCAGCGCGGCCGGCAGATGGCGCCAGAAACCGGTGCGCGCGCGGTCGATGTTGATGTCCAGCATCATCACCACGAACAGGAACAGCACCATCACGGCGCCCACGTACACCAGGATCAGCACGATCGCGAGGAACTCGGCGCGCAGCTGCATCCACAGGCAGGCCGACGAGAAGAACGCCAGCACCAGGAACAGCACCGCGTGCACCGGGTTGCGCGCGGTGATCACGCGCAAGCCGGCCAGCAGCGTGCACGCCGAGAACACGAAGAAAAGTACGCTCTGGATATCCATCACGGTCCGCAATGCGCGCCGGCGGCGGGCCGCCCTGCGGCGGTCCGGTCCCTGCGCGCTTCAACTCCCCTCAACGATAGGCGGCGTCGGCTGCACGCGCCGCCGCGATCTCCTTTTCATAACGGTCGCCGATCGCGAGCAGCATCTCCTTCGTATAGACCAGGTCGCCACGGCGCTCGCCGTGGTACTCGAGAATGTGCGTCTCGACGATCGAATCGACCGGGCAGCTTTCCTCGCAGAACCCGCAGAATATGCACTTGGTCAGGTCGATGTCGTAGCGGGTGGTGCGGCGCGTGCCGTCGGCCCTCTGCTCCGACTCGATCGTGATCGCCAGCGCCGGGCAGACCGCCTCGCACAGCTTGCAGGCGATGCACCGCTCCTCGCCGTTCTCGTAGCGCCGCAGCGCGTGCAGGCCGCGGAAACGCGGCGACTGGGGCGTCTTCTCCTCCGGATAGCGGATCGTGATTTTGCGCGAGAACAGGTACTTGCCCGTCAGCGCCATCCCCTTGAACAGCTCGCGCAGCAGCAGCGAGTCCAGGAAATCGCCGAAACCCTGCATCGCCTTGCTCATCGCGTCACCTCCGGTGGCGGGGCCGCCTGCGCCAAGGCTCCCTCCTTCGCCAAGGCTACGGAGGGCAAGCCGGAGGGCGTGGCGACCCCGGCCGCGGCGGAAGCCGCGGCTGGGGTGCGCCACGGATTCCACGGCGTCTGCATCAGGACCGCCACCACCACCAGCCAGACCAGGGTGATCGGAATGAAGACCTTCCACCCCAGACGCATGATCTGGTCGTAGCGGTAGCGCGGAAAGGAGGCGCGGATCCAGATGTACATCGAGGCGCCGCCGAACACCTTGGCAACCAGCCAGAACCAGGGGGAAAGGCCCTCGCGCCACCAGCCCGGCAGCACGATGCCCCAGCGGGACAGGTCGACCGGCGCTTCCCATCCGCCCAGGAACATCATCGCCGCCATGGTCGACAGCAGGATCATGTTGGCGTACTCGCCCAGGAAGAACATCGCGAAGCCCATTCCCGAGTACTCGACCATGTGCCCGGCCACGATCTCCGATTCGCCCTCGACCACGTCGAACGGGTGCCGGTTGGTCTCGGCCACCGCGGAAATCACGTAGACGCCGAACAGCGGCAGCAGCAGCCAGCAGTTCCACGACAGGAAGGTCCAGCCGTGATCGGCGAACCAGCCGCGGCTCTGCAGGGTGACGATCGTGCTCAGGTTCAGCGATCCCGACACCATCAGCACACCGACCAGCACGAAGCCCATCGCCAGCTCGTACGAGACCATCTGGGCCGATGCGCGCAGGGCGCCCAGGAAGGCGTACTTCGAGTTGGACGCCCAGCCGGCGATGATCACGCCGTACACGCCGAGCGAGGTCACCGCCATCACGTACAGCAGGCCGGCGTTGATATCGGACAGCACGACGCCGGGCGCGAATGGGATCACGGCCCAGGCCGCCAGCGCCGGCATCATCACCAGCACCGGGGCCAGCAGGAAAAGCGCCCTGTCGGCCTGGGTCGGCAGGATCACTTCCTTGAAGATCAGCTTCACCGCGTCGGCGATCGGTTGCAGCAAGCCGAGCGGGCCGACCCGGTTCGGACCCATCCGGATGTGCATCCACGCGATCAGCTTGCGTTCCCAGTACGTCAGGTAGGCCACCAGCAGCAGCACCGGCACCACGATCGCGACGATCTTGACCAGCACCACCAGCACCGCGAGCACCTCGGGCCACCACGACCCCCAGACCCACAGGCCGAAGGCCGAGAACCAGCGGCCCAGCAGGCCGACCAACGGGACCGAGTCGCTCATCCCGCCCGCTCCAGCCGGATCGGTCCGAACATCGGGCCCAGCCCGCTGGTCGACGCGTGCCCGGCTGCGACCCGGACCACGCCGTCCGGCAGGCGCCGATCGACCCCGCACTCGAGCAGCGCCACCGCCGCTCCCTGGCGCACCCAGGCGCGGTCGCCGCGGCCGACGCCGAAGCGCTTCAGGGTCGCTTCGTTCGCGATCGCGCGCGGCGCGCGTGCGTCGGCGGTCTTCTGCAGCGAAGCGGCGCGACGCACGATCGCATCGGTCCAGTAGATCGGCACGTCGGCCACGCGCTCGGCCTCGGCGCCAGCGGTCGCCTCGGGCGCGACCGGCGGGCCGGCGTTCAGCTCGTTGCACAACCACGCCTGCGGAACGGCCGGCAGCGCCGAATCGCGCACCTGTTCGGGCGTCTCGAAGTCGAAGCCCGCCAGTCCCAGCAGGTTGCCCAGCACGCGCAGCACCTTCCATCCGGGCCGCGCCTCGCCCTGCGGGTGGGTGGCGCCGTTGAAGCTCTGGACCCGGCCTTCGGTGTTCACGAACGTTCCGGCCGTCTCGGTGAACGGCGTGATCGGCAGCAGCGCGTGCGCATACTCCATCGCCCCGTTGCGGAAGGAACCGAACGAAACCACGAACTCGGCCGCCGCCAGCGCCTTGGCGGCCAGCGCCGGATCGGCGGTGTCGTATTCCGGCTCGCAGTTCCACAGCATCAGTGCGCGCCGGGGCTGCTCCAGCATCGTGCGCGCATTCAGCCCGCCGCTCGCCGGGCGCGCGCCCGCGAGGTAGCCGCCCACGCTGTTGGCGGCCTCGCCCAGCACGCCCAAGCGCGCCCCGGTGGCGCCCGCGATCCATTGGGCCCACACGCCGATTGCGCGGGCCTGCGGATGCTGGACCGCCGCGTTGCCCAGCAGCACCGCCGAAGTGGCGCCCGCGCACAGGCTGTCGGCGATTTTGCGGGCCAGCTCGCCCGGGTTGGTATCGGTCGGCGCCGGCACCGCCTTGAGCGCCGCCACCGCCGAGGCGATCTGCGCCAGCAGCCCGGTCCACTGCGAGGGTGCCGCGATGGCGCGGTGGGCAACGCCCATCAGGGGATCGTCGTCGACGGCGTGCAGCACGCTTAACTGGCAGCCGTGCGCGACCGCATCGCGCAGCCGCACCGCCATCAACGGGTGGTCCTTGCGCAGGAACGAGCCGACCAGCAGCACCCGGTCCAGGCGATTGAGCGCGGCCACCGGCATCCCGAGCCAGGGCGCGCCGCCGCGCGTGGCATCGGCCGAGAAGTCGGACTGCCGCAGTCGAAAATCGATGTGATCGGACCCCAGCGCGCGCGTCATCTGCGCCAGCAGGAACATCTCCTCCAGCGTGGCGGTCGGCGACACCAGGGTCCCGATCGAGTCGCCGCCGCCGCGCGTGCGCGCGTCGCTCAACGACGAAGCCACGGAATTGAGCGCCTCTTCCCACTCCACCTCGCGCCAGCCGCTCCCATGCCGAAGCATCGGGCGGGTCAGGCGGTCGGCCGCATACAGCCCCTCGTAGGAGAAGCGATCGCGGTCGGACAGCCAGCACTCGTTGATCTCTTCGTTTTCGAGCGGAACCACGCGCATCACGCGCTGCGCCTTGACCTGGACGATCAGGTTGGACCCGAGCGAATCGTGCGGGCTGACCGACTTGCGCCGCCCCAGCTCCCAGGTGCGGGCCGCGTAGCGGAACGGCTTGCTGGTGAGCGCTCCGACCGGGCAGATGTCGATCATGTTGCCCGAAACCTCCGAGTCGACGCTGTGGCCGAGGAACGACATGATCTCCGCGTGCTCGCCGCGCCCGGCCAGCCCCAGCTCCATCACGCCGCCGATCTGGCGGCCGAAGCGCACGCACCGGGTGCAATGGATGCAGCGGGTCATCTCCTCGGCCGAAACCAGCGGCCCGATCTCCTTGTGCAGCACGACCCGCTTGGGCTCGTTGTAGCGCGAAGCCGACGGACCGTAGCCGACCGCGATGTCCTGCAACTGGCACTCCCCGCCCTGGTCGCAGATCGGGCAGTCGAGCGGGTGATTGATCAGCAGGAATTCCATCACGCTGCGCTGGGCCTGGCGCGTCTTCTCGCTGGTGGTGCTCACCGACATGCCGGTGCTCACGAACGTCGCGCAGGCCGGCATCGGCTTGGGCGCCTTCTCGATCTCGACCAGGCACATGCGGCAGTTGGCCGCGAGCGAGAGCTTCTTGTGGTAGCAGAAATGCGGAATCGAGATGTTCAGCCGGTTGGCGGCCTCCATCACGGTGGTGCCCTCGGGCACCGAGACCTTCTTTCCGTCGATCGTGATCTCGATCATCTCGGGGCCCTAGGCGTAATCGGCAACCAGACAGCGGCCGTGCTCGATGTGGTGCTCGAACTCCGACCGGAAGTGCTTGACGAAGGAGCGCACCGGCATGGCCGCCGCATCCCCCAGCGCGCAGATGGTGCGCCCGATGATGTCCGCGGCTACCGAGTCCAGCAGGTCCAGGTCCTCCGCGCGCCCCTGTGCGTGCTCGATCCGGTGCACCACCCGGTACAGCCAGCCGGTGCCCTCGCGACAGGGCGTGCACTGTCCGCACGACTCCTCGAAGTAGAAGTAGGACAGGCGCTCCAGGCACCGCACCATGCAGCGCGTCTCGTCCATCACGATCACGGCGCCCGAGCCGAGCATCGAGCCGGCCTTGGCGATCGAGTCGTAGTCCATGTCGGTCGCCATCATCGCGTCGCCCGGCAGCACCGGCATCGAGGAGCCGCCCGGAATCACCGCCTTGATGCGCCGGCCGCCCCGCATTCCGCCCGCCAGCTCCAGCAGCTTCGCGAACGGCGTTCCGAGCGGAACCTCGTAGTTGCCCGGCGCGGTGACGTCACCGGACACCGAGAAGATCTTGGTGCCGCCGTTGTTCGGGCGCCCCAGCGCGACGAAGGCGTCGGGGCCGCGGCGCAGGATCCACGGGACGGTCGCGAAGGTCTCGGTGTTGTTGATGGTGGTGGGCTTTCCGAACAGCCCGTAGCCGGCCGGAAACGGCGGCTTGAAGCGCGGCTGCCCCTTCTTGCCTTCGATCGACTCCAGCAGCGCGGTTTCCTCGCCGCATATGTAGGCGCCGAAACCATGGGTGGCGTAAAGATCGAACGAGAACTCGCTGCCCAGCACGTTGCGGCCCAGGTAGCCGGCCGCGTATGCCTCGTCCAGCGCCTGCTGGAAGCGCTCGTACTCCGACCAGATCTCGCCGTGGATGTAGTTGTAGCCCGCGGTGGACCCGGTCGCGTAGGCCGCGATCGCCATGCCCTCGATCACCGAGTGCGGGTTGTAGCGCAGGATGTCGCGGTCCTTGAACGTGCCGGGCTCGCCCTCGTCCGAGTTGCACACCAGGTACTTCGGCCCGGCGTACTGGCGCGGCATGAAGCTCCATTTCAGCCCGGTCGGAAAGCCGGCGCCGCCGCGCCCGCGCAGGGCCGACTTCTTCACTTCGGCGATCACCTGGTCGGGCGTCAGCTTTTCGGAAAAGATCCTGCGCAGCGCCGCGTAGCCGTCGCGCTTCTCGTAGTCCGCCAGGCCCCAGTTGCGGCCGTCCAGTCCGTCCAGGATGATCGGACTGACGTGCCTCCCATGGAAGCATGTTTGAACGCTCATCCGGTTCCTGCCCTCATTGGCCCGCTTCCCGTGCAAGATCGTCCAGCAGCTGGTCGAGCTGCTCGTCGCCCAGGAAGCTGCACATCCGCTTGTTGTTCACCAGCAGCACCGGCGCGTCGCCGCACGCCCCGAAGCACTCGCCCTCTTTCAGCGTGAACCGGCCGTCGGAGGTGGTCTGCCCGAATCCGATTCCGAGCTTCTGCTTCAGGCGCGCCGCGGCGTGCGTGGCGCCCGACAGCGCGCACGGCAGGTTGGTACATATCGTCAGCTTGTGGCGCCCGACCGGCTGCAGATCGAACATCGAGTAGAACGTGGCCACCTCGTAGGCGGCGATCGGCGGCATCCCCAGGTAGGCGGCCACCGCCTCGATCGCCCAGGGCGGAAGCCAGCCCACCTCCTCCTGCGCGATCACCAGAGCAGCCAGCACGGCCGAACGCTTCTGCTGCGGCGGATACTTGGCGAGCTCGCGGTCGATGCGCCCATAGGCCTCGGCCGACAGCGTCCCGCCCTCTTCGGGCACCGCGCTCACCGGTCGATCTCCCCGAACACGATATCCTGGGTCCCGATCACGGTCACCGCGTCGGCCAGCATGTGTCCGCGCGTCATCTCGTCGAAGGCCTGCAGGTGCGCGAATCCCGGCGCCCGGATCTTCATCCGGTACGGCTTGTTGGCCCCGTCGGAAACCAGGAAGATGCCGAACTCCCCCTTCGGGTGCTCGACGGCCGCGTACACGTCGCCCGGCGGCACGTGGATGCCCTCGGTGAACAGCTTGAAATGGTGGATCAGCTCTTCCATGTTCGACTTCATGTCGACCCGGGACGGCGGGGCGACCTTGTGGTCGTCCGACATCACCGGGCCGGGATGGCTGCGCAGCCAGCGGACGCACTGCTGGATGATCCGGTTGCTCTGGCGCATTTCCTCCATCCGGACCAGGTAGCGGTCGTAGCAGTCGCCGTTGCGGCCGATCGGAATGTCGAAGTCCATTTCCGGGTACACCTCGTAGGGCTGCTTCTTGCGCAGATCCCACGCGATGCCGGAGCCGCGCAGCATCGGCCCCGTGAATCCGAGCGCCAGCGCGCGCTCCGGCGACACCACCCCGATGCCGACCAGGCGCTGCTTCCAGATCCGGTTGTCGGTGAGCAGCGTCTCGTACTCGTCCACGTAGGTCGGGAACCGGCTAGCGAAATCCTCGACGAAATCGAGCAGCGAGCCCTGCCGGTTGGCGTTCAGCCGTTCGATGTCCTGCCCGCTGCGATGGGGCGAGCGCGCGTAGTGCGGCATCGAGTCCGGCAGGTCGCGGTAGACCCCGCCCGGCCGGTAATAGGCGGCATGCATGCGCGCGCCGCTGGCGGCCTCGTACATGTCGAACAGGTCTTCGCGCTCGCGGAAGGCGTACAGGAACACGGCCATCGCGCCGACGTCCAGGCCGTGCGCCCCGATCCACAGCAGATGGTTGAGCAGGCGCGTGATCTCGTCGAACATCACGCGGATGTACTGCGCCCGCACCGGAACCTCGATTCCGAGCAGCCGCTCGATCGCCATCACGTACGCGTGCTCGTTGGCCATCATCGACACGTAGTCGAGCCGGTCCATGTACGGCACCGACTGGATGTAGGTGCGGGTTTCGGCCAGCTTCTCGGTGGCGCGATGCAGCAGTCCGATGTGCGGATCGGCGCGCTGGATCACCTCGCCGTCGAGCTCCAGCACCAGCCGCAGCACGCCGTGCGCGGCCGGATGCTGGGGCCCGAAGTTCAGGGTGTAGTTGCGGATGTCGGCCATGGCGGGCGGCTCACTCGCGCTTCGCGTAGCTGTCCTCGCGGATCACGCGCGGCGTCACCTCGCGCGGCTCGATCGTGACCGGTTGGTAGATCACGCGCTTCTGCTCCGGGTCGTAGCGCATTTCCACGTGGCCCGAAACCGGGAAGTCCTTGCGGAACGGATGCCCGACGAAACCGTAGTCGGTCAGTATCCGGCGCAGATCCGGATGACCTTCGAACACGATGCCGTACAGATCGAAGGCCTCGCGCTCGTACCATCCGGCCGAGGGCCAGACCGGGATCAGCGTGGGCAGCACCGGGAACTCGTCATCGGTGCAGAAGCTGCGCAGGCGCAACCGCCAGTTGTTGGAAACGGACAGCAGGTGCGATACCGCGGCGAAGCGCCGCCCCTCCCACGGACGATCGCCGTAGGACGAGTAGTCCACGCCGCACAGGTCGAGCAGCTGCTCGAAGCCGAGCGAGGCGTCGTCGCGCAGGGTGCCGGCGACCTGCAGGTAGCGCGCAGGCGGCACCGTCAGCGTGAGCTCGCCGTAGCCGGCCCGAAGATCGGCCGCCGCTTCGCCCAGCCGGCTGCCCAAGCGCTTTGCCAGCTGTTCGATTGCCATGGATTCGGGTTCCGTTGCGACGCTGAAGGCGCTCGAGCCGCTCAACGCGCTATGGTGTTGGTGCGGCGGATCTTCTTCTGCAACTGCAGAATTCCGTAGATCAGCGCTTCGGCCGTGGGCGGGCAGCCGGGAACATAGACGTCGACCGGCACGATCCGGTCGCAACCGCGCACCACCGAGTACGAGTAGTGGTAGTAGCCTCCGCCGTTGGCGCACGATCCCATGGAGATCACCCAGCGCGGCTCGGCCATCTGGTCGTACACCTTGCGCAGCGCCGGCGCCATCTTGTTGCACAAGGTCCCGGCCACGATCATCACGTCCGACTGGCGCGGGCTGGGCCGGAAGAAGATTCCGAAGCGGTCCAGGTCGTAGCGGGCCGCGCCCGCATGCATCATCTCGACCGCGCAGCACGCCAGCCCGAACGTGACCGGCCACAGGGAACCCGTCTTCGACCAGTTGATCAGCTTGTCCAGGCTGGTCGTCACGAAGCCTTCTTCGAAAACGCCCTCGATAACGCTCACGGTGCTGACCTCGCGATCTTCATTCCCAGTCCAGCGCGCCCTTCTTCCATTCGTAGACGAAGCCGACCGTCAGAATGGCCAGGAACAGCATCATCGCCCAGAAGCCCGGGCTCCAGCTGCCCAGGTCGCGCAGCGTCGCGGCCCACGGGAACAGGAACGCGACTTCCAGGTCGAACAGGATGAACAGGATCGCGACCAGGTAGTACCGGACGTCGAATTTCATGCGCGCGTCTTCGAACGCTTCGAAGCCGCATTCGTAAGGTGACAGCTTTTCGGGATCGGGGTGGCGCGGCCCCAGCAGCATGCCGATCAGAACCGGCAGGATTCCGATCAACGCCCCAACGATCAGGAACAACAGGATCGGCAGGTAACCATCGAGTTCCATGCAATTCCCGCGCCGCTGTGCGGATCCGACAACGATCCGTCGTTCTCGAGTTTTCCGGCCATCTGCTGCTCTGACCCGTCGCAGACGGACTGGTTCGTGCCAACGTGGTGCCGACGGTGAGACTCGAACTCACACGGCTTTCGCCGCCACCCCCTCAAGATGGTGTGTCTACCAATTCCACCACGTCGGCGGTCGGGGCGGATTCTACCCGTTTTCTGCACAGCAGCATTGCGGAAACGGGGCGCGCGCGTCTCCCCGCGGCGCTCTGCTGCAGCGCGCGCGGATGCGCTTCGAGCCTACTTGGGAACGTCGGAGGGACGGCTGCCGGTCGTGGTGCTTTCGCTGCCGGCGGGTGACGGCGCCGCGCCGCTCTGGGGCGTCGCTGCCGGCGCGCTCTGGCCTGCGGCGCCCGGGGCGGCGGGCGCGCCGGCGGGCGCCGGCGCGTCCTTGCCGGCCGTGCTCATGACGCCGCCGCGGTCGGGGCGGCCGGCAGCCGAGCGGGCGTTGGTGGCCGTGTAAGCCATCGCGATGGTGGTCACGAAGAAGATCGTGGCCAGCACGGCGGTCGTGCGCGACAGAAAGTTGGCCGATCCGCTGGCCCCGAAAAGGCTGCCGGAGGCGCCGCTGCCGAATGCCGCACCCATGTCGGCGCCCTTGCCATGCTGCAGCAGGATCAGCACGATGATGGAGATGGCGCACAGCACCTGCACCACGATCAACAACGAATTCAACCACGCCATAGTTCGCTCCCGAATCGCCTAGCGCTGCGCCGCCCGATCGGCGCTACCACATATCGACACGAAGTCGGACACCGACAGGGACGCCGCGCCGATCAAGCCGCCGTCGATGTCCGGCTGGGCGAAAAGCTCGAATGCGTTCGACGGCTTCACGCTGCCGCCGTACACGATGCGCGTCTGCGACGCCGCGCCGGGGTCCTGGCGCGACAGCAGCGACCGGATCGCGGCATGCACCTCCTGCGCCTGGCCCGGAGTGGCGGTCTGCCCGGTGCCGATCGCCCACACCGGCTCGTATGCGATCGCGCAGGTCACCAGTTCGTTGGCGGCGCACGCGTCCAGCACCGGCGCGAGCTGCGCCGTGATCACCGCCAGGGTACGACCCTGCTCGCGCTCGTGCAGGGTCTCGCCGACGCAGATGATCGGCTTCAGTCCGTGCGCGACCGCGCGCGCGGCCTTGGCCGCGACCATGCCGCTGTTTTCCCCGCAGCGGCTGCGCCGCTCCGAATGGCCGACGATCACCCAGTGCACGCCGCAGTCGATAAGCATTTCGGCCGCGACCTCGCCCGTGAACGCCCCGGGCGCCTCGGCGCTCAGGTTCTGCGCCCCGGCGCTGGCGCGGGTGCCGCGCAGCGCCTCGGCCACCTGCTGCAGGTAGACGTGGGGCGCGCACACCGCGACCTCGGCCGAAACGCCCGCGCTGACGAACGCGCTCAGCCATTCGCGATTGAACGCGAACGACCCGTTCATCTTCCAGTTGGCGGCGACCAGCTTGGTACGCATCGCGGGCCTGGCTCTGGGCGGCGGACTGCGGCGGACCCGAATCCCGAGCGGCGGCCGCTCAGGCCTGGGTCACGGGCGCGGCCGCATCGGCCGCGATCGCCTTCATCGAAAGCCGCACCCGGCCTTTCTCGTCGGCCTCGATCACCTTGACCTTGACCTGCTGGCCCTCTTTGAGGAAATCGGAGACCTGGTTGACGCGCTCGTTGGCGATCTGCGAGATGTGCAGCAGACCGTCGCGGCCCGGCAGGATCTGTACGATGGCGCCGAAATCGAGCAGGCGCAGCACGGTGCCGTCGTAGATCTTGCCGACCTCGACGTCGGCCGTCAGCTCCTGGATGCGCCGCTGCGCCTCGCGGCCCTTCTCCTGGTCGACGCTGGCGATGATCACGGTGCCGTCGTCCTCGATGTCGATCTGGGTGCCGGTTTCCTCGGTGAGCGCGCGGATCACGGCGCCGCCCTTGCCGATCACGTCGCGGATCTTCTCCGGGTTGATCTTCATCCGGATCATGCGCGGCGCGTAGGCCGAGAGTTCCCCGCGCGAGGCCGCGATCGCGTCCTGCATCTTCTTCAGAATGGTCATGCGGCCTTCGCGCGCCTGGGCCAGCGCGACCTGCATGATCTCCTTGGTGATCCCCTCGATCTTGATGTCCATCTGCAGCGCCGTGACGCCGCGCGAGGTACCGGCCACCTTGAAGTCCATGTCGCCCAGGTGGTCCTCGTCCCCGAGAATGTCGGTCAGCACCGCGAACCGGTTGCCTTCCTTGATCAGGCCCATGGCCACGCCCGCCACGTGCGCCTTGACCGGAACGCCCGCATCCATCAGCGCAAGGCAGCCGCCGCACACCGACGCCATCGAGGAGGAGCCGTTGGACTCGGTGATCTCCGACACCACCCGGATCGAATACTGGAACTCCTCGACCGGGGGAAGAACTGCGGCCAACGCGCGCTTGGCCAGGCGCCCGTGTCCGACCTCGCGGCGCTTGGGGGCGCCCATGCGGCCGGTCTCGCCGGTGGCAAACGGCGGCATGTTGTAGTGAAGCATGAAGCGCTCGCGATACTCGCCTTGCAGCGCATCGATGATCTGTTCATCCTGCTTGGTGCCCAGCGTCGCCGTCACCACCGCCTGGGTCTCGCCGCGCGTGAACAGCGCCGAGCCGTGGGTGCGCGGCAGCACGCCGAGCCGGATCTCGATCGGCCGCACCGTGCGCGTGTCGCGCCCGTCGATGCGCGGTTCCTGGTCCAGTATCTGGCTCCGGACGATCTTGGCCTGCAGATCGAACAGGATCGAGTCGACCTCGTTGTCGTCCGGGGCAGCGCTGCCGCTCGCGGCCGCATCGGCCTGCAGGGCCGAGACCACGCGCGACTCGATCTCTGCGATCCGCTTGGTGCGCTCCTGCTTGCTGCGAATCTGGTAGGCGGCGCGCAGATCGGATCCGGCCAGGTTGACGATGCGGGCCAGCAGGACCTCGTTCTTGCCCGGCGGCTGCCAGTCCCAGGCCGGCTTGCCGGCCTCGCGCACCAGTTCGTATATGGCGTCGATCGCGGTCTGCATCTGCTGGTGGCCGAACACGACCGCGCCCAGCATCACCTCCTCGGCCAGCTGCTTGGCCTCGGACTCGACCATCAGAACGGCGCGCTCGGTGCCGGCCACGACCAGGTCCAGCGAGGATTCCTTCAGCTGGCTGGCGGTCGGATTCAGCACGAACTGCTCGTTCACGTATCCGACCCGGGCGGCGCCGACCGGTCCCTTGAACGGGATGCCCGACAGCGCCAGGGCGGCCGACGCCCCGAGCATCGCGGGAATGTCGGGATCGATTTCCGGATTGATCGACATCACGTGCAGGACCACCTGCACGTCGTTGAAGAAGCCGTCCGGAAACAGCGGGCGGATCGGCCGGTCGATCAGGCGCGAGGTCAGCACCTCCTTCTCCGACGGCCGCCCTTCGCGTTTGAAGAAGCCGCCCGGGATGCGCCCGGCCGCATAGGTCTTCTCGACATAGTCGACCGTCAGCGGGAAGAAGTCCTGCCCGGCCCTGGGCTTGGTGGCCGCCACCGCGGTGGCCAGCACCACGGTGTCGTCCATCGTCACCAGCACGCTGCCGTTTGCCTGGCGCGCGATTTCCCCGGTCTCCAGGCGCACCGTGTGCGCGCCGTACTGGAACGTCTTGGTCACTTTATTGAACACTTCGATTCCTTTCATGGCAAGCCGCAACCCGACCGATGCGGGCGGCCACGCGCCCCTTCAGCTGGTTCGGCTTCCGAGTCATCCGACGATCGGTCAGCGCGTGCGGCCGCCTACTTGCGCAGGCCAAGGCTCTCGATCAGGCCCTTGTACGCGTCCGGCTTCTTGCCCTTCAGGTAGTCGAGCAGCTTGCGGCGCCGGCTGACCATCTTGAGCAGACCACGTCTCGAATGGTGATCCTTGACGTGCGTCTTGAAATGCTCGGTGAGCTCGTTGATGCGAGCCGTCAGCAGAGCGACCTGAACCTCGGGCGAACCGGTGTCATTAACCGCGCGCTGAAACTTGGCGACGATGTCGCCTTTTTTGATATCTGCAACCGACATCAGGGTCCCCTTGTACGAAAACATGCGGTCACGGAAGGGCATCCGTGCCGTGAAGCCGGCGATTATATGCCAGACGCAGGCCGCGGTTGCCGACCCTGACCCCCCGGCCTCCTGTGCATGCGCCGTACGCCCTCACCCCCGTCCCCTCTCCCGCTTGCGCGGGCGAGGGGCGACCGAGGGCTGCCCGTTTGTGCAGGGATCAAATATTGAGGCGATGGATCGCCCCTCGCCCGCGCAAGCGGGAGAGCAACCGTGTCTGGAGTCAAGAAGTTTTGACATGAAGGGCCGCGTTCCAGGCCGTGCCGTCGCGCACCATGGCGTTCAGGATGGTGAGCAG
>Ga0075030_100001301_pt1 | contig 22479 bp, 16 predicted proteins | sample LitLauG_LLR_2012_FD_71393 | JGI IMG/M metagenome (GOLD analysis project Ga0075030, IMG submission 71393) | Freshwater sediment microbial communities from Pennsylvania, USA - Little Laurel Run_MetaG_LLR_2012 | ecosystem: Environmental > Aquatic > Freshwater > Creek > Sediment | place: USA...
TCACAAGGGCTTTCATACAACCCTATTGTCCGATATCATGAGCCTCATGCGAACTACGTTGTTTATGCTATTCTGCTCCGCCGTTTGCCAAAGTGTCTTTGCCCAACCCGACGCCGCGTCGTGGGCCGCGCACGCCCAGAACCAGTACACCGTGAAGCCCAACATCGTTTACGGCGTACAGAATAACTACGAGACCAAGCTGGACGTCTATCAGCGCCGCGACGTCACCGCGCCGCAGCCCACCATCATCTACATCCACGGCGGAGGCTGGACAGGAGGCACCAAGGAAGGCTCGATGATGAGCCTGTTTCCGTACTTCGAAATGGGCTGGAACGTGGTCAACGTCGAATACCGCCTGGAACGAGTCTCCCCCGCGCCCGCTGCCGTTGAGGATTGCCTCTGTGCGCTGCGCTTCCTCGCTGTTCATGCGAAGGACTATAACATCGACCTGACGCGCCTGGTCACCACGGGCGATTCCGCCGGAGGCCACCTCGCGCTGACCACGGGCATGATCCCCCAATCCGCCGGCCTGGACCGCCAGTGCCCCGGCCCCGATCTGCCCAAGGTCGCCGCGATCCTCGACTGGTATGGCATCACCGATGTGAACGATTTGCTCGACGGGCCGAATCAGAAAAGCTACGCCGTTCAGTGGCTGGGCAGCCTGCCCAATAAGGAAGCCATCGCCAAGCGCGTTTCGCCGCTGGAATACGTGCGCCCCGGCCTGCCGCCGATTCTGATGGTCCAGGGTGACGCCGATCCGGTGGTGCCGTATTCGCACTCGGTGCGGTTGAAAGAAGCGCTGGATAAAGCCGGCGTGCCGAACGAGCTAGTAACCATCCCCGGAGGAAAGCACGGCGGCTTCACGCCAGACGAACGCAGCCGTATTTTTAAAGCCACGAAAGATTTTCTAACCAAGAATCATTTGCCGTAAGGTGGTGAGAGGTGAGAACGTAGTGGGTGCATGGTGATCCAGAAGGGCAACCCCGACCAGACTCATTTTAGGAACGTCGATCTGGAGATTTGCTCCAGTTCTGACCTTCAGCCACTGGTCGATGCCTTCGGCAAGAAAGTGTTCGTCCTCCATGTAGGGCGATTTCGGCGCTCCTATGAAGCGTTCCTGGAAGTTTCCAAGCGGACCAAGGACGTCGACGGCACCATTCGCGCGTTCTGCGAGTTGATCCGCGCCCTGCCGAGGCCCGCAAAGAAACTGTGGAACGAGGCGAAGGCGCGCGACTTCAACGTCGGCATCCAGGCATGCGATCAGCCGTCGTCAGCAGCCTTCCTGTTGTCGGCCGATACGCTCCAGCAAGCCGCGAAGCTCGGCGCCAGGATTGTCATCACCGTCTACTCACCACAGCGATCCTCGGTCGTCCGCGCTGCCGGCGTGCCGATCTTTCGTGGCACAGATGTACCAGTCAGCGCGATCTTTGATTATTTGGAGGCCGGAAAAAGCGTCGGACAGTTTGTTGAGGCCTTTCCCGCCGTGGCGCGCGCGCAGGTCCTGACGCTGTTTCAGGAAGCCCGCGACCCGGCGACGGAGGACGACGAACTGCTTCAGCGCGTCCGCGCTTACCTTCGCTCGATCGAGCCGTAGGTCAGTTGTGGCGCGGCGCCGTGCCCCGCGAAGGTATGATGTGTGAATGAAATTCCTGTTCCTGGCCGCCACCGTCGCCTGCTCAGCCCAAACCGTCGTGATTCACGCCGGCCGCATTCTTGACGGCAAGGGCAGCGTGTTGCGCGAGACAACCCTCACGGTCGGAAACGGCAAGATCGTGAGCATCGGCGGCACCGCCAAGCCCGATTACGACCTGAAGGGCATGACCCTGATGCCCGGGTGGATCGACACGCACACCCATCCCAACTGGCACTTCGATGAAAACGGCCGCTATTTCGCCGGCCGCGAATCGCAGGAACAGCAGATGCGCTACGCCTCGGAAAACGCGCGCCTGACGCTGCTGGCCGGCTTTACGACCATTCAAAGCCTCGGCGCCATGATCGACGGCCCTCTGCGCGATTCCATCAATAAAGGTGAGCGCGAAGGCCCGCGCATTCTCACCTCGCTGCGTCAGATCAACGAGCGTTCCGGCGATCCCGACAAAATCCGTGAACTCGTCCGTCAGGCCAAGCGCGAAGGCGCGGACGTGGTGAAGATCTTCGCCACCGCCAGCATCCGCGACGGAGGCAAGCAGACCATGACCACTGAACAAATCAAAGCGGCCTGCGGCGAGGCCAAGGCTCAGGGCCTTCGCGCGGTGGTTCACGCCCATGCCACCGACGGCGCCCGCGCGTCGATCCTGGCGGGATGCACCGGCATTGAGCACGGCACCATGCTGGACGACGCCACGCTCGACCTGATGCGCGAGCGCGGCGTGTTCTTCGATCCCAATTTCCTGGTCCTCCATAATTACATCGACAACAAGCCGAAGTACCTGGGCATCGGCAATTACAACGAGGGAGGCTTCGCGTATATGGAGAAGGCTCTGCCGCTGGTGGCCGACGTGCTGCGCCGCGCCCGTGCGCACGGCGTGAGGATCGTCTTCGGCACCGACGCCGTCGCCGGCTCGCATGGGCGCAATTTCGAAGAGTTCATCTATCGCGTGAAGGACGGAGGCGATAAGCCGATGGACGCAATCGTCAGCGCCACGTCCATGGCCGCCGCCTCGCTGGGATTGGGCGATAAAATCGGCATCATCGCCCCAGGCTTCGAAGCAGATCTGGTCGCGGTGGATGGCAATCCGCTGGAGGATATCACAGCAGTCCGCAAGGTCTCCTTCGTCATGAAGGCCGGCAAGGTAGTGAAGCACTAGCGCCAAAAATCAAAAACGGGTCTAACCTACCGATCATGTGGGGCGGGCTATTAAGCCGGCAGGGGCGTTTCGACCCGGCTCGAAACGCCCCTGCCAGCCGAGCAGTTCGCCCCACAAGAGGCGAGTACACAATGGCGCGTTATTACACAAATATTACCGTCACTACGCCACCCCAGGTGTAGCATCGAATCAGCAGAGGGAGTTCCCGCAGTGACCGCACATCCCAAGGGCAGTTCCGCCCGCGTTCTTCTCTCGTCCGTGTTTGGACCCTACGCCCAGGACGACGAATTTGGCAGCCGCCGCATCAATCCGATGGAGCTTTATCATAACCAGGTGACGCGCGCGCAGGGTTGTTTTTCCCTGCGCATGTTTCATCGCTCCTGGGGCATCATGATGATCCAGGAAAATATCGCCGCGCCCTCCACGCTGTTGGATTTTCCCACCCGCGAAGCCTTCGCCGAGGCGCTGACCGAAAATCGCTACGACATCGTCGGCATCTCGGCGATTATCGTCAACGTCGGCAAAGTGCGGGAGATGTGCCGCATGGTGCGGGAGCTTTCGCCCAGCTCGACCATCGTCATCGGCGGACACGTCGCGGCGATTCCCGGCATTGAGCAGATGATTGACGCCGACCACATCGTACGCGGCGACGGTATATCTTGGATGCGGCGCTTCTTGGGCGAAGACGCAACCGCGCCCATCCGCCATCCGCACATCGTTTCCGGTTTCGACCTGCGCACCATGGGCCTGAAAATTCCCACGCCCGCCGGCGCCACCGCGGCCACGATTATTCCTTCGGTCGGCTGCCCCATGGGATGCAACTTCTGCACCACCTCGGCGTTTTTCGGAGGCAAGGGAAAATTCCTCAACTTCTACCAGACGGGCGCGGAGCTGTTCGACGTGATGTGCGAACTGGAATCGTCGATGAAGGTACGCACGTTCTTCGTCATGGACGAAAATTTCCTGTTGTATCGCAAGCGCGCCCTGGAACTGCTGGACCTGATGAAGGCGCACGGTAAGGCGTGGTCGCTGTACGTGTTCTCCTCGGCAAATGCGCTGCGCAAATATACGACGCGCGAATTGGTGGAGCTAGGCATTTCCTGGGTCTGGATGGGACTGGAGTCGCCCAACGCAGGCTACGCGAAACTGCAAGGGCAGGACACCATGGACTTGACGCGCGAACTGCGCCAGCACGGCATTAAGCTGCTGGGCTCCACCATCGTCGGCCTGGAACATCACACGCCGGACAACATGGCGGAGGAAATAGAGCACGCCATCTCCCATGAAACGGATTTTCACCAGTTCATGCTTTATACGCCCGTGCCCGGCACGCCCCTCTACAAAGAAATGGAACAGCAGCAACGTCTGATCGACGTGGACCTGGCCGACATTCACGGGCAGCACAAATTCAATTTCCAGCACGCGGCGATTTCGCGCGAAGCGTCCAATCATTTTCTTGAAATGGCGTTCCGCCGCGATTTTGAGCGCAACGGGCCGAGCCTCTATCGCATCTGCCGCACCACGATGCAGGGCTGGATGCGCTATAAAAACGATCCGGACCCGCGTATACGGAAGCGCTTCGAGTGGGAAGTCCGGTCCATCAAAACGGCGTACAGCGGCCTGCTCTGGGCCATGGAACGCGAATTGAAACACACCAACGAAGCCGTCAGCCGGCAGATTCGCGAACTGAGAATTGAAATCGGCCGGGAGTTCGGCCTGCTGAATCGCATGCTGGCGATGGTGCTGGGTCCGGTGATGCTGTGGACCAGCCGCCGGGAGCAGAGGCAACTGGCGCGCGGAAAAACCTACGAGCCGCGGACGTTCATCCAACATCGCAACTGGCAGACGTCGTAATTACTCTTCCGGCAAATAGCTGGCAATCGCGATGCCCGCGGCGTCGGCGCGCACCAAAAACTCATCGCGGTCGATCAGCAGTGTGCGCGACGCATCAATCGCCAGCGCGGTGGTGCCGGTTTCCTTCATAATATCGATAGTTTGTGGCCCCGCCACAGGCACATCGAACAACATGTGCTTGCGCAGCCGCGACGCTTTTACCAGGCGCAGCGGCTTGCCTTCCACCAGCGCCGCAGCGCGCCGCAGCATGGCATCGGTGCCCTCCATAGCCTCCACCGCGACGCAAGCACGGTCGGAAATCGCCACGCTTTGGCCCACGTCGATACCCGCCAGCGTACTGGCCACCTTGCGGCCATATTCAATGTCGCGCGTCTCGTCCGCAGTCAGCTTGCGCTTGGTCAACGTGCCCTCGGTCGCGAGCAAATCCTTCAACAGCAGCGTCGAGTCCACCAGCTCCACGCCTTCGTCATTCAACACGCGCGCGATGCCGCCAATCAAGCCCTCGGTGTTCTTGGTTTCGATGTTCAGCAGCAGCTTGGCGAGCCGCCAATCGGGCACAATCGACGAAAAAATCTTGGCGTGCTTCACCTGGCCGCACATCATCAGCTTGGTGATGCGCTCCTTATGGCAGATGTCGATCAGCTTACCCAGAGCGCCCAAGGAAATCCAGTGGCAGCGCGCAGCCAGCGCCTCGATCTCCGGCGACGCTTCCTCTTTAATGCCGATGGCGACGATCTCCAAGCCCGCTTTGCGCGCCGCTTCCAGCGCGAGCACGGGAAAGCGTCCATTACCGGCGATGAGCCCGTAGCGCATTTATTTGATGAACCCGCGCTCGGATGTGCGGATGAACTCCAACAGTTCTTCCAGCTCCGGCGAAGGCGCCACCTCGGCGGCGATGCGCTCCAGCGCCTGCGTGGTGTTGAGGCCAGCGCGCGTCAGCAGGCGAAACGCCTTGTGCAGCCCGTCGATGGTGCTGGCCGAAAAATCGCGGCGCTTCATGCCGGTGGAGTTTTCGGCGAACACCTTAGCCTCGCGATCCGTCACCGTGTTGGAGAACGGCAGCACGTCGCGGGTGATCACGCTATATCCTCCGATGATCGAGTGGCGTCCGATGCGGCAGAACTGGTGCACTCCGGTGGACGCGCCGATCACGGCCCAATCGCCCACCGTAACGTGTCCGCCCAGCGTGGCTGCGTTGGCCAGCACCGTATGGCTGCCAATGTGAACGTCGTGCGCGGCATGGACGTAGGCCATCAGCAGATTATCGTTGCCCAGCGTGGTGAGCATGCCTCCGCCATCGGTGCCGCGGTGGATGGTGACGAATTCGCGGATTTTATTGCGGTGCCCAATGCGCGTGGCGCTGCGCTCGCCGCGATATTTCAGGTCCTGGGGCGCGGCGCCGACGCTCGCAAACGGAAAAAATACGTTATCCTCGCCGATTTCGAGTGGGCCTTCGCAAAAAACATGGCCCATCAGTTTTGTTCGCGCGCCGATTTCCACGTCCGCGCCGATAACGCAATAAGGGCCGATTTCAGCCGATTCCGCCACAAGCGCGCGAGGATCGACAATCGCGGTGGGATGAATCACTCGTCAGGCCTTCGGTTGCAGGCGGTCCGCCAGTTTGCACATCATTTCGGCCTCGGCCACCACCACTCCATCCACGGTGGCGACGCCGTTCATTTTGGCGATGGTCGCCTTGCGCTTCAGCACTTTCATTTCAATCCTGAGCTGGTCCCCAGGCACCACGGGCCTGCGAAATTTCGCCTCGTTGACCGAGGCCAGCAGAACCAGCTTCGTCTTGCGGTCGGGAATGGAGCTCAGCACCAGAATCCCCGCCACCTGCGCCATGGCTTCAATGATGAGGACGCCGGGCATCACCGGAATTTCAGGAAAATGGCCGGTGAAAAAAGGTTCGTTAATGGTGACGTTCTTGATCCCGACAACGCGCTCTTCCTCCAGCTCCACGATGCGATCCACTAACAGCATCGGATAACGGTGAGGAAGGATGTCCCAGATTTGCTGGATATCCATGACAGGCATGCGATTTCAAGTATAACAGCCAAGCCGTGTCATACTGGCCTTTCTATGGACCCGTTTCTCCGTTACGCCAAGCAGCGCCAGAAGGACATCATCGCCCTCACCCGCGAATTTGTCGAGTGCGAATCACCCTCTGACAGTCCGACCGACATCAAACGCTTTGTCGATCTTTTGTCCGCGCGCGTTTCGGACATCGCCAAGGTGAAACGCTTCCCTGGCGGGCATGCTCGCTTCGAATTCTCGCTGCCGGGCGCGAAGAAGTCGGGGCAGATCCTAGCGCTGGGGCATTCTGACACCGTCTGGAGCCTCGGGACGCTGAACACCATGCCCTTCCTCGAAAAGAAAGGACGCTTGTGGGGACCGGGCGTGCTGGATATGAAAGCCGGCATCGCGTTCTTCATCTTCGCGATGCGCGCCTTGCGCGAACTGGACGCTCCGGTGGCGAAGAAGGTCGTACTGCAGGTGAATGCCGATGAAGAAGTAGGCAGCGATTCGTCCCGTGCGCTCACCGAAGAAGCCGCGCGCGTGAGCGACGCCGTGCTGGTGCTGGAGCCTGGTACGGGTCTCGAAGGCAAGCTCAAAACCGCGCGTAAAGGGGTCGGCGATTACACGATTACGGTACGCGGACGCGCGTCGCATGCGGGCGTGGATTTCGCAAACGGCGCGAACGCCATCGTCGAGATGTCGCGGCAGTTGGAGCGCGTTGCCGGATTCACCAAGCTCGCCGAAGGCGTCACGGTGAGCCCCGGGGTGATCCACGGAGGCACGCGCAGCAACGTGGTCCCCGCCGAATGCGTCACGGAAGTGGACATCCGTATCCCGCGCCTACGCGACGAAGCGTATCTTCAGAAAAAGTTTGGCTCGTTGAAGCCGTTCGACAAACGCTGCGCGGTGGAAGTGACCGGAGGCTTGAACCGTCCTCCGATGGAGCGCTCGGCGGGCGTCCGCAAATTGTATAAGCTCGCGGAGAAATTGGCTGCCGAGCTGGGCGTCACGCTGCAGGAATCGGCCACGGGCGGGGGCAGTGACGGCAACTTCACCGCCGCGCTGGGCGTCCCGACACTGGACGGCCTGGGCGCGGTGGGCGAAGGCGCGCACGCTCCCCATGAGAGTATCCTTATAGACCGGATCGCGGACCGCACGGCGCTGCTGGCCAAGCTGACCGCGGCAATTTAATTTATGGTCGTCACAAGTCTCCCCGTCGCGATTCTGTTGTGCGTGGTCACCATGCTCGGTTGGGGCTCTTGGGCCAATACCCAGAAGCTGGCGGGCAAGGAAAAATGGCCTTTCGAGCTGTTCTATTGGGATTACGCCATCGGCGTGCTGCTGTTCTCCGTGGTATTCGCGGCGGCGCTCGGCGAGGGCTTTACGATCGTCGCGGCGGCGACAATCCCGGCGCTGATCAGCGGCGCGATTTTCAACGTGTCGAACATTTTGCTCGTCGTCGGTATCGACGCGGCGGGCATGGCTGTGGCGTTTCCGGTGGGCGTGGGATTGGCGCTGGTGATCGGGACCGTCGAAAGTTATCTGGAAGCGCCGAAGGGCAATCCGGCGATGATCTTCGCGGGCGTGGCGCTGATCGTCTTCGCCATGATCATGTCCGCCGCGGCGCACAACCGGCTGCCGCAATCGGGCGCGAAGAACCGCCGCAAGGGGCTGATTTTTTCGATCATCGCCGGATGCACCATGGGCCTGTTTTATCCGCAGTTGATGCGCGCCATCGGGCCGGACAAGCTGACCCCGTACGTCGCGCTGGTGTTTTTTGCGCTCGGCGTGCTGGCCAGCAACTTCATCGTCAATACGATTTTCATGAAGGCCGGAGGCGTCGGCTATGCGGAGTATTTCCGTGGCAGCGCGAAGCTGCACTTGATCGGGGTTCTGGGTGGCTCCATCTGGATGGTGGCGCTGTGCATGAACGTGATCGCCGCGCATGTGGCCGGTCCTGCTGTTTCCTACGCGCTGGGGCAGGGCGCGACGCTCATCGCGGCCATCTGGGGCGTCTTCATCTGGCGCGAATTTCAAGCCGCGCCGAAGGGCACCATGATGTACATCGCGCTGATGTTCGTTGGCTACCTCAGCGGGCTTATTTTGATCGGCGCTGCCACTCTGTAGCGAACGCATCCGCCTTCACCAACGACTTTTGCGTACCGATGTTCAGCGTCGACAAAGCCGCGTAAAGATTGGCGCGCGCAATGGCGTCGCGTTCGCTGAAGCCGCTCGACAAAAACACAGCCAGACTGCCGATAAACGCGTCGCCGGCGCCGGTGGTGTCCACTGGATCTACCTTGAACGCTTCGACGTGAGTCTCCGGCTCCATCAACAGCGCGCCGTTCGCGCCGAGCGTGATGATGACGCGGCCCAGACCTTCGGCCAACAGCTTTTTCGCGCACGCGCGCGCCTCGTCCAGGTCGGTCACAGGCATGCCGGAGAGCACTTCCGCCTCCGTCTCATTGGGGATGACGTAATCGGCGATACCCACCTGTCTCAGGTCGAGAGCCTGCGCGGGTGCGGGATTGAAGATGGTGCGGATATTATTCTCTTTCGCGAGCTGCAGAGCCGCAATGGTCGTCTCGAGCGGAATTTCGAGCTGGAAGACCAGCATATCGGCGCTCAAAATCACGTCTCGCGCCGCGGCGACGTCGGCGGGCGAAAGTTTATCATTGGCGCCCTTCACCACCAGGATTCGATTCTGGCCGGAGCTTTCGACGAAGATCGGCGCGACACCCGTGCTTACGCCTGTTGTCTTCATCACACGGCTCGTATCGATGCCGTAGCCGCGCAAATTCTGAATCGTCGCGTCGCCGAACATGTCGTCGCCGACGCGAGCGATCATGGTCACCTCCGCTCCGCAGTTGCGCGCGGCGACTGCCTGATTTGCGCCCTTGCCTCCGAAGCCAAGGGAGAAATCGCGTCCAAAGATCGTCTCGCCGGGGCGCGGAAACTGGTCGGTAAACGTGGTGAGGTCGATGTTGGCGCTGCCGATCACGACGATGTGGGGCATGGTCGTCATTAGAACACAGGCAGAGCCGTCATATCCGCTGTCGGGAACGGCACGCCGAGCACCTGGGCCAGCGTCGCGGCGACGCTGCGCATATCGATCTCGCCCAGATCGACGCCCGGCTTGATCTTCGGGCCCGCGATGAAAAATGCCGCGAGCAACTGAGGGTTCGACGGCGCGTAACCGTGCGTACCTCCGACGCGCGGGGGCTGGTCTCCGGCCACGATGGAATAGTTGGACTGCATGTCGATCCAGAACGCGGCGTCGGGGCGTCCGCCGAACGCGGCGATCTGCGGGGGCTCCAGAATCTGCGCGATGCCGTTGGCCGGATCGGCAGCCAGACGGCGCAGCAGTTCGCCGACCTCGCGCGCGTAACTCGGGTTGCTCAGAATGATGGCTGCGGAACCCGCTTCGATATCAGGGAACGCCTTCCACGACGTTACTTTGCCGTTAGTCTTGGTGATCAATCCGGCCTCGACCATGGGCGCGATGATGTTGAAGCTGCGAACGGTTTGCGTGAAGCCGTGGTCGGAAAGGACGCAGATCACGGGATTCGGCGATACCGTCTGGGCGGCGTCTTCCAGTTCGCCCACCTCGGCGTCGATCTTTTCGAGTGCATCGTTGGCGGGCGCGCTGAACGGGCCTCCGGCGTGCTCCAGATGATCGAGCGAGGCCAGGTGCACGGTGACGAACTGCGCGTGCTTGTTGCGCAGAATGTAAGCGGCGTAGCGGGTGCGCTGGCGGTCGCCCCGCTCGGCGTCGTCCAGATCGGTGACGTATGCGCCGGCTTCTTTCTCGATTTCGGCCATCAAGCCCGGCGAACTGACCACGCGCATCAGCTTGAGATCCTCGCCGGGGAATTTCGAGGCGCGCCAGTATTCGGGGATGTTGTAGCGGATGCTTTTTTGCCCCACAGTGACTGGCCAACTGACGCTGCCCGTGATGATCCCGGCCTTCGCCGCTGCGTCCCAAAGCGTCGGGACGGCGATGTCTTCGGCGTACCACATCCAGCCGGCCATATTGAGGTCGAGCGGATCGAACCGGACGTTGGAATAAATACGGTGCCTGTCGGGGAACACGCCAGTGACGATCGTCGTGTGGCTCGGGTACGTCACGGTGGGTAGCACGCCTCGGACGCCGGTGGCGTGAGCGCCGTCCTTTAAAATGCGCCGCAGATGGGGGATTTTCAGGCCGTGCTCATCAGCCTTGAGGACGTAGTCGGGGCGCATACCGTCAATGGAGACCACCACCAGCGCATTCTGCGCGGCCAGAGGCACAGCCAGCGCGAACAGGAAACATCGAAACATGGGGGCATGATAGCACCGGAGAGTTGCGGCTCAGTTAATGTCCCTGCCTCGTCAAAACCAACCGCGCCCAGCATTGCAATCAGACCGAAAACGCCCTCACTCGTGCCGCCTTGCTCGATGCCGAGCGAAGTCCCACCCTCGTCTGAGCCCCGCCGACGCCGCGCTCGAAACCCAGACCAAGCGCTCGCCAACCAGCGCCTCTCCGGACCAGCGAACCCGCGTGACGGCCGAGAAAAAAGCTGCCCGTTGCTGATCGACATCGAGGAAGTGCATGAAACCAGAGGAGAAACCTGCCACCCTTCGAAGATGGCTTCGTTTTTTCCGACGACCAAATCAACGACGCCCAACCGCAAGCGCATGGTCGAGCGGGTCCGCCAAGCCAAGTAAAAACTACGGCCTCTCCAGAATCGCCTTTAACTGCCGGAACCAGATGTTCTGCGGATTCCATTTCAAAAACCGGTCGAGCAAGGCCATCCGGTCCGCGTCGCGCTTTTGCTTTTCGTACAAAAACGTTAGGTTGGTCCAGGCCTGCGTCAGGGATGGATCCAGATCGATGGTGGCGAGCAGTTGCTGTTCTGCAGCCTCTTCCTCGTGGCCGTCTCGCAACGCAAACGCCAGGTTCAGGGACGCGAACGCGCTATCGGGCTGCAGCTTTACGGCCTTCAGTGCCCATTTTTTCGCGCCTTCCGCATCGCGATCCTTCAAATGGACCGTCACCAGGCTCGACAGCACCACCGGATCGTTTTCCTTCTCTTTGTCCGGCAGCGCCTCCAGCATCCGCGCGCCATCGGCTCGCAACACCGGCAAGTTCTTCAAGCCCCCGATGGTCAGCGCGCCGACGGCCATGTCCCGAGCGCGATACTCGGCTGGAGGGTCCTGCCACAGCGTCAGCTCAGCCGACGCCGCGTTGCCTTCGACCAGCGGCGCAGGCCTTCTTACGATGCGATGATCCGTCGATGCCGTGTGCGGAATATCGTCCGGCTTGAGGCGGGGCATGTGGCAGCTCACACAATCGGTCAGGTTCTGATGCGTGGCTTTCGAAATCGTGTTGCCATAGGCGGGATGGCAGCCCTGGCAAATCTGCTGCACCTGTTTGGAACGTGCCTCCTTCGACGGATCCACGGTTTCGGAGTGCGGATCGTGGCAGGTGGCGCACCATAACTTCCCTCCGCTGGCGTTCACGCACTTGCTCAACGCGAGCTGATCCACCTGCGCCACGGCGCTGATTTCCTGCTTATTTTCCGACAGGATATAGGTTGCCGCCGTTCGTTCGAGCTCGCCGCCCGCGTGATAATCGGACCACTGCTTGCCTGGATTCAATAGCCTCGAAACGCCTTCCAGGTGGCACTGCTCACAGACGCTATTGCGTGCGCGTCCCGCAAGCTTCGCCGGATTGACAATATTTTTCGCCGATGGATCGGCCAGATGCGCGGCGACTGGACCGTGGCAGCGGTCGCAGCCGATGGGCTCCAGCTTCTCGCCCGAAAATTTGCGCGCGTCCGAGCCCAGGAACTTGCCATTGTCGGCGTGGCAGAACATGCAGCCGGAGTCCACCAGGCGGTCGAAATCCACCCCAGGCATGTGTTCGTAGCCAGGCGACAAATCCCAACCGGTGGTCCTGTACCAGGACGCCGGCGATTCGTACAAATAATCGCCGATGCGCACAAGATAGGTAAATCCCACCTTGCCCGCGCCGATCTGGTAGGCCACCGGATACTCCGCGGTAAGGCCGTTTTCGATCATTTTATGGACCATTTTTCCATCGCGCTGGGTGATGGAAATCTCCAGGCGCCGCGGCTCGCGAGCGATGGTTCCGCCATCAATCGGCGTAGGCGGAGCAATAGAGTTGCCCATGCGAGACTTCCGGTATGTCGCGGTTTCCTTGGCGTGGCAGGTGGCGCATTCCTCGCCCGGAGCCTGGCCGAAAAGCACAGCACCGGCGGCCAACGGCAGCATCCAGAACGCGCGAAAAGCCACTGAGCCTCGCTTCATGAGCCTAATCGAGCATTATATCCATCTGCCGGTGCGCGCCGGTGATAAAATCAAATCACCATGAATAGAGCCGTGGCTTTTTTTTCTCTTGCCTCGCTCGTGCTGTTTTGCGCACGTCCCGCAAGCGCTCAGGACCCTCCGCGCGAACCGGAGGTCACCATCAAGAGTTCGGTGCAGGAAGTCCTTTTGGACGTTACGGTGCGCGATTCCAAAGGCAGGGTCATCAAGAATCTGAAGCCCGGCGACCTGCAAATCTTCGAAGACGGCGTGAAGCAGGACATCCGCAGCTTCAAGCTGGTGCTGGGACGCGACACCGAATCGAAAGGTCCGGCTGTATCGGCCAAAGCGCCGGGCAGCCCTGCGGCGAGCCCTGCCGGCAATCCCCTGCGCGCAGTCAATTTAATCTGCATCGTCTTTGCGAACCTCGACCCCACCACCAAAATCTGGGCCACGAAGGCCGTGGAGGAGTTCGTGAAGATGAACATGCAGCCCGAAGATTGGGTGGGTGTGTTCAACCTGGGCAACAAGCTTACCGTGCTGCAGCAGTTCACCACCAAGAAGCAGGAAGTGCTCGACGCCGCCAACAAGGCGTTTCTCGGTAACAACGTGGACTTTGTCCAATCGGCCAACGTGGTGCTTAGCGCCACGCCGAACATCGCCACACTGAACGTCGCCGTATCCGGCAACCCGGCTTCGGGTGGCAGCGTCAGCGCGTCGCTGGACGTCACCGGAGGCGAGCTCAACCAGCAGGTGTTTAACTCGGCCGAGGTGGAGAACAGCGCGGCGGCAAATCGGCAGCGCGGCGACATGGCGGGCGCTCGCCTGCAGTTCGGAGCCATCGAAGGCATGCGCGGCATGGATCAGATGGATGCCATGATCAAGCAGCTTGCGCCTCTGCCCGGACGCAAATCCGTGATGCTGTTCAGCCCCGGCCTCGCCACCACCGGCGATCCCGATATGTTCAAGGCGATGCTCGACCGCGCCAATAAAGCGGGCGTGACGGTCTACAGCATCGATGTCAACGGCCTGGCCGCCGATGTGGATCAGAACCAGGCATCGGTCGCGGCGCTGAAGCACGCCGCCGCCGTCAGCGCCACGCAAACCCAGATGAACAGCAACGCCGCTATGACCAAGGAGAAGATGCATCAGGGCGATTATGTGGACGACGCGGTCCGAACCACGGACACTCAGGCCAGCCTGCGCGCCCTCGCCGAAGGCACCGGCGGATTCCTCATCGGCGGCACCAACGATTTCCGCAAGAGCTTCCAAAAGCTGGTGGAAGATGTCGATACGCACTACGAGGTCATCTATCACCCGACCTCCGATAAATACGACGGCCGCCTGCGCTCCATCGATGTGAAGCCCATTAAATCGGACTTGAGCGTGCAGAGCCGGACCGGATATTTCGCGCTGCCGGCGCTTGGCACAACCGCCGCGCCGGCGCAGTTTGAGATGGTTGGATTGGCCGCGCTGAGCGTCCCGAAGCCTCCGCATGCGTTCGAATTCAAGGCCGCGGCCTACCGCTTCCGCCCTCGCGTGGCGGCGTCGCAAAGCGATCTGGTGTTTGAAATTCCCGTCGCCAGTATTCAAGCGACGCCGGTGAGTTCCATTGGCCGCTATCGTTTGCACGTAGCGTTATTGGCGCTGATTAAGGATTCCAGCGGTCAGGTGATCGAGAAGTTCAGCCAGGATTCGCCCTACGAAATTCCGCTGGAAAACATGGCGAAGGCGCGCACCACCAACATCACGTTCACGCATCCGCTCGCGCTGCCCGCTGGCCACTATACGGCGGAAATTGCCGTGCTGGACCGCGAATCCGGCAAGAACTCGACATCGACGGTGGCCTTCGACAGCCCCGAGCAAAAGGGCGTCGGCCTCAGCAGCGTGGTGCTGGTCGATAGCGTGGAGCCCATGGCTAAAGTGGACGCGGCGGACCCCTTGCAGTTCGAGCCCGCGCCCGGCCAAGGCCGCCGCGTGGTGCCCGCGCTGGAATCGAGCATTCCTCTCACCGCTAAGCCGAACATATTTTTCGTCGTTTATCCCGACGCCTCCATTGCCGGCAAGCCGAAAATTCAGGCGGAGTTTTTGCTGAATGGCGCGGTTCTCGGCAAGCAGGTGGCCGATCTGCCTGCGCCCGACGCCTCTGGAGCGATCCCCGTGGTGATCTCCGCTGTGCCCAAGGAAGGCAACTGCGAAATGCGCATCACCGCCATCCAGGGCGCGTCGCAAACGGTTCAGAGCGTGAAGTACACGGTCGGTGCGAAATAGGATGAGTCTGCGCCGTCTGCTGGCCCTGGTCCCGCTCGCACTGTTTGCCGCAAGTTCGAGCGGCCCCATCGCGTTTGAAGAAATCGCTGCGAAAGCCGGCGTCGATTTTCAGAGCGACAGCAGTCCCACCCCGCAGAAGCATCAGCCGGAGGCGCTGGTGGGCGGCGTCGCTATCTTCGATTACGATGGCGACGGCTTCGCCGACATCTACTTCGCCAACGGCGCGGACATGCCGTCGCTCCAAAAAACCGGCCCGCGCTTCAAGAACCGCCTGTTTCACAACAATCACGATCTGACGTTCACCGACGTCACGGATAAGGCGGGCGTCGCTGGCAATGGCTACGGCATGGGCGTCGCGGTGGGGGATTTCGACAACGACGGGAAGCCCGATCTCTACGTCACCAACATCAACGGGAACCAGTTGTTCCACAACAACGGCGACGGCACATTTGCCGATGTCACCGCGAAAGCAGGCGTTGCCGGAGGCATGTTCAACGGCAAGAAGATGTGGTCCATCGGCGCGGCCTGGGTGGATTACAACAACGACGGTTTGCTGGACCTGTTCGTCGCCAACTACTGCCAGTGGGATCCGGATCATGAGCAGCCCTGCTCCATTAACGGCAACCGTGTATTCTGCAATCCGCGCTTTTACAAGCCTCTGCCGAACACCCTCTATCGCAACAACGGCGACGGAACCTTCACCGATGTCTCGGTGGAAACAGGCATCGCCGCGCACGCTGGACGCGGCATGGGCGTCGCCATTGCCGACTATGACGGAGACGGCTTCTTGGACATTGCCGTCGCCAACGACGATCTGCCCAATCAGCTTTTTCACAACGTCGGAGGCAAAAAGTTCGAGGAAGTGGCCGACGAAGCTGGCGTCGCGCTGACCGAGGGCGGCAACGTCATCAGCGGCATGGGCATTGAGTTCCGCGATCTGTTCAACCGCGGCCTGCCCGACCTGTGGATCACCGCGATTGAGGAACAGACCTTCCCGTTGTTCAAAAACTTGGGCAAAGGCCAGTTTGGCGAGGCGACGGCGATGGCCGGGCTGGGCCTGTCTACCGCGCAAATGTCCGGATGGTCCAACGCCATGGTGGATCTGGATAACGATGGCTGGAAGGACTTATACGTTGCGCGCGCCAACGTCATCGACAACGTCGCGATGTTCACCCAGCGCCAGTATCCCGAGCCGAACACGGTGTTCCGGAGCCTCGGGACCGGGAAGTTTCAGGACGTGACGGCGAGCACCGGAGCGGAGTTCCAGGCACCCTCGGTGAACCGCGGCGCCGCCATCGGCGACCTAGATAATGATGGCCGAATGGATATTGTCGTCAGTGTCCTGAACAGCAAGGCGAAGGTATTTCACAATACGACCAAGAACGACAATCACTGGCTGCTGCTGAAACTCAACGGTGTGAAGAGCAACCGCATGGGGCTCGGCGCCCAGATCAAGTTGACAGCAGAAAACGGTTCGATACAATACAACCACGCGACCACCAGCACGGGTTACGCCAGTTCGAGCGACCCGCGCGTGCACTTCGGCCTGGGAGTCGCAAAGCTGGCAAGAGAGATTCAAATCCTGTGGCCCAGCGGGCGTAAACAGGTATTGCGGGACGTGGCCGTTGACCGTGTGCTTGAGGTCACTGAGCCGCCTCGCTAAGCGGGAGGAGTTTTTATGATGAAGCAGTTGACGTTGGCCGCGGCTCTGGCCGTTTCCGGGTTTGCGCAATCGGCGGGGCATATTCGCCTGACCGTGGCCGCCATGGAAGCCAATGGCGAACCGGTGTCGGACCTGAAATCCTCCGATCTGCAAATCACGGATCAGGGCAAGGCCCAGAAGATCGTATTCTTCACGCAAATGCCCGCGGCTGAAGGCGCGCCATTGGGGCCCAAGGAGTTTTCCAACCGCATCGGCAAGTCCGCGCCGCATTCTACGGTGATTCTGTTCGATCTGCTAAATGAAAACGAATCAGACCGGCTGACTACCTGGCATCTGCTGGCCAAATCGCTTGCCCAGTTAGAATCGGGCGAAAACATTTACTTTTACGTGCTTACGCTCGAAGGCAACCTGGAGGCCATCCACGGCATCAGCAAAGGCGCGGCCGACGATAAAACTTGGCCGCATGGCTTCGAAAAGACGCTGGATAAAGCCATGAAGTCCGACATGCATGGACTACCCGCGCAGATGAATGATATCGAGCTGGTGGTGAAGAAAACTTATGTGGCATTGGAGTCGCTGGGCCAGCAGATGCTCACGATGCCGGGGCGCAGGGACATCATCTGGATCACCAGTGGAATGCCCAACACGTGGAATGTAAAAACACCCTGTAGCGGCGATTGGGTGGACTGCGCACTCTACGTCCCGCACCTGGCCGTGACGCTGGCAGGCGCGAACGTGGCCGTGAACCCCACCACCTACACAGGCGGCGCGGATCCAAACGTGGCGCGGGACCTGGAACAGCTCGCCGCACTCACGGGCGGTTGGACGTATGCCAGCGAAGACATTCGCGCCGTGCTGAAAGAAGTGGGCCGCGACGCCACGCATTACTATTCGGTGGTCTACGATGCCGCGGCGGATAACTGGGATCAGAAATTCCACAAGATCCGCGTCACGTCGGACCGCAAGGGCCTTAAGTTGCGCAGCAAGACCCGATACTACGCACTGCCCGACAAGCGTTCCGACGCAGACCGGCAGGGCTTCACGCTGCGGCAGGCGTTTCAAGGAATGAGCGACGACGCCTCCATTGGATTGCGCGCGACGCTGGCTCCGGGACCCGATGCCAAAGCCGTCAAAGTGATGTTCAAAGTGGATGCGAACAGCCTGATGCTAAGCGAGAGCGGCGGCAAATACACCGGCGCGCTGACCTATCTGATCGAAGACCTGGGCGCCAACGGCCCCACAGGTGAGCCGATGATCATGCAGTATCCGGTGAGCTTGACTCAGGATCAATACACGGCGGCGCTCAAGGACGGCATCCCGATGCAGGCGGATCACCTGGTTGCGGACGCGGTTCAAAAGCTGCGCGTCATCGTGCTGGACCAGAACCAGAACGTAGCGGGCTCGTTAACGATTCCAGCCCGGTAGGGTACGGCGGCGCATGGCGCTGCCCCCATCTGATTCTCTGTGGACACTTTGCATTGAGCCGCCATGCGTCAGCGCGCGGGCAGTCGCCGGGAGGATCCAGCCCGCATCGTTACGGATGGCGGCTCCAGTCACCTGGTCGCGATTCCGGGTACTGCCTGCGGATCCTGGAGCGCTTTTAGCCGCGCGAACTCCGCGCGTTCTTTCGCTGCGTCCTCTTTGCGGCCCGCCCGGCGGTACGCCTGCTCCAGATAGAAGTGCGTCTGTGCGTTATCCGGTTGCGCCTTCACCGCGCGCTCAAAAAACGGGACCGCCTGCGCGGCCTGTTCCTTCGCGAGCAACGCCCGGCCCATCTCTGCGTCGCACAGCCACAGATACCCGGCTGGGGCCAGCTTCCGGGCCTTTTCCGTCAATTGCATGGAAACGTCAGGCCGTCCCGCGCGCGTCTCCAAAAACGCGGTCACCAGCATCGTTGGCCAGTGGGTGGGGCTCTTTTTCAGTTCCTTGTGAAACTCCTCGAGCGCAGCCTGTTGATCGGAATCCATCAAGAACAAACCTGCCGCATAATGCACGCCCGGCTCATCCGGATACGTGGCGAGCAGTTCGTCGAAGCCTTCCTTCGCTTCTTTGGGATGCTGACTGGCCGCAGCCCACATCGCCGCGCCTGCCATGTTCACCACCTTGCGGCGCTGTTCCGGCAGTTTTTCGGGCAGCGTCGGGATGGCCAGCGTGCACAGGCCGACCGCTTCGGTGAGCTCTGGCGAATTCGCGCCGCGCTTGGCCAGAGGCTGCATCTGCGACATGGCCTGGTCGAACAAGGAACCACGGATCAGGATCATCGCACCGCGCTGGCGTACCGCGGCTTCGAATGCGATGTTCGGACCCAGGCCGATGCGCTCGCCTTTATCGATGTCGGCGGCGGCGGACTTCAGATCGCCCAAGGCGTAGTCGGTCATGCCCAGAAATCCCCACGCCACGCCGTTTTTGGGCGATAAATCCAGGCCTTTGAGGAACGCCTCGCGAGCTTCCTTGAACCGGTCCAAGCGGTACAGCGCGCCGCCTAGGTAGAACCAGCCCTCCGGCCAGGACCGGTGCAGTTCCAGCGCCTTCTTGAAATAGATGGCGGCCTGCGCGGGGTCCTGATCCACGGCCGCCTCTGCCTTGCGCGCCAGTTCGTCGAACGATTCGTCCTGCGCGCACAAGGAAAAGGCCATCGCCACCACGAGGGCCATGTGAAGTTTCATTGCCGCTATTATAAAGCTAGATGCGCACGCGAGCACTGGCCCTTCTGATCGCGTCCTTTCTGACAATGGGCGCATGGGCCCAATCCCCCGAGCAGTTATTTCGCGACGCGGTGGCCGCCCAGCAGCGCGGCGACGATGCAACTGCCATCGCCAACTATAAAAGCCTGCTGAAACTCGCTCCCGACGCACTGCAAATACACGCCAATCTCGGTGCGGCGCTTTCTCACGCAGGCCGCTACGACGAAGCCATCGCGGAGTATCAAGCCGCTCTGGCCAAGGCACCCTCGAACAAGGGCCTGATGCTGAATTTAGCCCTGGCGTTGTACAAAAAAGGCGATTTCCGTGCCGCCGAAGTGAAATTTGAGGCGCTCCATCAGGCCGACCCGCAGGACGTCCGCACCGCGATCCTCTATACGGATTGCCTCTCGCGCCTGGGGAAGGACGCCGAAGCCATCGCCATTTTGAAGCCCTTGGAAGACGCGCATCCCGAGGATCTGAACATCGCCTGGAGCCTGGGTTCGGCCTTGATCCGCGTCGGCAAGCCGCTCGAAGGCATCAAGCGTGTGGTCACGGTCGCCGAAAAAGGGCAGAGCGCCGACGCCTGTTTTCTGGCTGCCGATACGTATCTCGCCATCGCCGAGTTCGAGCGCGCCGGCGTGTTCGCGCAGCAGGCGCTCAAGCTCGACCCCAAGCGCAAGGGGCTGTACAGCCTGAATGGCCGCATCAAGCAATATTTAGGCGATTTCCCTGGCTCCAAGGCCGATCTGGCCAAGGCTCTGGCGGAGAATCCCGACGACTTCGACGCCCATGTGACGCTGGCCGCGATCCTCAATCTGGAGCGCGACGTGGATGGAGCCGAACTGCACGCCAAGCGCGCCATGGAGCTGAAGCCGGCGTCGCCGCTGGCGCGCTATCAATACGCACGCGTGGAGCGGTCAAAGAACGACATCGCCGGCGCGGTGCGGGACTTCGAAAAGGTGATCGCGCAGGAGCCGGACTGGCTCCGTCCGCACATCGAACTGGCCGCGCTCTATTACAAGCTCCAGCGCCCTGAAGACGGCCAGAAGGAGCGCGACATCGTGGACCGGCTGTACATGCAAGGCAAGAAGCTCGGCCCTGACGCTGACCGCTAGCGGCCGTTTCGGTGACATCGTTACCGGCGCGAGAGATCACGAAATCCCCTCCCTCACCGACAATACGCCAAAATTTGGGAACGTCGCCGAAAGGAAAGGAAGGCCTGATGCACTCGCAAGAATTACGAAACGAACCCAAGAGGTCCTTTGACTGCAAGCGAAAAAAATGCGGAACGAACTCAGGACCAGCTCGCGGGCAGCCGGCGAGTCAGCAAAAAGATCGACTGGCGGTTCGATGGCCCGAAAGTGTTTAGTTTTCAGCGCGCAGGGCCTTTACCGGGTCTGTCCTTGAGGCGCGGCGGGCTGGCAGGTAGCTGGCGAGCATGCCTGTGGCCACTAGGACCGCGGCGGTTCCGGCGAACACCGTTGCATCGAACGGGCTGACGCCGAACAGCAGGCTGGTGAGGAAGCGCGTCAGCGCGGCAGCGGCGGCGACGCCGATCACGATGCCCGGGGCAACGCTGAGCAAGCCCCGGCGGATCATCATCGCGAGCACCTGGGCTGGCCTCGCTCCGACGGCGATGCGGACGCCGATTTCGCGCGTTCGCTGGATCGCGTCGCTCGCCATCAGGCCGTAGATGCCGAGAATCGTCAACGCCAGCGCGGTCATGGCGAAGCCGAAGATCAGCCAGGATTCAAGCATCGGTTCGCGGTACGCGGCGTCGAGGCGGTTCTGCATGGTGGAAATGCTGTCGATCACCTGGTTCGGGTCAATTCGGCGAACCGCTTCGCGGACGGCGGGGATCGCCGTGTTGGGATCGCCCGCGATGCGGAGAACGAAGCTCGATAGGGGCCAGGAGAGGCTCGCGCCAGAGACGTAGATTGCTTCCGGTGCTTCGCGGTCCATGGAGTTCTGGCGCACGTCGCCCAGGATACCGACGACTTCGAACCAGTCCTTTTTGTTGTAACTGATGGAACTGCCAAGAGCGCGTCCATCCGGGAAAAACTTTTGGGCAAGCGTCTCGTTGATGACTGCTTCCTGTTTGCCTGGAGTAAAGAGGCGTCCGGATTTTAGCGGGATGCCGATGGCTTGAAAATAGGTTTCGCTGGCGGCGTGGTGGAAGGTCTGCTCATCGCGAAGCGCGGGCGGAAGATCGCGGCCGCGGACGGAGATCGGTCCGCTTTGGGTGCCTCCGGCGAGAGGAAGACGATCACCCCAGCCGGCGGCGATCACGCCGGGGATCGAGGAAAAGGCTTCGAGCGCCTGGGCACGGAACGCTTCGACGCGTGAGTTGGGAGCATCCCAGGAGAAGCTGATGTTCACGGTCAGAAGGCCCGCGGGTGCGAAGCCGAGAGGCGTCGTCTTCATGCGCAGAAAGCTTTCGCCCAAAAGACCTGCGCCGATCAGCAGCATGAATGACAACGCGACCTGCCCTGCGACCAGAGTTCGGCGGAGCAGGAATGCGCGGGCGTCCCGAGGCTTCGCGCTGGATGAAGAGGCGGCGCGCGCGGCTTGCCAGGCCGGTGCGATCCCGAAACACAGAGCGCTGGCGAACGATAGAAGGACGGCGAATGCCGCAACTCGCCAGTCGAGTGATGCTTCGGTGAGCCGGGGAAGATCGGCCGGGAGAACCTGCTTTAGCCCGTCCAGGCCAAAGGCCGCCAGCGCAAGGCCGAGCAGACATCCGCAGGCAGCAAGGATTCCACTTTCGAGCAGAAAGAGACGCACAAGGCTGAAGCGCGTCGCTCCCAGGGATACGCGGATCGACGTTTCCTTCTGCCGCTCCGCGGCGCGCGCCAGCAGTAGGCCCGCG